>ERZ887830.1798-NODE-1798-length-11564-cov-5.431923_pt1 | contig 11564 bp, 7 predicted proteins | sample MGYA00521101_ERZ887830 | MGnify/ENA primary metagenome ERZ887830 (study PRJEB32303, sample SAMEA104408592) | aquatic metagenome | biome: Marine water; feature: Pelagic; material: water | place: Baltic Sea | collected 2014-06-05T16:38:00 | depth 1,762 m ...
GCTGCGCCTCAACATCGGCAATCTGCACAAACGCCCGCGTCTGGAGGGGTCGTTTTCTGTGCTCAAAGCCCCGGATATTCCGTCGGTTCTGATCGAGTTGGGGTTTATGTCGTCAGAGCGCGATCTGGCCAATCTGCTGTCGGACACGTGGCGCCAACAGGCAGCCATCGGCATCCGTGACGCTTTGCAAAGCTGGGTGATCCGGGACGCCGCCGAGGCAGGCTTGTTGCGCCAGTAACGCCTTGAACCGAAAGGCCTAGTGTTCCAACTGGACGAAGCGCGCCAACCAGACGGTATGGCCATTGCAATCTGGGTCTTCGGGCACGAAATCCAGCACGTCAAAGCCGTTTTCAGCCAAAAGACTGCGATACTCTTCGGGGTCAAGGCTTGCGTGATAGACGGACTGGCCTTCGACCGTGCCCATCACCTCGCCCGCACTTGGACCAGAGGTGAACATCAGAGCCGCGTTTTCCGAGGCATGGGCGGCAAAGACCGGAAACATCGCGCGTTGATCGCCGGGATTGAGGTGAAAAAACGAATTCCACGCAAGGATCGCATCAAAGTCGCGTTGCAGATCCAGCCCGCGCATGTCGGCGTGAATGGCCTCTGCCTCTGGCACGGTTTGCGCAAAGAGGTCTACCATCGCGGCCGCCCCATCGACGCCTGTGACTTTTGCCCGTCTTTCCAACAGGTAACGCGCAATTGGATTGCCAGAGCCACAGCCCAGATCCAGCACGCGCCGTGGCGGTGGGGTGCGCGCCAGCATCCGATCCAGCCAGCGCCGTTCGAACAGAGATTTGTTGCGCGACCGGGCAAAGCCGACGGCAACCGTTTCGTATGTGGGCAAAATATCTTCTGGCGTCATTGGGCGCAGGTATTCCTCTACGAGGCCGTGTGCAAGCCTCACCAAACTGTTACGCACAACATAGCGCAAAAGCGCCGAAGAAATCACCAGAGCTTTTGACCCTTGTTAACGCATTAGGTATAAAGACGGACAAACAAAGGGCTAAGCATGCTTCGTTTTATCGGATCATTTCTAGGGGCGATTTTCAGTTGGGTCACCATCGGGCTTGTTATGGCCGCCTTTGTGGTGGGCGCCATCTTCTGGATGTATGGCCGTGACCTGCCGAATCATGAACAGCTTGCCCAATATGCGCCCCCCACGATCAGCCGGATTTATTCCGGCGAGGGCAAAATGATTGACGAATTCGCGCGCGAGCGGCGTCTTTATGCGCCCTCTGACGAGATCCCCGATCTGGTAAAGCAGGCGTTTATCTCTGCGGAAGACAAGAATTTTTACACCCATAAGGGCTATGATCTGCGCGGTATGGGCGCGGCGGCGCTGGATGCGCTGCGCGGCGGGCGTCTGCGCGGTGCCTCGACGATCACCCAGCAGGTGATGAAAAACTTTCTGCTGTCCTCTGATCGCTCTGCCGAACGCAAGATCAAGGAATTGATCCTCGCCAGCCGCCTCGAAGAAACGCTGAGCAAGGACAAGATCCTTGAACTCTACCTGAACGAAATCTTTCTGGGGCAGAACAGCTTTGGCGTCGCTGCGGCGGCGAAAACTTATTTCAACAAGACACTGGCCGAATTGACCCCCGCAGAGGCGGCGTATCTGGCGGTTCTGCCGAAAGCGCCGTCGAACTATCACCCGGTGCGCCAGCGCGAGCAGGCGACCTTGCGGCGCAATTTTGTTCTGCGTGAAATGTCTGAAAACGGCTATATTTCGACCGCGTCCTATCAGGCCGCCAAGGCGGAACCGCTGCGCTCTGTCCAGAATGGCGACTACGAGCCATTCCGCGCCTCGCTGCCGCCACGTGATTATTTCAGCGACGAGATCCGCCGTCAACTGAGTGCGGATTTCGGCGAGGAAGAATTCTTTAGCGGCGGTCTTTCGGTGCGCGCGACCGTGGATCAGGACCTGCAGGACGAGGCCGCAGCCGCGCTTCAGCGCGGGCTGGAGGACTTTGACCGTGGCCTTGGAATTTGGCGGGGGACACGCAAGACCCTGAAACCAGAGGATCTTGTGGACGAACCCACATGGCGCGAGGCGCTGTCGCGCGTGACTGTCAGCCGAGACGTCAAGGGATGGTCTCCGGCGGTGGTGCTGATGGTGGGCAAGAATGACGCCCGGATCGGGATTGAGGGCGTCGAGGATGACGAGGACGGTCACTGGATTCCGGCCAAGGATGTGCAATGGGCGCGTAAGCGCAACGCCGATGGCTCGCTTGGGTCCAAGGCACGTGTGGCGAGCGATCTGTTGAGCGTTGGCGATGTGGTTCTGGTGCGTCAGATGACCAGTGACAGCGACGGCTCTTTCATCCGCTGGACCCTGCGTCAGGTGCCCGAAGTGCAGGGCGGGTTCATGGCGATGGACGTGCATACGGGCCGGGTTCTTGCCATGCAGGGCGGGTTTTCCTATCAAAATTCGGTGTTTAACCGCGCCACACAGGCGGCGCGTCAGCCGGGGTCATCGTTCAAGCCTTTCGTCTACGCCTCGGCGCTGGATAGCGGGTTTACGCCTGCGACGATCGTGATCGACGCGCCCATCACCGTTGATACGGGCGCGGGAGTCTGGCGCCCTACGAACGCGTCCAAACAATTCTATGGCCCGACGCCGCTGCGCACAGGGATCGAACAGTCGCGCAACTTGATGACGATCCGCCTTGCCGAAGAGATCGGGATGGACACCGTCGCCGGCTATGCCGAGCGGTTTGGGGTCTATGAAAAACTGAACCCGTTTCTTGCCAATGCCTTGGGCCCTCAGGAAACCACATTGTTCAAAATGGTCGCGGCCTATGCGATGTTTGCCAACGGTGGCGAGCGGGTTGAACCCACGCTGGTCGACCGGGTGCAAAACCGCTTTGGCGAGACGGTTTATCGCCACGACCAACGCACCTGTGAAGACTGCCAATACGCCTCGCTAGCGGCTGGGCAAGCGCCCCGTATCACCAGCAACCGAGAGCGTGTGATGGATGCGATCACCGCCTATCAACTGACCTCGATGATGCAGGGCGTGGTGCAGCGCGGGACCGCCCGTGGCCGGGTCAATCTGGGTGTGCCCGTGGCCGGCAAGACCGGCACCACGAATGATGCCAAGGACGTGTGGTTCGTCGGCTTCACCAGCAATATCGTCGCTGGCTGCTATATTGGCTACGACCGCCCGCGCAGCATGGGGCGCGGCGCAAGCGGTGGCGGTATGTGTGGTCCGGTGTTCAACAGCTTTATGAAAAAGGCCACGGCGAAATATGGCGGCGGCAAGTTTGATCTGCCCCCCCGCGGTCACTTTATAAAAATCGACCGGTTCACCGGCGCGCGCCTGCCCGATGGTGCGACAGGCGATAATGTGGTGGCCGAATACTTCCGCGACGGCGAAGAGCCGATCTTTGGCCTTGCCTTTGACGGTGGCTTTGCCATGGGCGCGAACCTGCCGCTGTTTACCCGCGAGGGCGAGGATGCGGGCACCCAGATCCTGACCTCTGACGGCGAGGTGCGTGTAATCCCGAAAAAGGCAGATTTCGGGACGCTCAGTTCCGGTGGGCTGTATTAACGCCGCGTGACTGTTCTGAGATCGCAAAAGCCATCCCAAAAACTGGTTATGCGCGGAGGCGTGCCTTGCCGCAGACCCTGTGCGTTGTTATCACCTCTCTCTGAGACGTTGCTCCAAAGGAAGACCCATGCGCGCCGAGACACAAAACACTGTTGACGCTATCCGAAAATCTCTGGGGCTTTTGCGCCAGCGCATGGACTATGGCACCGCCGCGCATCGGCTAGAGGAATTCAATGCCCGCGTCGAGGATCCAACCCTGTGGGACGACCCGGCCAATGCGCAAAAACTGATGCGAGAACGGCAGATGCTGGTGGATGCGCTCGACACCTACCACGGGATCGAGCGTGATCTGACCGACAACCTTGACCTCATCGAATTGGGCGAGATGGAAGACGACGCAGAGATCATCACAGAGGCCGAGGCCTCGCTGAAATCTCTGGAGGTACGTGCCGCGCAAAAAGAACTAGAGGCGCTGCTGGATGGCGAGGCCGACGGCAACGACACCTTCCTCGAGATCAATTCCGGCGCGGGGGGCACCGAAAGCTGTGACTGGGCCTCGATGCTTGCCCGCATGTATGTGCGTTGGGCGGAAAAGAAGGGCTATAAGGTCGAATTGCAGTCCGAAAGCGCGGGCGAAGAGGCCGGGATCAAATCGGCCAGCTACAAGATTTCCGGCCATAACGCCTATGGCTGGCTGAAATCGGAAAGCGGCGTACACCGTCTCGTCCGCATCTCACCCTTCGACAGCGCGGCCAAGCGGCATACTTCGTTCACCTCGGTCAAGGTCTACCCGGTGGTCGACGACAATATCGAGATAGAGGTGAACCCGGCCGATATCCGACTCGACACCTACCGCAGTTCCGGTGCCGGTGGGCAGCACGTGAACACCACCGATTCCGCCGTCCGCATCACTCATTTTCCGACTGGGATCGTTGTGACGAGTTCGGAAAAATCCCAGCACCAGAACCGCGATATCGCCATGAAGGCCCTGAAATCGCGGCTTTATCAGATGGAACTCGACAAACGCTCTGCCCTCGTCAACGAGGTTCATGAAAACGCAGGCGACGCGGGCTGGGGCAACCAGATCCGCAGCTATGTCTTGCAGCCCTATCAAATGGTAAAAGACCTGCGCACGAACTACGAGACCTCCAATACCTCGGGCGTCCTCGACGGTGATCTGGATGGCCTTATGGGCGCGACGCTGGCCATGGCCGTCAGTGGCAAATCCCGCGCAGAGGCGGCCTCTGACGACTAAAGCTGATGCGCTGGACGCCAGCCCTTACGCCTTTCTTCTGTTCAAAATATCTCGGGGAGGTCTAGAGGGGCAGCGCCCCTCCAGCTTTTGCGCAAAACACAACGCCGCCTCTTGTCATTTCCCGAAATACCATGCCCCTTAAACCCAAACAAAAGGAGCGGGCATGACCGATTTAACAGACCTTTCAGCATTGGATCTTTCCACGAAACTGGCGGCACGAGAGATCACAGCCGTTGATCTGATGCGCGCCACTCTGGATCGAATCGCGATCGCCAACCCAAAGGTCAACGCGATCGTCAGTCTGCGCGACGAGGCGGGACTTATGGCCGAGGCCGCGCTGGCTGATCAGACTCCGCGCAGGGGTTGGCTGCATGGCATTCCAATTGCAATCAAAGACTTGACTGACACGAAGGGCCTGCGCACCACCTACGGCTCTCCGCTGTTTGCGGATCATGTCCCGGATAAGGACCACTTGGTGGCTGCCCGCTTGCGGGCGGCGGGGGCGATCATCATCGGCAAGACCAATACGCCGGAATTCGGCCTTGGGTCCAACACCTTCAACCCTGTGCATGGCATCTCCCGCAATGCCTATAGTGCGGGCCATACGGCGGGCGGGTCGTCCGGTGGCGCTTCTGTGGCGCTGGCGACGCGGATGCTGTCGGTCGCGGATGGGTCGGACATGATGGGCAGCCTGCGCAATCATGCAGCCTGGGGCAATGTCTATGGGATGCGGCCCAGCTATGGCGTGGTTCCCTCTGATCCGAAGGGCGATGTGTTTTTGCATCCGCTGTCCACGTCTGGCCCAATGGCGCGCGATCCTCTGGATCTGGCGCATTTGCTTGAAACCCTGTCCGGTCCGGATCTGCGCCAGCCCGGTGGGCAGGCCTTTACTGCGGCGGATGTGCAAGCGGCGGATATGTCAGGTAAAAAGATTGGCTGGCTTGGCGACTGGGGCGGAGCCTATCCTTATGAGGCTGGGATTTCCACGCTTTGCGAGGAGGCGCTGTCTGTTTTCACGGAAATGGGGGCGCAGGTCGAGGCGGTGGACGCCCCCCATCCGGCAGAAGAGATCTGGGACAGTTGGATCACGCTGCGCTCTTGGGCGGTCGCGGCTGGACTGGAACCGATGTATAACGATTCGCTTAAGCGCGAGCGGTTGAAGGATAGCGCAATCTGGGAGATCGAACGCGGACTGGGCTTTTCCGCAATGCAGGTGCACCGGGCCTCTGTTGCGGCCTCGGTATGGTATGCGCGCGCGGCAGAGCTGTTTACGCAGTATGACGCGCTGGTTCTGCCCTCGGCGCAGGTCTGGCCCTTTGTGGCGGATATCCAGTGGATGCAGCAGGTGGCGGGCAAGGACATGGACACCTACCACCGCTGGATGGAGGTGGTCATTCCCGTCAGCCTGATCGGCTTGCCAGCGGTGAACCTGCCCTGCGGTTTTGGTGCGGCGGGCTTGCCGATGGGAATGCAGATGTTTGGGGCGCGGGGCGCGGATGCGGCCCTGCTGAGCATGGCGCAAAGCTATCATCTGGCAACCGACTGGCCGAGCCAGCGACCTGCGATCCTGTAGTCTGAGCCGCAGTCGTACTCAAGATTGATCGTCACAATGAAAAAGGCACCGCAGGAAAATGCGGTGCCTTTTTTGAAATTTTCAGGTGTGATCCGTCAGGACCTATGTCTTAGGACTGCGAGCCAGCCGGAGGGGCGGCAGAGGCCGGGGCAGAACTGGTGGCCACGCCGGGCTTTGGCTGCGGGGCGGGCGCGCGATTGCCACCCAGCGGATCGTCCTGCCGCTGCACGGAGCCCTCGAAATGAGCGCCACTTTCGATCGCAATGGTCTTGTGGATGATATCACCCTCGACCCGCGCGCTGGAGGTCAGGCGCACCTTGAGGCCGCGCACACGACCGATGATACGACCGTTGACGACGACGTCATCTGCAATCACTTCACCCTTGATCGTGGCGCCTTCGCCAACGGTCAGCAGATGCGCACGAATGTCGCCCTCTACTGTGCCTTCGATCATGATGTCGCCGGTGGTGCGCAGGTTGCCGACGATTGTCAGGTCCGACGACAGCGTAGACGCCGGAGGCTTTGGTTTCGGCGCAGACGGCGTGTAATCGGATGCGGGGCGTTGTGGCGGCGCGACTGGTGCCTTTGGCGTGTCGTCAGCCTTGGGGCCGGGCTCGTTTATTCTGCTTTTAGAAAACATCTCTGGCTGCCTTGATGTAAGTCATCGGGTTGACGGGCTTGCCGCCAATTCTGACCTCGTAGTGAAGGTGGGTGCCGGTAGAACGGCCAGTGTTTCCCATATCACCGATCCGCTCTCCGCGCGAGACCCTTTGGCCGACTTTCACGCGAATTTTTGATTGATGCGCATAGCGGGTTTCGATGCCAAATTCGTGCTGGATCTTGACCAGATTGCCGTAACCACTTGACCAACCAGCATGAGTCACGACTCCGTCAGCGGTCGAATAGATCGGGGTTCCATGGCCGGCGGCAAAATCGGTGCCATTGTGCATCCGACCCCAGCGCGGGCCAAAGCCAGAGGTGTAGCGGAACGAGGATTTCACCGGCAGCGCAAACGGCGTTTTCTGCAAAGCGATGCGGTACAGGTTCATCCGGTCCATTTTTTCGAGGATTCCGATGGCACGCAGGCTGTCAGAATCAGGCGCTTCGCCCTTGGTCGAAAAGCTGAGGGGGGTCAGCGGGCCGCCCTGACCGGAATAGCCCCGGCGCACAGTTTCCAGAATCGAATCTGCGGACAGGCCAGCGGACGAGAACATCTTGTCCAACGGCTCCAGCGAGACACTGACGGCATCCTCAAGCTTGCTGAAGATCTCGTCATTGCGCTGTTCCAGCAGGCGGCGTTCGTGGAACATCTCATCGGCGCTCAGCTTGGCCTGCGCGGCGATCGCGGCCATCGTGTCGCGTTCGGCGGCGGCAGAGTGCAGGGCGGCGGTCAGAAAATCAAGCGTGGCGTCGGCATCCTCAGAAGTGGCCACGCGCCCCGTACCATCATCGCTTTCGCCATTTTGCGCCAGTTCGAACTCGTCGCGTGCGGCGTCGCGTTCTTTCATGGCCCGGCGCAGAGTGGCCTGGATCACGTCGATCCCGGTCTCAAGCTCTTTGCGGTGGTCTTCGGACGTCAGCAATTCGGATTGCATCACGGAAATCTGTTGCAGCGCCGCGTTAAAACGCTCTTGCGCCTCGCGGGCCTCAGTGGCGCGCATGTCCCGCTCGGCACTGAGAGAGTTCAGCCGGTCTTCGTAGAGTCGTTGTTCGCGCGCGGCCTGATCCCGAAGGCTGCCAGAGCCGATGCTATCCATCAAGAGGATGGCCGTTGCGATGATTGCCCAGCCAACGAACATTGCGCTGCCGGTCCATGCGACCGCCTGCGTCACCGGTTTTAACCGAATGAATTTTGTCTCATTCTCAGAGCGCAAAAAGACCCGCTGCTCTGGAAATGCACGTTCAAATCTGACGTGCAGCCAATGGCTCAGTCTAGTTACCAAGCGACTTGCCCCCGTTTCCCGTTACATTCCCGCGCCCCTGTCCCCACAGGCGCGCTTCCGTTTGTCATTATAGAGTGACCCAGTTTACTGCAACTAATTTGGTCAACATACGGAGAAATCTGGGCTATTTAGCGTTCAATGGGCAACTAATTGCCGATAACCACGTTTGACCAAGGGCCGTTTTAAACAAAAACCGGGCACTTTTTAGGGCACCCGTGCTATAATTGTCAGTGTTTTTGGCGGCTTGCGGGCCGATGTTCACATGGTGCGTTACAGCGCGCGCACGGCCTCCAGCACCTCTTGGACATGGCCGGGCACTTTGACCTTGCGCCAGATCCGGGCCAGATTGCCTGCGCCATCAATCAGGAATGTGGCGCGTTCGATGCCCATATAGGTCTTGCCGTACATGTTTTTCTCGACCCAGGTGTCATAGCGTTCGCACACATCGCCCTCTGCATCAGAGGCCAGAATGACTCCAAGATCGTATTTCGCGCGAAACTTGTCGTGCTTGGCCACCGTGTCTTTGCTGAGGCCGATAATCACCGCATTGGCGGCCGTAAAGGCGTCCAGATCCTCGGTAAAGCCGATCGCCTCTTTGGTGCAGCCGGGGGTGTCGTCTTTGGGATAGAAATAGAGTACCACCGCCTTGGGACGTTGCGCGGACAAAGTGACATCGCCGCCGCCGTCGCGGGGCAGGGTGAAATCAGGGGCGGTCTGGCCGGTCTCCGACATGAAGATGTGATCCTTGAATGAGTGGTTGTTGTTTGCATTCTAGCTCATATCGGCCAAAGATAAAGGCCGGAATGCCCCCATCGTCGCACGGAAAAGCGCCATGACCCCGTCAGACCCTGACATTTCCGACCCCGCCGACACTCTGCCAGAGGCCCCCGAGGCAAAGGCCTTTGAGGTGACGGCCAGATCCACCCGCGCGCGCAAGCTGCGACGTCGGGGCGGGTTGATGTTGATCCTCGCGCTCTTTTTGCTTGGGGTGGGGGGCATATTCTCGCTGACGGGTGGGTCGGTGGTCGCGCCGGACTGGGTGACACTGCGGATTGAAACCAGTCTGAACGACCGCATTCAGGCTGGTGGAGACACGGTGGGGCGGGTATCTCTGGGGCAGGTCGAAGTGATAATTGATCGCGGCATGCGGCCGAGGGCGCTGATCCGGGATGTGGGGCTGTTTGACGGGCGCGGCGCAGAGCTGGCGCGCCTGAACGAGGTGCGCGCGCGCCTCAATGCCACGGCGCTGATGCGCGGAATTGTGACGGTGGATGACCTGAGCGTGTCGGGCGCGCAGATTACGGTGCGCCGCGCGGCGGATGGCACTTTTGATCTGTCGCTTGGCGAGGGGTCAGCCACCAGCAGCACGCTTGCCGGGGTGCTGGACGGGCTGGACCGGGCCTTTGCCAAGGCACCGCTGTCGACCCTGCGCGCCATCCGCGCCGATCAATTGACGATCACGCTTGAGGATGGCCGCTCTGGCCGCCTGTGGCAGGTGACAGAGGGGCGCATTGATCTGGTGCAAACGGGCGAACATCTGGAACTGACGGTCAACGCGGATGTGTTCAACGGCACCGAAGAACTGGCCACGACCGTCATTGAATTTCGCACCGAAAAAGGCTCTTTGCAGGCCAGCCTGACGGCGACCTTTGAAAACGCCGCCGCCGGGGATATCGCCGCGCAATCGCCGGGACTGGCGTTTTTGTCCGTTCTAGATGCGCAGATCGCGGGCGCGCTGAGTGCCAGTATTTCCGATCAGGGCGAGATCGAGGGTCTGTCCGGGTCATTGGTGATCGGGCGCGGCGCGCTGCAACCAACGCCGGACACGCCGCCCATCGCCTTTGACAGCGCGCGGGCCTTTGTCGAATACGACAGCGTCGCCAGAACGCTTCAGGTGCGCCAACTGGCTTTGCAAAGTGAAACCGCCACCGTCGCAGCGGAAGGCGTGGCGTTCTTGCAGGATTTCCGCGCCGGATGGCCCGAAACGCTGGTCGGGCAATTCGCGCTGAGCGAGGCGACGGTGCAACCAAGGGGCGTCTTTGCCGAGCCGATGAGATTTGCGCAGGGCGCGATTGATTTTCGCCTGCGGCTTGACCCCTTTACAGTAGAGATCGGGCAGGTGGCGCTATTGCAGGACAATGGTCCCGACAGCGGGGCGGGGCGGTTTCGCGGCAAGGGGCGGGTGACGGCCAATGACGAGGGTTGGACCGTCGCGATGGATCTGGCGCTGAACACCATCACGCTGGACCGGCTTTTGGCGCTGTGGCCGGTGGCGGCGGTGCAGGGCACGCGAGAGTGGCTGGGCACCAATGTTCTGGATGCCGAGATCAGCGATCTGACGGGCGCGTTACGCTTTGCCCCGCAGGCGCGCCCGTTGATATCGATCAGCTATCTGTTCAGCGGTGCAAAGGTGCAGGCGCTGGAAAACCTGCCGCCGATCACCGGGGCCAGCGGCTATGCCAGCCTGAACGACAAGGCCTATACGATGGTGTTTGAAGAGGGGCAGGTGCAGGCCGCGCAGGGTGGTCTGCTGGATGTACAGGGCTCTGTCCTGCATATACCGGATGTCTCTGTCGAACAGGCCCGGATGCAAATATCGCTGGAAACCAACAGTTCCATCGAGGCGGTTCTGTCGCTGCTGGATCACCCCCCGCTGGAGGCGATGACAAATGCCCGCCAACCCGTCGATCTGGCCGAGGGGCGCGCGATTGTCAGCACGCAGATCGGCTTTGCCATCGACAAGGTGATCCCCTTCGAGGCGATAGACTGGACCGCGCGGGGCCGCCTGCTGAACGTTTCGAGCGACAAACTGGTCGAGGGCCGCATGATCCGCGCACCAGAGCTTGAGGCGCGCGCAGATCCCACCGGGCTGACCATTTCCGGGGCGGGTACGCTGGGCAAATTGCCGGTGCGCAGCACGTGGCGCCAAGAGTTTGGCCCCGATGTGAATGGCAGATCTACGCTGGAAGGCACCATCGAGCTCAGCCAGACCTTTCTGGATGAGTTCGCGATTGCGCTGCCGCCCGGGTCTGTCACCGGCAGCGGTGTGGCGCAGTTAAAGGTTGATTTTGCCCGTGACGCCGCGCCCGAATTCCTGCTGACCTCTGATCTGAACCGGGTCGGGCTGTCGCTGAAAGAGCTGAACTGGTCCAAACCGCGCAACCAGACGGGCGCACTGGATGTGGCGGGGCGGTTTGGCAAAACTCCCAAGATCGATCGGCTGTCCCTGTCTGCGTCCGG
>ERZ887830.1807-NODE-1807-length-11525-cov-6.794071_pt1 | contig 11525 bp, 8 predicted proteins | sample MGYA00521101_ERZ887830 | MGnify/ENA primary metagenome ERZ887830 (study PRJEB32303, sample SAMEA104408592) | aquatic metagenome | biome: Marine water; feature: Pelagic; material: water | place: Baltic Sea | collected 2014-06-05T16:38:00 | depth 1,762 m ...
CTTAGTTATCAATCCAACCGAAGCTTTAGTTGCTATAGATGTAAACTCTGGCAGTGCTACTAAAGAAAGAAATATCGAAAAAACTGCAGTAAAAACAAATCTTGAAGCAGCTGAGGAAATTTCTAAGCAAATTAAAATAAGGGACTTATCTGGGCTTATTGTTATTGATTTTATTGATATGTATGAAATGAGAAATAATAGACTGGTAGAGAAAAAGATTAAGGAAATGGTAAAACTTGATAGAGCTAGGATACAAGTCAATAGAATTAGTCAATTTGGACTAATGGAATTATCAAGACAAAGACTTCGTCAAAGTTTTATTGAATGGAAATGTACGTTATCAATAGAGTCATGTGCACAAAAAATAATAGGCTTAATAAAACAGAATTCATTAACACTTAAAACAAGTGACCTTAGGTTTGAAATTAACCCAGTATTATCAAGCTATATAAAGACCCACCACGAAAAAGAAATTTTATCTATAAAAGAAAAATATAATGTAAAATTTATTATTACAGAAAATTTAATGTTAGAAAATGACTCTATAATATTTAACGATTTAAAAGACCCAAAAAAGAAAAAAAAGACGGCTCCAAATAAAAAGAAAAAGGTAGTAAAAAGTAAGATTCCCAGTAAAAAATTGTCTGAAACACCTAAGATACAAAAAAAACTCAACCCTTCTCCATCTAAGATCTCTTCTAAGGTTGACACTAAAAAACCTAAAGCTGAAAAAGATGCACAAGATGAAATTAAGCCAGTAGCTATAAAAAAAGCTAGAACTGGACCAAAGAAAACTGGATGGTGGAGTCAGTAACTTGACCTTAAAATATCATTTTTTTGAATAAGATATAATGAACAATGTTCAAAGCTAAATATTTCTTTTTTTTCTTTTTATTTGTACTACTACCTTTACAAAGTCACTCTTTTGAGCTGGTTAGAGATGTTGAGCTTGAAACATTTACTAAAGAATTACTCTTACCCTTAACTAAAACCTCAAATCTAGCCGACGATAGAATTGACCTTTATTTTATTAAAAGTAAAGAGGTGAATGCCTTTGTAACTTCCGGACAAGCAATCTTTATAAATACAGAACTAATAATTCAATCGCAAACGTACAGTGAGTATCTTGGAGTCTTAGCTCATGAACTAGCCCATATTAATGGTGGACATATATCTAGAACAAAAAACCAAATCAGTGAATTAAGTGATAGGTCAATGCCTATTTACTTACTTGGTATACTTGGAATTCTAGGTGGAGAAGCGGATGCAGGAATTGCCGCTATGATGGTTGGTAGTGCTAGTGTTCAAGACGGGTACCTTTATTACAGTAGAACTCAGGAAGCGGCAGCGGATCAGGCTGCTATTTCTTTGTTATGTAAAAGTAAACAGCCTGAAAAAGGTTTGGAAAGTTTTTTAAAGGTATTGGATAGATCCACCTTAGAAAATTCTAGAGACTATCAATATAAAACAACGCACCCACAAACAATTGATCGATATAGTTGGATACAAAATAGCTATAAAAAATATCCTAACTGTAAATATAAACTAAATCCTAATATTCAAAAAAGATTTGAATTAATTAAAGCTAAATTATTTGCCTATACACATAGTCAAGCTGAAGTTTTGGCTGTTTATCAAAATCAAATCAGTACCTCTTCAAAGTATGCGTCTGCTGCTGCTAATTTTTTCAATGGCGATAAAAAAAAATCGATTGATATGATAAAGTCATTAATTAAAGATGATCCATCTAACCCTTATTACCATGAAATCTTAGGTGAAATTTATTATACTCTTGGTAATTTTAAGTTGGCTATTCTAGAGCAGAAAAAAACTATGGAATTATTATCAAGTGACAATGATCTTCATTTAATGATGCTAGGCAGTTATTTAATAGCAGAATCTTCTGATGAAAATATAATTAAAAGTATAAAAGCTCTTAATAAATCATTGTTTCTTAATAGAACAAACTCCTACGCATGGTATTTATTAGCAAAAGCTCATGCTTTAAATGATAACTTGGCATTGGCTCAGTATGCAAGTGCTGAAAGATATTATTTGAGAAGAGATAAGGCTTTAGCTCTAAGTTTTGCAAAAAAAGCTATTAAAAATATTGATAAAGATACTGTTGAATGGTATCGAACAAATGATCTAATACAATTAATAGTTGGAATTGAGGAAAAAGATAATAAAAATAGATCTAAAGATATCAAAAATGACTGAAAAAAAGATATACATTATTAACGGACCCAACTTAAATCTTTTAGGTGATCGAGAACCTGACATATATGGAAATAAAACCCTAAAAGATCTTGAGGATGACCTTAATCAGATTGTTATTGAGAACGATTTGGGAATTTCATTAGTTTTCATGCAATCAAACAGTGAAGGTGAGATTGTAGACCAAGTTCAAAAAGCTAGTAAAGAGGCGGCAGGTTTAATAATTAATGCCGGTGGACTGTCCCATACATCTGTTTCTATTCTTGATGCGCTTCTATCAATTAAGATTCCTAAAATAGAAGTTCATATTTCGAACTTATTTTCAAGAGAAGAGTTTAGACAACATTCCTATTTAAGTCGTGGTGTTAATGGATTTATTTGTGGATTTGGTATCAACGGTTACGCATTAGCAATTCAAGGAATATTAAAAATAATATAGGATAAAAATATGGCTACTAAGGAAACTAAATTTATTGATAAAAAATCTATAAAAGAGCTAGTGGATATTCTAGATGAAATGAAGTTAACTGAACTGTCTTATAAGAAAGGTGATGTATCAATTTCTGTATCTAAGGGAGTAACTGGATCTACGGTCATATCTAATTCTACTGAAATAGACCCCTCACCCACTAAAGACGCTAGTGTTGATTATAGAAATGACCCTAGGGTTATAAAGTCACCAATGGTAGGGACTGTTTATTTACAGCCAGAGCCTGGTGCAAGCAAGTTTGTTAATGAAGGCGATTCAGTTAGTAGCGGACAAACATTGCTAATTATTGAAGCAATGAAAACAATGAATCCTATTGAGTCAAATTTACAAGGCAGAATTTCAAAGATATTTGTTCAAAACGAAGAGGCAGTAGAATTTGGCCAACCTCTTATGTTAGTAGAATAATAATTACCAATGTTTAAAAAAGTTCTAATTGCCAATCGTGGTGAAATTGCTGTTAGAATTAATCGTGCATGCCAAGAACTTGGTATATTAACTGTAGCTGTTCATTCAGAAGCTGACAGAGATTCCATGCATGTGAGAATTGCAAATGAGAGTGTCTGTATTGGGCCAAACCAGATAAATAAAAGCTATTTAAATACTCATGCATTAATATCAGCATGTGAAATAACAAATGCTGAAGCAATTCATCCAGGCTATGGATTTTTATCTGAAAATGCAAGTTTTGCAAAAATGGTATCTGATCATGGATTGACTTTTATTGGCCCTAAATATGAGCATATTGAAAAAATGGGAGATAAGATTCAAGCAAAAAAGATTATGCAAGAACTTGGTGTTCCAACTGTTCCTGGGTCCGAAGGTAAAATTTTAGACATAACTGATGCACTTAAAATTGGAGAAGAAATTGGTTATCCCGTTCTACTCAAAGCGGCCGCAGGTGGCGGTGGACGAGGCATGAAAGTGATTAATAATAAAAAGGAAATGATTAATAATTTTTCTATAGTGAGACAAGAAGCACTTTCATTTTTTGGAAATGATGATGTCTATATAGAAAAATTTATTGATGCACCAAGGCATATAGAAGTCCAAGTAATTGGTGATTCTCATGGAAATTTTGTTCATCTATATGAAAGAGATTGCTCGGTACAAAGACGCAATCAAAAAGTAATTGAAGAAGCTATGGCTCCAGGTATTGATAATGATGAAAAAGTTAAACTGTTTGAAACAGTTATTAATGCTATTAAGAAAATGGGTTACTTGGGTCTAGGTACTCTTGAGTTCCTATACCATGAAGGAAAATTTTATTTTATGGAAATGAACACAAGGTTACAGGTAGAACATCCTATAACTGAAATGATTACAAGGATTGATCTTGTTAGAGAACAAATCTCTGTAGCAGCAGGTGAGAAATTAAGTTTTGATCAGTCAAAAATAAATCCACTTGGACATTCAATCGAATGTAGAATTAATGCTGAAGATCCATTAACTTTTAAGCCAAGCGCTGGAACAATCGACCTTTACCATCCTCCAGCAGGTAATGGAATAAGACTAGATACGTTTATTTATTCTGGATATAAAGTGCCACATTATTATGACAATTTATTGGCTAAACTAATTGTAACTGGCAGAGACAGAGAGCATGCAATTAGACGTGCCCTTAGATCACTTGATGAAATAATAATAGAGGGTACTGTTACTAATATTGAACTTCATAAAAAAATTCTATCATCGGAAGATTTTAAAAAAGGATCAGTTTCTATTAGGTGGCTGGAAGACAATATAGAGTCTCTTTAAATACAGTCTTCAACCCATATATCATACAATGGATGTTCCATTGATGAAATTGATGGAAGATCTTTTATCATCCAACCAGAAAAATCATTATCTCCCTTAAGATCATCCACAATCAAATAAACGCCTACCAACAGTTTTTCTTCAGGTAGTGATATATAGCAAGATTTATTAGTTATTCTTAATCCATATAATTCAATTTCTTCTCCTGATAGAATTTCAATATTTGAAACTCTAGCTGTTACCTTGTTAAGCAAGCCCAAAGTGGCTAAATTTTTTATACTGGTTTTAATTTCTTTGTTTGTGTCAATTTCTGTTTCTAACTCAAAATCATCTAAATCTTCACCAGATTCATCGTAACTAGGAGCTATCTCGTCTAAATTTATAAGGGGAGCAATTTCAATTTCATTTGAATATGAATAATTTGTGTTAAAAAAAAGTAAAATTAGTAAAGCAGAAAAACTAATCTTTTGGAGACCATTGATCATATTCAGATCTTTTTTTATTATTTGAATTTTTAAGAATTGAAGCGCTGGGATAGTAAGAATTAGCTGTTCCTGTTTGATTTTTAACATGTTCTTTTTCCCAAGAATATTTTTTATGAAGATTTGGAATTTCATTTGATGTATATCTTAACCAACCATTCCATTCAGGGGGAACTTTAGAGGAATCTACATCACCTTGATATAAGACCCATCTCTTCGAATCATTTTTGTTTTTCATGTATGTATTGCCAAATTTATCTTCGCCAACTTTGTAGCCATTTAAATAAGACCAGATTCTGGTACCAATTGTTTGATTGTGCCACCATGTAAATATTTCTCTAAATATCATATCCACCTAATATCACACTTTTTCAACAATTTACAAATTATCTAAGTATAATAAATCATTGAAAATGCTTGTTTTTTTAAAGTTAACCACATAATCACAACACACTATGTAGTATGTACTAAATATTTTTAACACTATATATTGACTTCGGAAATCAAATCAATAAATATAATAATTCCAATTTTCAGAGTCGTTTGTTATTGGGAGTCGATCGGTCAAGTTGCTTAAAATTAAATTATTTAATTCACGGGTGTCTGCTGTCGAAGTTAAATGTTAAGTTTTAAAAAAGGAAAAAATATAAATGAAAATATCACGCCAGTTTACCAGTCCTGAAAAATCACCTTATGATGAAATTGAATTTAAAGAAGTTACAAGTGAGATCTTAAATCCTGATGGATCAATAGTATTTAAATTAGAAAATATTAAGGTTCCATCAAAATGGAGTCAGGTTGCAAGTGATATTATAGCTCAAAAATATTTCAGAAAAGCTGGAATTCCAAATAAAACAGTTAGCAGAGAAGAACGAAATATACCCACTTGGCTAATGGCAAAAGATCCTGATACAGAAGCAGAGGATCTATCTTTTGGTTCAGAAACGAGTTCAACACAAGTTTTTGATAGATTGGCTGGTACCTGGACTTACTGGGGATGGAAAGGTGAATATTTTACTACAGAAGAAGATGCAAAGTCATTTTTCGACGAAGTAAGATTTATGCTGGCAAATCAAATGATTGCACCAAATAGCCCACAATGGTTCAATACTGGCTTAAACTGGGCTTATGGAATTGATGGTCCATCACAAGGACATCACTACGTCGATCATATTACCGGTAAACTTACTAAATCAGCTAGCTCTTATGAAAGACCTCAGCCTCATGCATGTTTTATTCAAGGAATTGATGACGACTTAGTAAACGAAGGTGGCATCATGGATTTATGGGTAAGAGAGGCTCGTTTATTTAAATATGGCTCAGGAACTGGAACAAATTTTTCAAATTTAAGAGGTAGTACTGAAGGTCTTTCTGGTGGTGGTAGATCATCTGGTTTGATGAGTTTCTTAAAGATTGGTGACAGAGCTGCAGGCGCTATCAAATCTGGTGGCACAACTAGAAGAGCTGCAAAAATGGTTGTTGTTGATATTGATCATCCAGATGTGGAAGAGTTTATAAAGTGGAAAGTTACTGAAGAACAAAAAGTGGCAGCACTGGTAACTGGTTCAAAACTATGTTCAAAACACCTAAAGCAAGTAATGAACGCATGCCATAACTGTGAAGGTGACGGCGAGAGTTGTTTTGATCCAAGTAAAAACCCTGCGTTAAAAAGAGAAATTATATCAGCGAGAAAATCTGAAGTATCTGAAAATTATATTCAGAGAGTTATTCATTTTGCTAAACAAGGGTATAAATCTATTGAATTTGATACATATGATAGTGATTGGGATTCAGAGGCTTACTTAACTGTTTCAGGGCAAAATTCTAATAATTCAATTCGTGTAACTGATGATTTTATAAATGCAGTAATTGAAGATAAGGATTGGAATTTAATTAATCGAACTGATGGTGCTATAAATAAAACTGTAAGAGCTAAAGAGTTGTGGGATGAAGTTGGCTACGCAGCATGGTCATGCGCTGATCCTGGAATTCAGTTTCATACAACAGTTAATGATTGGCACACTTGTCCCGCCAGTGGTGAAATTAAAGCTTCTAATCCATGTTCAGAATACATGTTTCTAGACAACACTGCATGTAACCTTGCTTCTTTAAACTTAATGACTTTTATGGATGAGAATAAATCATTGGAAATTGACTTATTTAAACACGCTATAAGAATTTGGACATTGATTTTAGAGATATCAGTTATGATGGCACAATTTCCGTCAAAAGAAATTGCCAAACTTTCTTATGAGTATCGGACTCTTGGTCTTGGTTATGCAAACTTGGGTGGCTTTCTTATGTCCAAAGGAATCTCATATGACTCCGATGAGGGAAGATCTATTTGTGCGGCAATTACATCTCTAATGACAGGTACATCCTATGCAACTTCAGCTGAAATTGCTGGAGAACTTGGACCCTTCCCTGGTTATGCTCAAAACTCTAAACATATGTTAAGAGTTATTAGAAATCATAGAAGAGCAGCATATGGACACTCCGATGGATACGAAGAATTAAATACTAACCCTGTCCCACTTGTTATTGAAAATATAAGAGATACTAAGCTTGGCATGGAAGCACAAAAATGTTGGGATACGGCATATGAGTTAGGTCAAAAATATGGCTATAGAAATGCTCAAACATCAGTAATTGCGCCAACTGGAACAATTGGTCTTGTTATGGATTGCGATACAACTGGTATTGAGCCTGACTTTGCTATGGTGAAGTTTAAAAAGCTTGCAGGTGGTGGCTACTTTAAGATTATAAACAGAACAGTTCCAGATGCATTAAATCAACTTCAATATACAGAAGGTGAAATTACCGAAATTATTAATTATGCAGTTGGACATGGCACTCTTGAAACTGCGCCATTCATAAACCACGAAACTCTCAAGGAAAAAGGGTTTACTGAAAAAGAATTAAATATTCTTGAGAGTAATTTAAAAAATGTTTTTGATATCAGATTTTCATTTAATATTTTTACTCTTGGTAAAGAATTCTGCACAGACGTTCTGAATTTCTCAGAAGAACAGTTAAATGATTTCAACTTTAATATGCTCTCTGAGCTAGGTTTTTCTAGCAAAGAAATTGATGAGGCTAATACTTACTGCTGTGGAACAATGACTCTAGAGGAAGCCCCACATATTAAAGATGAGCATTTAAGTGTTTTTGACTGTGCTAATCCTTGTGGTAAAATTGGAAAAAGATTCCTATCTACTGAAAGTCACATAAAAATGATGGCTGCAGCCCAACCTTTTATCTCAGGCGCTATATCTAAAACAATAAATATGCCAAATGATGCTAGTGTAGACGATTGCATGGAAGCTTACTTAATGTCTTGGAAGCTTGGTACTAAAGCTAACGCACTTTATAGAGATGGTTCAAAACTTAGTCAGCCTCTAGCCTCTAAGTTAGTTGAGGATATTGAAGATGAAGAAGAAGAAATAATTTCAAAACCTACCCCTATTGAGCAAACAATGGCGATTGCGCAACAAGCAGCTCAGCAAGCTGTTTACGGTGCAAGAAACAAAGTTCCAGATAGAAGAAAAGGTTATATTCAAAAGGCTATAGTTGGTGGTCATAAAGTCTATCTACACACGGGTGAGTATGAAGATGGTACTTTAGGAGAGATATTTATTGATATGCATAAAGAAGGTGCGTTCCTTAGAAGTCTTATGAACAACTTTGCAATTGCTATATCTATCGGTCTACAATACGGCGTGCCTCTCGAAGAATATGTGGAAGCGTTTACATTTACTAGATTTGATCCATCGGGTGTAGTTCAAGGAAATAATAGAATTAAAAACTCAACCTCAATTCTAGACTATGTATTCAGAGAACTTGCTGTCTCATATCTTGGTAGAAACGATTTAGCTCATACCGATAGTTCAGATGTAGATTTTTCTCTTGGAGCTGGTGCTGAAGAAGGAGCGTTGAAAAAAAATCAAATTCCATGGAAAATTGTTAAAAAAATGTCTAGTCAGGGATTTTTAAGAGGACAAACATCAGAAAACTTAATGGTAGTAAACTCTTCTAATAACGCAAGCTCTTACAGTGAAAGCCCTAAAGTTGAACAAGGAGCATCGGTTACACCAGATGCTATTAAGTCCAGTACCTCTAGTGATCCTATGGCGAGTAAAGTTCAGGTAGCTAGAATGATGGGGTATGAAGGTGATGCATGTCCAGAATGTAGTGCTTTTACCTTAGTAAGAAATGGTACCTGTTTAAAATGTGATAGTTGTGGTGCAACGACTGGTTGCTCTTAATTAATAGAAGGTTCTATTTTAGATAGAGACAACTCTTTCAATATATCATCCGATACCTCAGCTGGCGCATTCATCATTAAATCTTGCGCCTGTTGATTCATTGGAAATAGAATTACTTCTCTTATATTCTTAACATCTGCTAACAGCATTATAATTCTATCAATCCCTGGTGCTATTCCACCATGTGGCGGTACACCGTAACTAAATGCGTTAATCATGCCTCCAAATTTATCTAGGACCTGTTCTTTTTTATAACCTGCTATTTCAAAAGCTTGAAACATAATTTCAGGAATATGATTTCTAATTGCACCGGAAGATAGCTCAATACCATTACAAACAATATCATATTGATAGCCGAGTATGTCGAGTGGATCCATTGTTTTAAGAGCCTCTATTCCACCCTGTGGCATAGAGAAGGGATTATGACTAAAATCAATTTTTTGGTTTTGTTCGTCAAATTCATACATAGGAAAATCAATAATCCAGCAGAATCTGAAGACGTCTTTTTCAATTAAATCCAGCTCTACTCCAACTCTGTCACGAGTTGCAGAAGCTAATTCATATGCAGTTTTAGGCATTGAACAAGAAAAGAAAATAGCATCACCAAAAGATAAATTGGATTCTTCAAATATCTTTTTAAGTTGGTCTTCTGGAATAAATTTGGCGATAGGTCCTTTTGCTTTTAACGCTCCATCAATTTTATCAAATATAATGTACCCCAAACCCGGAGCATTCATTTCTTTTATTGCCCAATTGTTCATTGAGTCATAGAAACTTCTAGCTTGCTTAGATCCATTGGGACAAGGTATGCCAATAACTTCAGCGCCATTTTTGATTAACTTTTTAAAAGCTTCAAAAGATACTTCTGGTGAATTAAAAATATTAGTTAAATTAGATAGAATAATTGGATTTCTTAAGTCAGGTTTATCAGATCCGTAATATTTCATTGCGTCGGCATATGTAATGCGAGGGAATGGACTTTCACCAACTCTTTTATCAGAAAATTTTTCAAATACTTTTTGAAGTACAGGTTCAATAGCATTAAAAACATCATCTTGTTCAACAAATGACATTTCCATATCAAGTTGATAAAATTCTCCAGGACTTCGATCAGCTCTAGCATCCTCGTCTCGAAAACATGGAGCAATTTGAAAATACTTATCAAAACCAGCGGCCATAATTAGCTGCTTGAACTGCTGCGGCGCTTGGGGCAATGCATAGAATTTTCCAGGATGAATTCTACTTGGTACCAAATAGTCTCTTGCCCCTTCAGGACTAGAGGCAGTTAGAATTGGAGTTTGCATTTCAAGAAATCCAGCTTTAGTCATTAGCTCTCTGATGAAAGCTATTACATCCGATCTCAATTGAATATTTTTATGTAAACCTTCTCTTCGGGCATCTAAAAATCTATATTTAAGCCTAATATCTTCTGGGTAATTTGCTTCACCAAAAACAGGCATTGGAAGTTCTTCCGCATCAGATAAAACCTCAACTGTATCAATGGCAATTTCTATTTCACCCGTTTTAAGTTCACTATTAATAGTTTCAATTTCTCTCTTAACAACTTTACCAATAATTTTTACTACAGACTCAACTCTTAAGTTTTCAATTAGATTTAGAATTTCAATTTTAGAGTTATCTATTACGCACTGAGTTATTCCATAGTGATCTCTAAGATCTAAAAATAATAAATTTCCATGATCTCTTTTACGATTAATCCATCCAGATATAGATATAGATTTATCTATATCATTTATATTAAGCTCGTTACAATTATGTGATCTATATTTATTCATACTAATAATTTAAAGGTACTGTATAGTTAATTATATGGAATTAGTCCAAGATAATAAATCACTAATAAAGATCACTAAAACACTGAAAAAAAATGAAGTATTATTTGTTGATACGGAATTTTTAAGAAATAACACTTACTGGCCAAAACTTTGCTTAATACAAATAAAAACAAAGAAAAAAGTGTACCTCATAGATCCACTAGCCAAAGGTATGGATCTAAATGTTATTAAGGAGATTTTTATTGATCCTAAAATTTTAAAGGTTTTCCACTCATCAAGGCAAGATATAGAGGTTCTAATGAACGTCTTCAATGTAATCCCCTGGCCTATTTATGATACTCAAATAGCAGCAAACTTCATATTAGAAGAAACTGATATTGGTTATGCTAATTTGGTTGAAAAATTATGTGATAAAAAATTAAGTAAAAAATTTCAGGTTTCTGATTGGAGTAGAAGACCTTTAAAAGACAAGCAAATTGAATATGCTGCATTAGATGTTGAATACTTACCAGTTTTACAT
>ERZ887830.1809-NODE-1809-length-11522-cov-5.295282_pt1 | contig 11522 bp, 7 predicted proteins | sample MGYA00521101_ERZ887830 | MGnify/ENA primary metagenome ERZ887830 (study PRJEB32303, sample SAMEA104408592) | aquatic metagenome | biome: Marine water; feature: Pelagic; material: water | place: Baltic Sea | collected 2014-06-05T16:38:00 | depth 1,762 m ...
GATCCAGCACTTCGCTGAGTTTGGCGTGGTGATGATGCTGTTCCTCGTCGGGCTGGAGCTGGAACCAAAGATGCTTTGGCAGATGCGCACCCGTCTGATGGGGTTGGGTGGATTGCAGGTGGGGCTGACTACGGCACTTGTGATGGGGGCGGCGATGGCGCTGGGTCAGCCATGGTCGATCTCGCTGGCTATCGGGCTGATCCTTGCCCTAAGTTCGACGGCTATTGTCTTGCAAACATTGAATGAAAAAGGATTGATGAAATCCGAGGGCGGCAAGGCCAGTTTCTCTGTCTTGCTGTTTCAGGATATCGCCGTCATCCCGATGCTGGCCCTGATTCCGCTTCTGGCTTTGCCGGAACTGATGCCGCAAGCCGTGGATCTGAACCATGGCGCACCGACCCATGTGGTCGAGGCGGCCGGCGATCACGGCGCTGATAGTCATAGCCCCGAGGCGAGCGCTGATGCCCATGGACCCAGCGGACCCGACTGGATCGATACCATTCCCGGCTGGCAGCGCGCCGGACTGACCGTGGCCGCCATCGCGGCTGTGATCGTTGGCGGGTCGTTGCTGACCCAACCCATGTTCCGCTTTGTGGCGCAGGCAAAACTGCGGGAATTGTTCACCGCGACCGCCCTGATGATGGTCATCGGAATCGCGCTGTTGATGTCATTGGTGGGGCTCTCGCCCGCGCTGGGCACGTTCCTCGCCGGGGTCGTTCTGGCCAATAGTGAATATCGCCACGAGCTTGAAAGCGATATTGACCCATTCAAAGGCCTGCTGCTGGGCCTGTTTTTCATGACCGTCGGTGCGGGCATCAACTTTGGTCTGCTGTTTGACAATCTCGGCGCCACACTCGCCCTGACGCTTGGGTTGATCCTGTTGAAAGCGGGCGTTCTTTTCGCGCTTGCGCGGATTTTTGGCGTGCTGTCACCGGACAAATGGCTGTTCAGCCTTGGCCTTGCGCAGGCGGGCGAGTTCGGCTTTGTGCTGATCAGTTTCACCTTGGCCAACCATGTGATCCCCAAGGCGATTGCCGATCAGTTGCTGCTTGTCGTGGCGCTTAGCATGTTGCTGACGCCCCTGCTGTTCATCGCCTACGACCGGCTGATTGCGACCCGGTTTCTGACCTCTGAGGGGGATGAGGCCGACGATATTGACGAGAGCGGTCATATCATCATCGCTGGTCATGGGCGCTGGGGCGGAATCGTGAACCGGATGCTGCTGAGCGCGGGATACAAGACCATCGTGCTTGATCACAACTCTGCCATTCTGGAAATGATGCGGGCCTTTAAATTCAAGGTCTTCTACGGTGATCCGTCCCGTCCAGACCTGTTACATGCGGCCGGTATTCACGAGGCAAAACTGTTGGTCGTGGCAATTGATAATCCGCATCAGGCGACAGCGATTGTGCATCACGTCACCCAAAATCACCCGCATGTGCATGTCATCGCGCGCGCACGGGACCGCAATCACGTATACGAGCTGTATTCGGCGGGCTGTCGCGACATCATCCGCGAGACCTTTGACAGTGGCGTGCGTGCGGGCCGATCCGCCCTGGAAAGCCTCGGGCAGCATCCCTATGACGCTGAACGCATGGCGCGGGGGTTTGTCGAGCATGATCTGCGCGCCATTCGCGAGCTTGCGCCGCTCTATAATCACGAGATCCCGACCCATGAAAACGAGGCATATGTGGCCCGCACCATGGAATTGCGCGAAGAGGCGGAAGACGCGCTAAGCCGCAAGACGGGCGTCTATGCGGGGCGGTTGGACCGGGGCTGGGTGCCGCCGGAACCTGCGGATGTCGAGGCGGCAAAGAAGACAAAAAAGGCAGATTAGGGTCTGTTTATAGAGCGTTTTGAACGCTCTGGAGGCGGGCAATTCCAAACCAATGCAGGTTTCGTCTGCGGGCCATGGAAAAGAGCTTTCCTCTGGCGGGTTCGCGCTTTAGACCGCGAGAATGCCTACAGCTTTCACCACTCTGTCCCAGATTTACGCGGCTGGCTTTGACGATATCATCGATGTGCGTTCGCCCGCCGAATATGCCGAGGACCATATCCCCGGCGCGATCTCTTTGCCCGCGTTGGACAATGACCAGCGTGCGACGGTCGGTACGATTTACACGCAAGAGTCCAGCTTTACGGCCCGCAAAATCGGTGCGGCTATGGTTGCGCGCAATGTGGCGGTGCATCTTGAGGGCGCGCTGGCAGATCGCGATGGGGGCTGGCGGCCCTTGGTTTATTGCTGGCGCGGTGGTCAGCGGTCGGGGTCTTTCGCCTCGATTCTGTCGCAAATCGGCTGGCGCGCCGAGGTGATCGAGGGCGGCTATCGCAGCTATCGACGTTTGGTGGTGCAGGCGATGCACGACACGCCGCTGCCGCATCGGGTGATCCTGCTGGATGGCAATACGGGCACGGCCAAGACGGATATCCTTGCGCTGCTGGCAAAACGCGGTGTGCAAGTGATTGATCTGGAAGGACTTGCGGCGCATCGTGGGTCTTTGTTTGGGGCGGTAGCAAGGCCGCAGCCCTCGCAGAAAGCATTCGAGAGCGCCTTGGCCCATGTTTTTGACGGATTGGACCCGGCGCGCCCTGTGGTTATCGAGGCGGAATCGAGCAAGGTCGGCGCGGCCTTGGTGCCCTCTGCGCTATGGGTGGCGATGCGCGGCGCGCCACGGATCCGCCTGAACGCTCCGCTAGAGGCGCGCGCGCGCTATCTGACGCGGGCCTATGCGGATCTGACGGCGGACATCGGCGCGATGCAGGCGACACTGGCAAAACTCGTGCCGTTACGGGGCCACGAACAGGTGTGCCTGTGGCAACAAATGGCGGTGCGCCGCGAGTTCGAGGCTTTGGCGGCAGAGCTTATGGCAAAGCATTACGACAGTCGCTACAATAAATCCCGCAGTGCGCATCAGGTGGATTTGTTGGCCGAACTTGATCTGTTCCGCCTTGACGAAGAGGAACTGGCGCAGGTGGCTGATCAGATTGCCGGGCTGGTCAAATCTGCTTAACGCACGGTTACAAAGGGTGCGCCCTCGCAGATTTGTCCTATGATTGCAGCGTGATAGCCTGCCGAGGTCAGGCGCTTTGTCAGTGATGCGGCCTCGGTTCTATCAACTGCCGCCAGCAGGCCGCCTGCGGTTTGGGGATCAAAAAGCAGGGCCTCTCTTGCACTTTGGCCCAGTTGCATTTGCGCGGCGATCTCTTGGTTGGCGGGGTAAAGACTGGACCGGATGCCCTGTGCCGCCAGATCCTCTGCGCCCGCCATGATCGGGATATCCGCAAGGCTCAATTCGGCGGCAACGCCAGAGGCGCGGCAGATCCCCATCAGATGCCCGGCAAGGCCAAAGCCGGTGACATCGGTCATTGCATGTGCCCCGGCAAGGATTTCGGCGGCGCGCCCTTGCGAGTGGCACATCATCGCCAATGCCTCTGCCACCCAGTCACCGCGGGCCTGCATGGCCATTTCGCCCGCGAGGATCGTGCCAGATCCGATGGGTTTGGTCAGGATCAACGCATCCCCGATCTGCGCGCCTGCAAGGGTGATCGCGGGTCGGTCCAACAGGCCGGTGACGCTGAATCCAAGGGTCAGTTCGGCGCCCAAAGTGGTATGTCCACCAGCAATTTGAGCGCCCGCACCAGTGAAGACCTCTGTCGCCGCCTGCATGATTTCGCCCAGCCAGTATTCCTGCAATGCGGGCGACAGCGGTGGCAAAATGATCTGCGCCAGCGCGGCTTGGGGCATCGCCCCCATCGCCCAGATGTCGCCCATCGCGTGCAGGGCCGTGATGCGGGCCATCACATAGGGGTCCTGCGTGAAGGCGCGCAGATGGTCTGTGCTTAGAACCACCTCGGCCCCGCCGATCTGCAGAACCGCCGCGTCATCACCGGGCAGATGCGTGATGTCCGGGCGATTGGCAGACGGCAGCGCGCTTAGCACGCGGGCAAGGGCAGGCCCGCCGACTTTTGCGCCACATCCGCCGCACATTGGGGCAGTGCCAAGGTTCCTTCGTACGTCCAACGCGGCAAGTTTGGGCCGTTGAGGTGCGGGCATCGCTGGCAGGGTGCGGAATTTTTCCATAAAGGTCTGGTCGATGCGGTCCTTCCAGTGCCAAAGCCATGGCCCCGCCAGACGCAGCCCCCATTTGTCCGCCACCGCAGATTTGCGCCCCAGCGAGATCAGCTTGAGGTAATCGGTTTGAGGGCGGAACATTTTGCGCTGGGTTCCGGTCAGATCGGCGCGCAGATTGTGGTACAGGATCGGCGCTTCACGCACTGCGAAAACCCCGGCTTTTGGCCGGGAGTCGGGCAGGGCGGCGCAGTCTCCAGCGGCGTAGATCAGCGGGTCAGAACTGCGTAAAGCAGTGTCAACACTGATGAAACCATCCTTCAAATCCAAACCTGTCGTCGCCAGCCATCCCTGCGGCCGCGCGCCCACCGCGCCAATGGTAAAGCGAGAGGGCACCGCGCCGCCGTCATAGAGAACCGCCTCGGCTGTGACCTCTCGCACCTCGGCCTGCTCGATCAAGGTCACTCCAAGCTGGCGCATTTGGGTCAGGATCGCGTTACGCGCCGCAGTGCCCATGCCGGGCAGGGCCTTGCTGCGGTCCAGAACCGTGATCTGCGCGGTGACCCCGGCCCGTTGAACCCCGGCCTGTTGAACCCCGGCCTGTTGCAGCGCATGTGCCATGGCGAGGCCAAGCTCGACACCGCCAACGCCGCCGCCGATCACCGCGATTTCGGCGGGCAGCGTGCCCGCGCGCACCCTGTCCAAAAACGCGGTCCAAGCCTGTGCATAGCTACCCAGCGGTTTGGCTCCCACGCCATGCGCGGCAAATCCGGGCAAGGCGGGCAGGTCAGAGGTGATGCCGATGTTGATCGACGCAAGATCATATGCGATCTCGCGATCTGCCAGATGCACACGCCGCGCGGCGCGGTCGATGCCGCTGACAGCCCCAAGGATCAGCCGCGCACCGGCAAACCGGGCCAGCCGCACGAGGTCGATCATCAGGTCATCGCGCGCGTAATGCCCCGCCACAAACCCCGGCAACATGCCTGTATAGGGCGCGGTTGGCCCGGGATTGATCACCGTCAGACGCGCCCCCGGCAGCGGGCGCATGCCCCATCTGCGCAGAACAAGCGCGTGGGTATGACCGCCGCCGATCAGCACCAGTTCGCGGGTCAGGGGGGGTGGCATTATCATGTCGCTCTCTTGGGTTGCTTGGCCCTTGGCTATTCCGTTTGGCGCGGTTTTGCGAGAGGCATCAGGGGGCAAGCCATTGGCCGGTCCAGCCATCGGCACGGCAATATCGGGCGCGACGATGATAATCGGCACTCAGATGCACAATATCGACCTCAGCGATGACCAAGGTCAGCACGGCAAAGTGATCGGGATTGATGATGCGGGTGTAGGCGTCAGAGGCGGAAATGGGCGTGCCCGGCGCAGGTTCGACCCCATAAGATGGGCGGGACCCGTTTGGAACGCGGGTCCAAAGATCGCGCACGGCCTCGCCTTCTGCGATCTCGACATGACCACGCAGGCGAATTTGCAGGTCTTCGCGGGCTTGCCACAGATGCAGGGCTGCGCGCGGATTTGCCCGCAATTCTGCGACCTTGACCGTTGTGCTGTCGGTATGCACCACGACTGTGCCCGCTGTTTGGTTGGCGTCGCGCAAGACGGTGATGCGGGATTCTGGCCCGCCAGACAGGCCAATCGTGGACAGCACCGTATGGCGCGCGGCAGAGCGGCGGTCATGGGCCACGGCCTCTAGCTGGTGCCAGCTCTCGCGCCACAACCCGTCCAATGTGGTGAACCAGTCAGTCATAGCCTGTCATCTCCAGATAGCCGCGTCCCGGATGGGTGCCGGTGACGCGCACCGGGCCTTCCCAATAGCTGATGGTCGTGCCCATCCAGCTTTGTGGGTTCAGGGCGGTTGCGGTAATATCTAACGCCTTTTCAGGCAGTTGCACGCGCCACGTGGTCGGCACTTTGCGACCCTCGACGTCTGACGTGGCAATCGGGTCCAGCAGGATCTGACCATTTTCCAAAGGCGCCGGGGTGCCCTCGGGCGTGATCCACGTGCCCACGATATAGCTGCTCTCGGTCGAGCGCAGCCCATAGGCCATCAGTTTGGTGCCGTCGTCAAAGTGCAGCGACAGCCAGTCCCAGCCGGTCTGCTCCTCGGTCAGAGGTTGACTGGACCATTCGCGATCCAGCCAGCCCTCGCCTGTCACCTCGACAGGGCCGGTGGGCAGGTCTAACGTGCCGGACAGCTGATAAAACGGTTGCGAGTAATAATGGCTGGCCTGTCCCGCCTCTGATTTTACAGAATACCCGTTCTGTCCCTGCGGCACGAATGGCCCCTGCGCCGTGAATGCCAGATCATAGGCGAAATCGCCGCCCTTCGCTATCAAACGTCCGTCTTCTATTCCGGTCATCGCCCAATCATCAATCCACGCCTCAAAGGGCGTGGCCGTGACCCCGGCCTGACCGATCCCACCGCGGGCAAAGCGTTCGCCCACGTAATGCGCGTCGGGCGTGGTGATGGCCGCATGCCCCATCCAAAGCACCGGTGTCTGCCAGCCGTCACCGTCTTGCGGCGAAAGGGCCGAGCGGAATAGCGTCCATTGGATGCCATACTCTGTCCCGGCCTCATCGCGCAGGTTGGCGGTCAGATACCACCATTCGATCCGAAACCCCGGATGCGCGCCATGATCGGCGGGGAAGTCGAAGCGTTTATCCGGGACCGGCAGCAGATAGCCGTCGCTACCGCTGCCCATCCCGGCGAATCCCTGCGCCTGTACTGGCGCATGCCAGAAAAATAACGCAAAAACGATGAACATGATCCTAACGCTCATTGGCAAAAACCTTTAGCAACTCTGCTGGGGGCGTTTTAGCCAATCGCCGCGCGGGCCAGAGGGCGGCAAGAACCGCCGCCAGCATCGACGGCACCGCAAGTTTCAGCCATTCGAGCGGGAAAACATGCATCGGCAAGCGCCAGCCGAAGGCTTCGACGTTTATGACGTTCAGCAATACCCAGGCCAAAAGCAAACCCACAGGTAGCGCCGCTATAACCGTCAATGTGGCCAACATCAGCGCGCGCAAGAGTTCCAGCCGCGCCAGATGCGCCCGTGTCAGCCCAAGCGCCCAGACCGGGGCCAGTTGGGGCTGGCGGATTGAGGCGAGGGTCAAAAGGCTGGTCAATATTGCAAACCCGGCAACCGACAGTGTCAGGACGTTCAATGCTCCGGTGACGGTAAATGTACGTTCAAACACTTGTAATGAAAAGGATTTGATCGTCGCTTGGTCGACGATATTGTCAGTTGGCAGACCAAAATCATCCCTTAACATGCGCGCCAAAGCCTCTGCCTTGTCTGCGGCGATACGAACGCCAAAGCGGCGTTTTTCGACCTCGGGAAAGCGCGTGACAAGCTCTGGCACACTCATCAGGATCTGGGCGACCGGGTTGCCATAATCGCTATAAATACCAGCGACAGGCGGGCTCCAGTCACCGGGTAGGGCAATCTTGTCGCCGGGACGCAGCCCCTCGCGCAGGGCGAGTTGCTCGTTGATCAGCACAGCTTCGCCACGGGCCAGCTTGTCCCAGACGTCTGGTGCGCTTTCCAGAATTGGCCAATTATCGCGGTACGTGGCGTGATCGGCCACGCCGTAAATCTGGGCGGGCAGGCCAAGCACGCGCGCCTCGACGTTCCAGATTGGCAGAACAGCGTCAGAGCGCTGTTCCAGAAACGCTTGCAATTCAGGGGCTTCGGCATCTGATCGCGCCGTGACATAAAGTTCTGACGCCAGTCGTTGATCCAGCCAGCCGGTAAAGGTCAACCGAAAGCTCGATACCATTGTGCCCACGCCAACATTGGCCGCCAGCGCCAGCAGCAGCGCCATTAGTGCCAGTGATAACCCGGGCAATTGTTGGCGCGTGTCCGCCCAGAACCATCCGGCCAGCGCCCCTTTGCTCAGGCGTTCCGCCATCGCCAGAACCCCATGCAGCAACAGAGGCAAGGCGAGGGCTGCGGCCACCAGAAGCGCGCCCAGCATGAGAAATCCGGCGACAAGGCCGCCGCCGACCCAGCCCGCGATTATCGAAACGCAAACCAGCGCGCCAGAGGCCAAGCCCAGCCCTAACAAGCGTCGCTCTGAGGCGCGGGCCCAGGCACGGGGTTGGGCCGTGGCGAGAAGAGGCAGGCGGATGACTTTGATGATCGCGGCAAAGGAAGCAAGCGCCGTCCCGATCACAGCGATGGCCAGCCCCGCCAGCCACCACGACGGCCGCAAGCTTAGCGTTCCATCTACCTCTGCGCCGTATAGCCCGCGCAGGGTGGCGGCCACATCCGGCAGCAGCGCGGCGGCGATGCCATAGCCCATCACCATTCCGAGCGCTCCGGAAATCAGTGCAAACCCCAGTAATTCCAAACAGATAAGCGTTATCAACACCCGCAGGGGCATCCCCAGGGCGCGCAGGGTGCGAAACATCGCGCGACGTTGCTCGAAGGCCAGCCCGATCGCCCCATGGACAATGAAGAGCCCAACCGCAAAACTCAGCAGACCAAAGGCGGTAAGGTTCAGGTGGAAACTGTCGGTCAGGCGCGTGATGTCGCTGTTTTGTTGCGCGGCTTGGCGGGTCAAAGATGGGGCGAGGGAGGCGAGGTCGGGCAATGCGCTGGGTTGGTTTTCCGCCACGATCAGCCGCGAGATCTGCCCGGGCAGAGCCAGCAGCTGTTGGGCAATGGCGATGTCAGTGAAGATCAGGTTTGGCGCGACGCCATCAGCCGGAAAAACCTTTGACGTCAGAAGGTTGGACAAACGCGCGACCGTTTCGGGGTTTGTGTAGACCAATCCGGGTGCCGTCAAAAACGCCGTGATATCCCCGCCCAGATCTGTGCCACTTGGCACGACCTCGCCCGGGATGGTCAGCGGGTCGACCCCGATCACCCGATAGCTTTGCCCGTCAAGGACCGCGCGGCCTTCGACAACGGGTGAAAGTTGCCAACCCGCGCGACGCAACCGAACGTAAACCACTTGATCAAAGCTTTCGCCCGCTTGCGGAATTAATTGGTCATAGCGTGTCTCGCCCAAAGCGCGCGCCGCCTCGGCATAGCCCGCGCGGGCCTCTGCATTGATCGCCTGCACACCGGACCAAAGCGCGGTGGCTAAAGCAAGGCCAAGAATAAGAGTAAGCAATTGTAATGGCTTACGCCACCAATGAGATAAGAGCGTGCGCAATCCGGTCTGCCACATCAGGCCAACGCCCCGGCGCTTAGATGCAGGCGGCGCGACATTTGCCCTGCAAGGCTTTCAGAGTGGGTGACCATCAACAATCCGGCCCCGGTTTCTGCCACGAGGTCCAGCATCAATGCCAGAACGCGATCGCCTGTGTCCTGATCAAGATTGCCCGTTGGCTCGTCCGCCAGCAGCAGGGCGGGACGATGGGCCAGAGCACGCCCGATTGCAACGCGCTGTTGTTGCCCGCCGGACAGTTGTTCTGGAAATTTTCGTAGTTGTGGTGTTAGCCCAAGGCGGTCTGACAATAGGGCGCACCATCCGGTGTCGTGGCGTCCTGCCAGGCGCGATTGAAAGGCGATATTGTCTTGGACATTCAGCGAAGGGATTAGATTAAATTGTTGAAATACAATACCGATCCGCTCGCGGCGCAGCCGCGCGCGCCCGCTGTCCCCAAGGCTTGCAAGATCCACATCGTCGATGATCACTTTACCGCTGTCAGGTCGATCCAGCCCCCCAATCAAATGTAGGGCGGTGCTCTTTCCGCTGCCGGATTCGCCCGTCAGCGCCACGGTTTCCCCCGCATCGAGGATGAAAGAGACCCCGCGCAAAACATCCACCGGGTGATCCTCACCGCGATAGGTTTTGCAAAGGCTCTCAGCAACTAGAAGATGTGTCTTACTCATTTTATGAGACTTAGCGCATTGCCGCCCGTCGTACAGGAGGCCCCCTGTCGCAGGGGCCCTCTTCGGTGTCGCCGCAGAATGTGTTAATCCACCGAAAGTCCACTTGGGACGCTGTCCGGGCGACCTATTGGCAGGCTTAGGGCTGTATCGCCTGTCAGCGCATTGAGAAAGGCGACGATATCAGCGATTTGCGCGGTACTCATCTGGGGCAGCTGGATGTCCAGCATGGCCGTCTGTCGGGCCAATTCGTATTCGTCTTTCCAGATCGTAAAGTCGGCGTCTTGCAACCATTCGGCCTGTGGCAAGCCTGCCATTTCCTTTGTGTAGTTCTTCATAGAGGCGACGGGATCGACATGGTGGCGCACCATGGCCTCTAGCGTGGGCATCGCACCGTTGTGGCCATATGGGCCGGTCAACGCAACGTTGCGCAGCGCGGGTGTGCGGAATTTATAGATATCCTGCAGACGGTTGGTCTGCAGCATCCGGCCTACATCGCGGGCGACAGGATCAAAGGCACGGGTTTTGCCGGGGCCAAAATTTGGCACGCCAATAGCGTGAAACCCCTGATCGGTTAGCAAAGCGCCAGAATGACAGGTCGAATATTGCGCCTCGCCAAAGAACAATTCCATCCCGGATTTTTGATCCGGCGTCAGAGCATCGGACTGCCCCGCAAGGTAGCGGTCATACGGGCTGTCAAAATTGCGCCATTCCGTGCCGACAAAGGCGGCGATGGAATTGCCGATCTCGACAATCGAGATGTCCTCGGCGCTGTTGATATCATCAAAGGCCGCGACGATCATCTCTGCGTATTCCGGAATATCCGCCACGCGTTTTGCGATGATCGGCCATGCAACGGCCAGTTTCTCGTTCGCAGCATCCCCGATTGGATTTTCCTCAGGGTCCCCCGCCATTTCATGGCGTGCGGTGATCGGAAACATGGCTTGGGCCGCGATGATCGTTTCCAGCCCTTTGGGCAGGTCGGCGCCAGCAGGCGAATTGAACCCATTGCCAAATTCGTCTGACACGAACAGCCGCCCGTCATGGAACATATTCTGCACATCACGATGAGCAAGGTTCCAAAGCGCGGGGGCGTTACGTGGAATACGGGCCTCGATCTGTGTTACGCCGTCTGAGGTTTTTCGTTTGGGGCCCAAGCCCATACCACCCTCGCCGACGCCGAGGCTAAGCCCATCCGCACCGCCCAATTCGTGATGATGACAGGTTCCGCAGGATATATTCTGGTTGCCCGACAGAATTTTATCATAAAACAGCAGTCGTCCGATTTCTGCCTTTGCGGGTTCGAAGGTGAAGAAATCCTGCTCGCTCAGCGCGGCGGGCAGATCCAGAGTTACGGTTGGCGAGGCAATTGCACCGGACAGTCCGCCAAACAAACCGACTGTGAAGAGGGCGCTCTGAAAAATCGGTCGCAGGTGCATATGAAGTCCGTTCTGCTATGTTTGTGGTCGTATTAGGATGACTGTCGCGGCCTTTGGCGATCTTAAAAGAATGCGGGATGGACCTGCCAAAAAAATGATTTGACCATCCACGGTGTTTGTCAAAGAAGTTGTCCGCCGATTTCATGCAGCGTCTCTGATTTC
>ERZ887830.1811-NODE-1811-length-11516-cov-5.182532_pt1 | contig 11516 bp, 13 predicted proteins | sample MGYA00521101_ERZ887830 | MGnify/ENA primary metagenome ERZ887830 (study PRJEB32303, sample SAMEA104408592) | aquatic metagenome | biome: Marine water; feature: Pelagic; material: water | place: Baltic Sea | collected 2014-06-05T16:38:00 | depth 1,762 m ...
TGCCTATATGGCGCAGGTGCAGCGTCGCAGGCTTTACGGCGGTCTGACCCTTCTGATTTTCGTCGTTTTGATGGTGTCCGGCTTCAATGTCGCCGACGACCGCAACGCAGGCGGGTTCTGGGATGGCTTACATCAGATTGGCGACTACCCGGCGGATGTTCTGTCTGAGGCGTGGGAAAAGCGCGCCGATCTACCCGGCCTGATTGTCAAATACTTCCCGGCATTGGTGGAAACTATCAATATCGCTGCGGTCTCGACCTTGATCGGGGCGATGGGGGGCTTGGTCTTGTCGTTGCTGGGCACCCGTGGCCTTGCAAAATGGCCCAGGCTGATCCCGCTGTTTCGCCACATCTCGGACATTATGCGCGCCGTGCCAGAGATCGTGGTCGCGCTGGTGCTGATCTTTGTGCTGGGTGGTGGTCCCGTCCCCGCCATGATCGCCATTGCCATTCACACAGCTGGCGCGCTCGGCAAGATGTTCTCGGAGGTTTCCGAAAACGCTGACCTGAAACCGGTCGAGGGTCTGGCCTCTACCGGGGCCACGTGGTCGCAACGGATGCTGTTGGGCGTGCTGCCGCAGGTCGCCCCCAACTACATAAGCTACACCTTGCTGCGGTTCGAGATCAACATCCGCGCCTCTGCCATTCTCGGCTTTGTCGGTGCGGGCGGGCTGGGCTACGAGTTGCGCAACTCGATGGCTTGGGGGCCGGGCCGCTTTGACGAGGCCGCTGCGATCTTCGTCCTGCTGTTCGGGACGATCGTGTTCTTCGATCAAGTCTCCAGCCGCTACCGCAACCGCCTCACAGAAGGGCAAGGCCAATGACCGCCATTGATCTGGACACCACCAAGTTCGAGGCCGCAAGGCTTTTTCAGCGCAAGCGCCTGTTTGGCTTTGGCATCCCTGCGGTCATCGCGCTGTATTTTGTCTATATCTTCTTTGCCTTCGACCTGCCGGGCCTCGCGGGACGCGCCAATATGGACAACGCCATCACGCTGGCTTCTGACAGTTGGTCGCACAAGGTGCATGTCACCCGCGACAACCGCTCTGGCGAGATCACCTACGCCGTCGAAGGCGAGCGCAAGGGCACCTACCCCGACGGCATGCGGCCCGATTGGGTCAGCGGGGATGAGATACTCACCATCGATCTGGGCGGCGATCATATCGTGCGCTACCTTCCTGACAACCGGACCGAGATTGAAATTCCGGGTTTTCAATTGATCGAGGCGTACGCCGAGGGGCGCAGCGTGACGACCAATTTGCCCGCCGACCTGCCGGATTGGATTTCCGCCTCAAACCGCCGCGTCGGCATCACGACACCCGAAGGGCGCATCACGCTGACAGGCGCGCGCACCGAAGTGTTCAACTACTTCCCCGGATGGGAGCTGTTCTGGTTCACGCTCGACAGCCCCTATCACGGACAGGGCCTTGGCACGCTGATGTTCGGGGATCGTCTGGACCCCGCACGCTCAAACATGTCAGGCGCGCTCTCTGATTGGTGGAACAATGCGATGTGGCGCCACAAGGATGTGGCCTGGGCCATTGGCGAGACGATCCTGATGGCATTCCTTGGCACGATGGGGGCTGCGATCATCGCGCTGTCGCTGGCCTTTCTGGCGGCAAGACGTTTCTCGCCAATCATGCTGCTGCGTGCCACCACCCGCCGCCTGTTCGATTTCGTGCGCGGGGTGGACGCGCTGATCTGGACGGTGGTTCTGGCGCGTGCCTTTGGCCCCGGTCCATTGACGGGCGCACTGGCGATCCTGATCACGGACACAGGCACCTTTGGCAAGGTCTTTTCTGAGGCCCTTGAAAACGTGGATCAAAAGCAAATCGAAGGGGTGTCCTCTACCGGGGCCAAGCCGCTGCAACGCTACCGCTTTGGCGTGATCCCGCAGGTTGTGCCGGTGCTGCTGGCGCAGATCCTCTATTTCCTTGAATCCAACACCCGTTCCGCCACAATCATCGGTGCCATCACCGGGGGCGGCATCGGACTGATGCTGACACAGGCGATCCAGACCCAGAAAGACTGGGAAGAAGTCGCCTATTACATCGCGCTGATCATCGTCATGGTGATGGCCATGGACTGGGTCTCGGGCTGGCTGCGCGGCAAGCTGATCGGGCGCAAGGACTAAAGCTGCGTCTAACGGCTCCGGCCCGATCCATCGCTGACGGGGGCCAGCCGCGACCTGCGTCAGGCCGATGGAATTTTGCGCAAGGGCAAGAGGTGCATTGTGGCGCATGGCGACCCGCACCTGCGCGACGGCGCAAAGCAACTTTACTTTAATCGCCATACGCGCATGTATTTGGACATGACCCCTGCCCTCGCACATCCCATCGAAATCCTTGTCGTCGTCACCCCGCATTTCAATCTTGCGACAACCTCGGCGTTCCTTGACCCATTTCGCGCGGCCAATTACCTGACCGGACAGAGCCGGTTCAAGTGGTCCCTGATCTCTTATTCGGGCGGCGCGGTCGCCACCAGCAACGGGATGACGGTCGCGACGGCGGCGTTGAGCACAACGACGGGATCCCCCCCCGATATCGTTGTTGTCTCGTCCAGTTGGTCCCCGGAACGCTACCAAGAGGCCGCGCTTACGAAACAACTTCAACGGTGGGCCAGAGCCGGAACCAGAGCAGAAACAAGAGCCAGAACAAGGATCGGGGCGCTTGATACCGGCGGATTTATCCTTGCCAAGGCCGGCCTGCTGGATGGAAAACGCGCCACCGTCCATTACGAACATATCGACGCTTTCATCGAATTATTTCCCGAAATTGACGTCAGCGAGACCGTCTTTGTGGTTGATGGGCCTGTGTTTACCTGTTGCGGCGGGATGGCATCAATGGATCTCGCCCTGCATCTTTTGCAAGAGTTGGGCGGTGAGGGCCTTGCAAATGCCGCGGCAAGATATCTGTTTCACCATGCCGTGCGCGGGCCGGACGCATCCCAAAATCCCGACCGGCTGGAACCCTTTGGCCAGACCACACCCAGCCTTGTGCGCCGCGCCATTGATGTGATGGAGGCGCATCTTGAAACCCCCCTGTCGATCCCCGCGATTTGCCAGCACCTGAAGGTCTCACAGCGCCACCTTGGCCGGGTGTTCAAGGACTATGTCCGAAAGACCCCGGTGCTGTATTATCGTGACATCCGGTTGGATCGCGCGCGCGGGCTGGTCACCCAGACCGAGTTGAAGCTGAGCGAGATCGCGGTCGCCTCTGGCTTTGCCAGTCAGGTGCATTTCAGCCGCGCCTATCACCAGCGATTTGGCCTATCGCCGAGGCAAGACAGGATCGACGGGCGGGTTCCGTTTGAGTTTCGCGCCTGGCCGATGCACACCCCCAAGGGCCGCTAGCGATATTTTGCGGCCGCCACCTGCAGAGCGGTCAGCATTTGGTCGCGTTTGCGCGACAGATCCTCTGGCGATTGCCCGCCTGCCTGCTCTGCCATCCCGGCCACCAGTGTCGCAATCGTGGCCTCGTCCAGATGGGGCGTGCCCAGATCATCCCACCATCCGTTGAACGTGTCTTTGAAGTGGTCACAAAACGCCTGTAGTCCGCCCTCTCCGGCCCCCAGATGAAACAGGGTCGTCGGCCCCATCGCCGCCCATCTCAGGCCCGGCCCCGCCCACATCGCCTTGTCGATGTCCTCGACACTTGCAACGCCCTCAACCGCCATGTGAACGGCCTCGCGCCAGACCGCCGCCTGCAAACGGTTGGCGACATGGCCCGGCAGGCCTTTCTTGATGCGGATCGTGACTTTTCCGATGTCGTGATAAAACGCGTCGACCCGGTCCAGCACGCCCGCGCCGGTCTTTTGGTTGGCTGTCAGTTCGACCAGAGGGATCAGATGCGGCGGATTGAAAGGATGCCCCAGCACCAGCGGGGCCGGGTTCGCCCATCCCTGTTGAAGCGCCTCAAGCGTAAGGCCAGAGGTCGAACTTGATACAAGCGTGCGCGCGCCCAGAACCGGTTCGATTTCGCCAAAGATGGCATGTTTGACGGGCAGGCGTTCGGGGGTGTTTTCCTGCACGAAATCCGCGCCTTTCACCGCCTCTGCTGCACTCTGCGCAAAGCGAAGCGCCTCTGGTGTAGCGCGCTTCGTCAACCCCAGTTCATCCAGAGCGGGCCATGCGTTTTCGATATAGGCGCGCACGGCCTGTTCCGTCGTGGGGGCCGGGTCATAGACCGTGACCTGTCGGCCTGCCGCAAGGAACAGCGCCGTCCAGCTGGCCCCGATGACGCCCCCGCCAAGGACGGCAACATTGTGAATGTCAGACATCAGAATAATCCTGGATTGAGAGGCGAGGCTGCGGTCATGCCGCCATCGATTGTGAATAGCTGTCCGGTGGCAAAACCGGCCTCGTCCGAGGCCAGCCAGACGGCCATGGATGCAACATCGGCAGGCGAGCCAAAGCGCCGTGTTGCGTGGCGCGCGATTGCGTCGGCGCGCGCCGCCTCGGGATCTTGTGCCAGATCAAAGCCTGCCTCCAACATCCCCGTTTCGATCCATCCCGGGCAGATCGCATTGCACCTGATACGGGGCCCGTGATCCACCGCAATCGAGCGTGTCAGCCCATGCACAAAGGCCTTTGACGCGTTGTAAAGCGCCATCGAGGGGTCAGCGACCTTGCCTGAAATCGACCCGATGTTGATGATCGATCCAACGGGGGTCATCTGCGGGATGAAGGCGCGGCAGACATTGAACACGCCGCGCGCATTCACCCCCATGACCAGATCCCAGTCGGCGTCAGTGCTATCAACCACCGTCTTTTCCACTTGAACCCCGGCGTTGTTCACCAGCGTATCGACAGGTCCGATCACGCGGCAGACGCGTTGCACATCTGCGTCTCTGGAGACGTCCAGTTCAAACCAGCCCACCGCTTTGGGCAGATCAGCAGGTCTTGCGCCGCGTCCGCAGGTCATGACCTGCGCGCCTTCAGTGACGAAGGCGTCAACGATCCCGCGACCGATCCCTTGCCGCCCGCCCGTCACAAAGGCGCGTTTGCCCGCCAGCCGCATCAAGACGCTCCTATCACAGCTTCATCTGCTGTACCTGCGCGGACAGGCCGCCATCCAGCACCCACAACTGACCACTGGCATAGCGCGCCTCATCCGAGGCCAGCCAGTTCACCAGATTGGCAATATCTTCGGGCGTTCCGTAGATGCGCATCGGATGCACGTCGCGCACCGCTTTTTGCAGGGTCTCAATCGTGCCACCGTCCCCGCCAGACCCGCCCCCGTTGAAAAAGCTTTGCAGCATCGGCGTGTCAATATAGCCGGGACAGATCGCGTTCACCCGGATGCCCTCGGGGCCGTGATCACAGGCCATTGCGCGGGTCAGCGCGTGCACCGCGCCCTTGGTGGCGCAATAGGCCGCAAGGCCGGGATCGGCAATGAACCCATCGTAAGAGCCGAAATTGATCAGAGACGCGCTGGTGCCCGATCTGGCCGCCTCGCGCAACAGCGGCAGCGCATATTTAGAGGTCAGAAAGGTGCCTGTGGCGTTGACGGCAAAGCTTTGGTTCCATTCGTCCAGCGTGGTGTCTTCGATCGTCTTTTCGATTTCGATCCCGGCCGCATTCACAAGGATGTTCAGGCGGCCCTGCTCTGCCTTGACCCGGTTCATCGCGTCGATGACTTCGCTTTCTTGCGTAACGTCGAGTTTGACAAAGCGGCTGCCATCCTCGTCGTGCTCTGCCAGTGACCCTTGCGGCGTCAGGTCGGCCGCATAGACCGTTGCGCCTTCTTTCACAAAGCGTGACACGATCGCGCGTCCGATCCCACCGCGCCCGCCCGTCACAAGGGCTGTCTTACCGTCAAGTTTCATCGGCTGTTTCTTTCAGTGAAAGGGTGATCGGACCGTAAAGAGCCGTGCATCACCCGGCCCCTTTCGCATAAGCGTCCAGGACCAAGCCATGAAAGTGATGCACCGCATGTTCGGATTTGCCAGAGCCCTGCGGGTCATGCACGATACGTCCCTGCGTGAACGCAGGCGTGTTCATGCCGCGCTGCACGCTTTCGACAAGGCCGATATCCTCGATCTGCAAGACCTCGTCAAGATAGCGGATCGCGTCCAGTTCCATCGTGTCGGGTTCCGGTGTCTCAAGAAAGAAGTCATAGGTTTCAAGGGTGCGGTTCGGTCCCACTGGAATGATGTTTAACACGATCATCGACGACCGCCCCGGATAGCGCATCAGACAGGTTGTCGGATACAGCCACCAGACGGCGTGGGTCTTGACCGTGGCGTTTGACACATCATAGGCGGCATTCGGGCTGTTGCCGGCCTCGGCCATGTGACTGGAATACATCCCGTATGTGGTGACTTTGTAGGTGTCCATATCGACAAGCTCGCAGAAATCCTTGTGCGCTGTCGGGCAGTGATAACATTCGAGGAAATTATCGACCACGTTTTTCCAGTTGGATTTGACGTCATATGTCAGGCGACGCGCGAATGTCAGCTGGTCCACATCCGGGGCCCAGTGGCGCAGCTCGGATTCCAGATCGCCCGATTGGGACGACAGCGACGGCGTATCCGGATCGAGGTTCACAAAAACAAAGCCGCAGAATTCTTCGACCTGCACCTGATCAAGGCAGATTTCGCCCGTGTCAAAGTCCTGCAGGCTTTCGGTGTGGGGGGCGCGCACCAATTGACCGTCCAAACGATAGACCCAAGCGTGATAGGGGCACATGATGCGGGTGGTCGTGCCCTCGCCTGCGAGCAGTTCATGGGCACGATGTTTGCACACATTATAAAAGGCGCGCAGCACGGCGTTCTTGTCCCGGACAATTACGATGGGGTGACCTGCGATCTGAACGGTCAGGTAAGCCCCCGGCCCGCGCGTCTTTTCGACATGGCACACCCATTGCCACGACCGGCTGATCACCTTGGTCAAATCGGCATCAAACCACGCGGCCTGCGTGTAGGCGTCTGCCTTCAGAGAATAAGACCGTGACGGCTCTTTATCATAGCCCGCAGAGATCTGATCTGGATTGGTCATCTGGCAAAGCCTCTTTGTGCAACACCCCCAAGGTGCCGCATGTCCAAGGTGGCAGAACCGCGGTCGTTGGACTTGATCTTTTTCGCCATAAACCAAACTATTTTCGTCACTGCCTTTCATCGGGATGGTCCCGCGGAAAGCCTTTTCTCGCCCGTCCTGACGTTGAGGGGCCTGACGTTGGGGGGCTTGACGTTTGAGGGCCTGACGCCGGGGGGCCTGACGTCTGGAGACCTTACATCTCAAGCCTCTCCATCTCAGGTGGCGCGGGGCGGAAGGGGGGCCGCCTAGGTTTGCCCAGCAATTGCCCCACTGGCCCACCATCGGGGATCGGATAAAAGCGCGGCTTGATCGCCTCCATGACCTCTGCCAGTCGCGGCTCTGTCGAGGGGGGCGATGCGCGAGACCACCACATCGGCAGAGGTGTCTTCGGTAAAATAACCCTGTTCCTGTGTGGACATGGCTTAGCCCTCCGTTTTGGCAGGAATGGCCGCAAGGACGCGGGCCAGTTCGCTTGAGTGATCGCCCTCTGCGCCATCGTTGCGCCAGCAGACATGCTGATCGGGCCGGGTGAGGATATAGCCCGCATCGCCCACCTCGCACGCATGCGCCCAGTCGCCGGTGTGGTCGACATATTGCTGGCGTGGTCCGATGACATGGGCCGCGATGGCAATCCCCATATCGGCGGCAATCTTGGCTGCGGCCTCTGCCCATGTCATGCCGCCAAGACCGGTGAACAGCGTAAAGACGCCGTGCCCGGCCAGATCCAGCGTCGAATGCGTGCCACCCGCCGCGTCAAACAGCCAGACATGGGGAACGCGCGCGCCCGGCCATGTGGTCGGCTGGTAATGCAGATCGGCGTCGGGGGTAAAATCGGGTTCCATCTGGCCATCGGTCACAATCGCATCGGATCGATAGCGCTGGTTCATCTCGACACCATGCGCGTCAAATTCGTATGTCTTGAACGCAATCGCCGCATTCAGCGCGGCCCGATGCGCCTCTGCCTCTGGCGTGCAATCACAACGCGCGTCCATATTGGCCTGAATTTTCTCGATATCCGTGCCCCCGGTCATGCCCAGAGCCTCAAAGATCGGGCCGAATTCACCGATGGACTGGTTGGCGCGGGTCACGATCTGCTTGGCAATCGGCGCGCGCTCGACTGTGTGGCTGTCCGGCAGGCCAGCCCCCGCCTGCCCTTTCACAACGGCCGCCAGCTTCCACGCGAGGTTGAAGGCATCCTGTATCGACGTGTTGGACCCCAGCCCGTTCGAGGGCGGATGCCGGTGCGCCGCGTCACCCATGATGAACACGCGGCCCTTTGACATTTGCGTGGCATAGCTGTCGTTGACGGTCCATGTGGTTGCAGGCGGTCTTGACCAAGATCGGCTCGATAAAGGTCTGGGGCAGATCGTTCATGAAGGACGGCGAGGACAGCAGATGCTCGGCTCTGGACAAATATGCGTGCCCCATGATTTCATCCGCCCGATCTCTTCGCCCGCAAGGCTTTCGCAAACGACATTCTTGCCCATCAGGCTTTGATCCATCGCGTTCAGATAGACCTCGGCCTCGACGTCGCGGCCCAGATCGCGCAGCACCTCCATGGTGCGCTGGTTGGTGATATGCGCGCGCGGCGTATTCGCCAGCCAGTGATAGCGGTTGATCACCACATTGGGCACGCCATAGCCGGACAAAAGCGCCGCCGTCGTCGATCCGGCCGGGCCAATGCCAGTGCCAGTGCCAGTGCCAAGGGCTCGCCCCTGAGGTCGGTTAAACGATGACCTGCATCGAGCCGCCGGTCGGGATGTTGGGGTGATCGGAATTGTACACGATCACCAGATCATACCCCCCGCCGTCCTTCAGACGCCATTGACCGCCCACCAGAGGCGTCTTGGCGACATTCGCGGCGGCAAAAGGCTGGGGAAAGCCAATATTCGGGTCGCCCCATGCGTTGCTATCGCCATCGTTGGGAAACAACCCGCCGACCTGCCTGTTGGTGTCCAACTGGTTCCAGATGGCGGTAAAGGTGCGGATCACATCCTACAGCCCCCAGAAGAAGTGAAAGCTGTAGTCAAACGGACGCCAGATCCGGGATCACCCGGATTGCCCTGCTGGCCAATGAAATAGGGCTGTACGGGGCCACGGTCGAGATCACCGGGATCTCTTCGGCCTCGCAGGTGGTGGCGACGGGGTTTGTGATTTCAGGCGTCGAAGCGACCAGCATCAGGTCGATTTCATCGTCAAGGCGCCGCGCTGGGTGTCCTGTCGGGCAGACAGATCCTGTGGGTTTGCAAGGACACGCGGCAGGCCCGTCACAAAGGCCGCAAGCCCCTCCAGCGCCAGACCATCTGTGGCCACCGTGCGGTCTTGCGCATAAAGCGCCTCGGCGGCATGGGCCATCGCATTCAGACCCGAGGTCACCGTCGTCACCGCAGGCGGTTTGACCGAAGGTGCTGCGGCCCTTGGCAAGTCCCAGCCCAGCGTGTCGCGAACTATTTCCATGTTTGAGGCGCGGGTTGCTGGCAGTCCGGTCTTTATGGATGGGGTGATTTCCAACATGATCGCGGGGTTTCAGGTCGCCTACCCCGATGTCAGGATCGATCAGTCCTTTGGCTATGCCACCGGGTTGATGGACCAGCTTGCCTTTGGCAACATCGATCTGGCGATCTGCCCGATGAAGGACGGCACCGTCCTGCCCTATTCGGTTGTCTTTTTGCAAAAGCATCTGAAAAGTCTGGTCGCCCTGCCGATCCGCATCGAGCATCCGGAACGTCAACCTGGCTTGCTGCGTCGGATTGATCGCCCCGAACGCCCCGATGCCCTGCGGTTTCGCAACGACATCAAGCAACAGTTCGCTCCCCTGTCCCACACCATCGGCGCGCGAAAGCGCAATACCCCATGGCGCAAGTAGGAGCGTCTTGTCGGTGTGGAGGTTTCGGTGTGGGTGTTTCGGTGTGGGTGTTTAGGGGGGCGTTTGTGGTTTACCCGCGCCCTTGCCTCTGGGCGAGCCGGATCCGCTGGCCATCCTGCGGATCAAAGAGAACGCATTTTTCCATGTTGAAAACCAGATCGCGGGTATCCCCGGCCTTGGTTTGGGTGTCGGCCCGCATCCGGCAAATGACGTCCTTGTAGCCGAAGGTCGTCGTGACAAAGGTATCTGACCCGGCAGGTTCCACCACCTCAATCCTGTTGGGCACACCAACAAGCGCCACGGCATTGCGATCTACGCTGTCCTGATCTGTCACCGCTTCGGGGCGGATGCCGAACAGAATATCAGTGCCCTCACCCATACCTTCTGGCATATCTTCTGGCAAACCCGTCAGAGGCAAGGCCACATCGCCGCCCTGCGCATCCACAATACGCACCACCGCCCCCTGCCCGGTCATGGCCAGCCGCCCCGGAATGAGGTTCATCGACGGAGACCCCATGAAGCTGGCCACAAACACATTGGCGGGATCGTCGTAAATCTCCTGCGGTGTGCCAAGCTGCTGCACAAAACCGCCGTTCATCACCGCAATGCGGGTGGACAAGGTCAGCGCCTCTATCTGGTCATGGGTGACATAGACAATCGTGGTGCCCAGATTCTGGTGCAGTTTCTTGATCTCGGTGCGCATATCGACGCGCAGTTTGGCGTCAAGGTTCGACAGAGGTTCATCGAAAAGGAACACATCCGGCTTGCGCACCAAGGCGCGCCCCATTGCGACGCGCTGACGCTGGCCGCCGGATAGTTGCCCCGGCTTGCGGGTCAACAGCGGCTCGATCTGCAACAGCTTGGCCACATCGGCCATCGCCCTGTCACGTTCTGGTTTGGGGATGCCGTGCATCTCAAGCCCAAAGGTGATGTTCTGCGCCACAGTCATGTTCGGGTACAAGGCGTAGCTTTGAAACACCATCGCGATGTTGCGCTTGGACGGGTGGACCCCGTTCATCCGCTTGCCCTTGATAGAGATATCGCCCGTCGTGATTTCCTCCAGCCCCGCGATCATGTTCAGCAGGGTGGACTTGCCGCAGCCAGAGGGGCCGACGAGAACCAGGAACTCTCCTTCCTCGACAGAGATGTCCACATTGTGCAGCACCTGCACCGAGCCATAGGATTTGGTCGCGTTGTTGATGTCGAGAAACCCCATGGGTCAGCCTTTCACGGAACCGGCCATCAGACCACGCACGAAATAGCGGCCCGCGACGATGTAGACGAGAAGAGTGGGAAGCGCGGCCATGATGGCCCCGGCGAAATGCACGTTATATTCCCGCACCCCGGTCGAGGAATTGACGAGATTGTTCAGCGCCACGGTCATCGGCGCAGTGCCGCCCGAGGCAAAGGAGGCCCCGAACAGAAAGTCGTTCCAGATATTCGTGAACAGCCAGATCACGAAGACCACGGTGATCGGCCCCGAAGAGGGCATCAGGATGCGGTAGAAGATCTGAAAGAACCCGGCCCCGTCAATCTGGGCCGCCCGCACCAGCTCGGTTGGAAAGGCGGCGTAGTGGTTGCGGAAATAGAGCGTCGAAAAGCCGATGCCATAGAC
>ERZ887830.1813-NODE-1813-length-11501-cov-5.504893_pt1 | contig 11501 bp, 9 predicted proteins | sample MGYA00521101_ERZ887830 | MGnify/ENA primary metagenome ERZ887830 (study PRJEB32303, sample SAMEA104408592) | aquatic metagenome | biome: Marine water; feature: Pelagic; material: water | place: Baltic Sea | collected 2014-06-05T16:38:00 | depth 1,762 m ...
GGCGGCATTGTTGGCGGTATCGGGGGCCACGATCCCCTCGATTGCGCCAGTGCCAAAGCGTTCAGGCGTCTTGGACACACGCTTTTCCACCGCATAGGCCATAAAGGCGGCAATCGACGGCCCCGTCCCCGGCAAAGCACCAAAGAACGCACCGATCGACGAGCCGCGAATGCCCGGCATCCATGACCGGCGCCAGTCGTCGCGGGTGGGCATCATGTTCTTCATCTGCGCGCTGGTGGCGTCTATCTTGGCGTTGCGGGTGGCCCCGACAGAGGACAGGATCTCGCCGATCCCGAACAGGCCCATCGCCATCGCGCTGATCCCAAATCCCTCAAGCAGGCTCATAGAGCCAAAGGTAAAACGCCCGACGCCGCTTTGGCTGTCGGTGCCGACCGTGGCGATCAGCATCCCGAAGACGACCATCGCCAAACCCTTGGACGGCGAGGCATTGGCGATCGTCGAGGCTGCCACCAGCCCCAGCACCATCAGCGCGAAATATTCCGCCGGGCCAAAGGTCAGCGCATATTCGGCTATCAATGGTGAGAAAAGGCTGAGGATGACGATCCCGAAGGACCCCCCGACAAAGGACGCTATTGTCGTCATGAACAACGCAACACCCGCCCGGCCCTTTTGCGCCATCGGATAGCCGTCAAGGCATGTCACCGCCGCCGAAGTCGCCCCCGGAATGTTCAGCAAGATCGACGCCGTCGAGCCGCCATAGGTCGTGCCATAATAGATCCCCGCCAGCATGATCAACGCCGCCGTGGGATCAAGGTAAAAAGTGATCGGGAACAGCATGGAAATTGCAGCCAGCGGGCCGACACCCGGAATGACCCCCACGAAAGTGCCCAAAAACACCCCGGCAAAACAATAAAACAGGTTCACCGGCGTGATCGCTGTTTCAAGGCCCAGCGCGAGATTCGCGAGAAGTTCCATCAGAATGGCCAATCAAACGCCGGGATGGGCAGGCCCAGTCCCAGAATGAAGATCGCCCATGTCAGCAGCGCAAGCGATCCGCCAAGGATCACGGCCTTGACCAGAGGCACCTGTGTCTCGGCGAAGGTGGCGACCACGGTTGTCGTAAAGACTGCGGGCACAAAGCCGATGGTTTCAATCATCAGCGCAAAACTGAAAATGCAGATCGACAGAACGATCAGCGGGCGCAATTTCAGATCTACCGCCTCGCCTTTGCGAAACAGGGCCGGCACCGCGATAATTAGGCCGAAAACGGCCAGAATCACCCCCAAAGAGACCGGCATCATACCCGGCCCCATCCGGCTTATGGTCCCCATGGAATATTTGGACAGCGCATAAAGCGCGGCGGCGATCCCGAAGAGGGTCAGCCCGAGCCCGGCGACGATGTCCCGATAATCGCGATCCAGCACTTTTCCCCTCCCATAGGACCAGCACGTATCTTCTGTCTGCCGACATTCGAGCCAAAGCAGATTTCACACAACAGGCTAAAACGCGGGCGAGCATAACAAACAGTCAGGCTCAACCTGCGCAGCCAACAACTTGCGTCCAGGAACTTGCGCTGACCTCAAAGCTGTCCCACAAACGCCGCATGGAACAGGAATTGATAAACGCGGGCTGGGCCCTTGATGCGGATGACGGGTTTGTGGGTCATGTGGGGGGGCTGTGGCGACGCGTGGTCAGGGGCGAGACGCAGGTGGCCTTTATCGCGCGCCCTATTCACGCCAACCGGAACGGCGTGGTGCATGGCGGCATGTTGATGACGTTCGTAGATCGCGCCATGGGCCAGATGGCGCGCCATAGCACCGGTGCCGCGCGCGGGGCCACGATCAGCCTGACCCACCAATTTCTGAGCCCTGTCAAAATCGGGGATCTGATTGAAATGACACCGCAGGTGACGCGGACAACATCGCGCATGGTGTTTCTGACCGGCACCGCCTGTGTCGGCGAAACCCCGGTTGTTTCGGCTCAGGGCGTCTGGCGCGTGTCCCACAGTCCCGCCGAAGGAGCGAGCGACCACGCTTAGGCGTTCAAGACGATCAGCCCATCCGCCGCCGCCACGCCCTGCCCCTTGGGCATCACGAAAAGCGGATTGATTTCAGCCTCTTCCAACCGGTCCCCAAGGGTTGCACCCATATGCGCCAATGCCTCTACCGCATCGACAAGCGCCTCAACATCATAGGGCTCTGCCCCGCGATACCCGTCGAGCAGCGCCTTGACGCGCAGCGAATTCACCATCTCGCGGGCCTCGCCCTCGCGCAGCGGCAACAGCCGCAGGGTGCTGTCACCGGACAGTTCCGCCTGCACACCGCCTGCACCCAAAAGGATCAGCGGCCCCAATTGCGGATCCCGGCGCAGGCCAAGGATCATTTCCAACCCGCCGCGCAGCATGGTCTGCACCAGATAGCCCTCTGATGTGGGCAGGTCCTGAGCGGCCAGTTTTTGCGCCATCTCGCTTAGCGCAGGTCCCACATCCTCGGCCGACAGACCAATGCGTACCCCGCCCACATCAGACTTGTGCGCGATCTCGCGCGACAGCATCTTTAGTACCACCGGGCCTGACATGCGGCGCGCGGCTGCCGTCGCCTCTTGGGCGGTGTGCACCACCTGGCTTTGCGCGCCGTGCAGCCCGAACCCTGCAAAAAGCGCGCGCGCTTCGGCCTCGTTCAGCGATCCGGTCGGCAGATCACCCGGTAGGTTCGGGCCTGTTTTACGCGGCAACGGCGCGCCTTGGGCTGGCATCGGCAAGGCCGCTTTCAGCACCGTCGCGCAGGTTTCCGGTGCGGCGAAAGCGGGAATGCCCTCGCGGTTCAGCAGGTCCACGATGTGCGGCGCGTGTGGGCTGACATAGGCGATCAGGGGTTTGTCGCTTGTCGCCAAACCCGCCCGGATCGCCCCCGCCGCCACATCCGGACGTGCCAAGGCAGACGAGCCGACCACCACCACCACGCCATCGATGCCCTCCGAGGCCAGCAACGCCTTGGTTGCGGCTGTCATGATGGCGGGTTCGACGCCCGCCAAGGTCACATCGACCGGATTGCCGATCATCGGCGCGTCTTGCCCAAGGAGATCTGCCAAAATCGTACCGGTTGCCGGGTCAAGCTCTGGCACATCCAGACCAAGCACCCCGCAGTTGTCGGCCACAAGACTGCCTGCGCCACCGGTCGAGGTCAGGATCGCCACGCGTTTGCCCTGCATCCGGCGACGGCTGGCCAGCATGGCGGGCAAGTCAAGCAGGTCACTGAACGTCTCTGCCCGGATCGCACCGACCTGTCGAAACAGCGCGTCATATATGCGATCCTCACCCGCCATCGCACCAGTGTGTGACACCGCCGCCCGTGCCCCGGATTCAGAGCGACCGACCTTGTAGATCACCAGCGGCTTGCCCGCCTCGCGTGCCAAACTGGCCGCATAGCGGAACTTTTCGACAGAGCGGATCCCCTCGATATAGGCCGCAATGACGGTGGTGGTCTGGTCCTGCGCATAGGCCTCTATCAGGTCCGCGATGTCGATATCCGCCTCGTTCCCGGTCGAGGCCAGCTTGCAGAACCCGATCCCGCGTGCAGCGCCCCGTGACAAAAGCGCGCCAAGGATCCCACCGCTTTGCGAGGCAACAGAAATACCGCCCTTTGGGATGCTGTCGCCTTCCAGCGCGCCGCTGGCCGACAGCACGATTCCACGCGACAGGTCCATCGCGCCGATGGTGTTCGGCCCCAGCAGGCGCATCTCGCCCGCCGCCGCGCGCAGGGCATCTTGCCGCGCGCGCCCCTCTTCACCCGCTTCGCCATAGCCACTGGCCAAGACGATGGCGAGTTTACATCCCTTTGCCGCCAGATCCCGCACAGCGCTCTCGGCCCTTTCTACCCCAAGCAGGACAATCGCAACATCCGGCGCGCCGGGCAGATCCGCGACGCTGGCGAAACAGGGCAGCCCGGCAATCTCTGGCGCGCGTGGATTGATCGGCCAGATGTCCCCGGCAAACCCGTGTTTCATCAGATACGCCACGGGCCGCCCGCCGGTTTTGTTCGGGTCCGCAGACGCCCCGACGATGGCCACGCTTTTGGGGCCCCATAACGCGTCAAGCGCCGCCTCTGATTTTGTCATCCTGTTTCTCCCTGCCCTCAGCTTGCGGCTTGTTGGGGTCTTGTTTTTATGGCGGCCCCTTAGGGCGCGACCACCTGCATCAGCGCGTCGACGGCCACGACGCCCTCGCCTTGCGGCAGCACGATCAGCGGGTTGATTTCCGCCTCGACGATATCGTCGGACAGGGCGAGGTTTGACACCGCAACCACCGCCCTTGCCAAGGCGTCCAGATCGCCCTTTGTGCGACCACGCGCGCCGCCCAGAATTTGCGCGGCTTTCAGGCTGGCGATCATCTCTGTCGCGCCGTCAAGATCGACGGGGGCGAGGCGCATGACCGTGTCGCGGTAGATCTCTGTGAAGATCCCACCTGCGGCCAGCACCACAACGGGCCCGACCTGAGGGTCGCGGCGCATCCCCACCAGCACCTCGCCCACCCCGGCGCGCATCCTCTGCACAAGGATGCGGCAAAGGGTGTGGTCCGGCCTGTGATGCGCGAGGTTGGTCTGGATCGTTTTCAACGCCAGCGCCAAAGCCTCGGGGGTATTGATGCCCACGATCACCCCGCCCATATCGCTTTTGTGCGGGATCGCTGCGTCGAGCACCTTGGCAACGACCGGATAGGCGAAAGGCAAGTCTGGCACAGGCGCGTGCAGGTCCAGCGCGACCCATTCAGCCACAGGCACATTTGGCAAACGCGCGTAGGCCTCTGCCTCGTTCAGCATCCGGGTCTCGCCGGAACAGATATCTTTGCCCCGTGTGGGCAGGCTCGGCGCTCTCCGCCCAAGCGCGGCTGCAATAGCGTCAGCGCAGGTCTCTGGATCCTCGAACACCGGCACGCCCGCGCCCGCTAGACGGCGGGTCGCGTCAGGCGCATCCGGTACAAGGAAGACCGCAAAGGGATGGCCGGGGGCGTCGATCAGGTCCAGCGCGGGCTGCACCGCAAGATCCGGGTTGAACCGCGCCGAAGACCCGACACAGACCAGCACAAGATCAAATTCCGGCGCGTCACGGTAGACCTCGATCGCGGCGCGCATCACGTCATAACGCGTGCCTGCAAGGGTCAGATCAAGGATGCGGGCCTGTCCCTGTGCGATCCCCTTTTTCGCAAGGGCTGCGCAGGTTTCACCGCTTGGCGGCACGATCTCGACGCCGAGGCCTGCCAGTCGATCCACGGCCATCGCCGCCCCACCCCCGGTGGTCGTGATCACGCCGACCCGCCCGGCCCCGACCTGATGCGGTCGGGCGGCGGCAGGCACCCGTTGCAGCAAAGGCACGGCCTCCAGCAGGCCCTCGAACATGTCGACCCGCGCGATGCCGCAAGCCCGCAGAAAGACATCGGCCACCTCATCCGTGCCCGCCAGTGATCCGGTGTGCGACTGCGCCAGTTCGGCCGCCTCGTCCGAGCGCCCCAGTTTGAACGCCGCCACAGGTTTGCCGCGCAAGGCGGCCTCTTGTGCAAAGCGTTGCAGGCGGTCGGCGTGACCCATGTGTTCAAGGAACAGCAGGAACCCGGTCACCGCGGGGTCCTCCAGCGCGGCCAAGCAAACATCGCCAATGGCCAGATCCGCCTCGCCCCCGACCGATACCAACCCGGCAAAGCCCAACCCCTTGCGCTTGCCCCGCGACAACAGCGCGCCGATCAGGCTGCCACTGTGCGAGGCCACGAATAGCCCGCCCTTGGGCAGGTCCGGTTCTGCGAAAGCCGCATTTGCAGTCAGGATCAGGCCGCGGTGCAGATTGGCAAGTCCAATCGAGGACGGCCCCAACACACGCATTCTGCCACGATCTATAACCGGCTTGAGCCGCACATGGTTTTGCGCCCCCGCCTCGCCGGCCTCGGCAAAACCGGTCGCCAGAACTGTCGCCACCGGCACGCCTAGCGCCTCACAGTCTTCCAACGCGTCCAACGCCCGTTCAGCGCCGGTCAGGATGAAGGCGTGTTCAGGCACCTCTGGCAGGGCGGCCAGAGAGCCAAAGCTGCGTTCTCCTTGTACCATGTCGCGGGTCGGGTTCACCGGATAGATCTGCCCGCCATATCCCGCAGCCCGCAAGAACCGAAGCGGGCGGCCAGAGGTCTTTTCGCCGTCATCAGACACTCCGACAAGCGCGATGCTATCGGGACGCAGCAACGCTTTTTGCCAGCTTGGACCCTGCATCACGCTGGCCGCTGGCTAAACCGCCGTTCGAACACATGTTCGGCGATCCGGTTCTTGAGCATTTCGGTAGACCCCCCCGCGATCTGCCAGCCGCGCGTGCGCTTGACGCAGTATTCCACAAGGCTTTCTGTTGAATAGCCATATCCGCCCATCGCCTGCATCGCCGCATTTGCCACCTCGAACCCGGCCTGATTGCAGGCAAGTTTGGCGACGGCGGTGTCAAACGCCGAGGGCAGGCCATTCGCATCGCCGTCACGCGCCGCGCGGTACAGCAGCATCTGTGCGCTTTCCAGCTTGACGATCATTTCTGAAAACTGCCACTGCAAGCCCTGAAACTCGCACAGCGGACGCCCGAACTGGGTCCGCTCCATCACATGACGGCGGGCCACCTCGTAGGCGTGCCGCCCTAGGGCCAGCGCCCGAGAGGCATTGCCGATGCGTTCGACGTTGAACCCGGAAATCTGCTTTTTGAACCCGCCAGGGCCAAGCAGGACATTCTCTGCCGGGATCCGGCAGTCCTCGAAATAGAGCGGGCACCACTCTTCGCCGCTCATGAAGGGCGCGGGCTTGCCCACGGTGAATCCCGGCGTGCCGCGTTCGACCAGCACCGATCCGATGCCCCCGGTTCCGGGGCCAAACCGGACGTATATCAGGAACAGATCCGCATGTGGGCTATGGGTCGAGAACACCTTTGAGCCGTTCAGGATATACCCGTCGCCATCTTCGCGCGCGCTGGTTTTCAACTCTGTTACCGCAGAGCCGGCGTCGGGTTCGCTCATCCCCAACGAGATCAGCGTCTTGCCTGCCAACAGACCGGGCAGCCAGCGTTCTTTTTGGGCCGGGCTTGCGAATTCGGCAAAGGTGCGGATCGGGCCAAAGTTTCCGGCCTGCGCCACATCCGCGCTTTTGGGACAAACCATCGCCAGTTCCTGAATGGTGATGACCGCATCCATCAGTGTCCCGCCGATGCCGCCGTCCGCCTCGCGCATGGTAATCCCAAGCATCCCCATGTCCGCCAGTTTCCCCGCCACATCCCACGGATAGTCACTAGAATGCGCGCGCTCCAGCGCGCCATTGGCCAGTTCCCCTCTTGCAAAGTGACGGACGGCATCGGCAAGCTCGACTTGGTCAGAGGTCAGTCCTGAGGTCACGGGCTCGGCTCCTTCATGGCACAAATCCGGGCATAGCTTGGCCCTTCGACGCCTTATCAAGCCAAATCAGGAGTATGGAAAGTGATAGAAAGTGGGAATTGCATAATGTAAAGTCAGCCTTGATGTCGATCCTGCGCGGGCTGATCAGTCGTTGGCACGGTCTGTGGTCGATCTGCACACGGCCTAGGCAGACCCGGCAGCCAACGGCCAAATCCAAAACTGTCACGGCAGTCGCAATTCACGGGTAGCGCCGTCAAAGTCGGCCTGCTATCCTTCAAAAGGCAAAAATGCCTGACGAAGAAAGCCTTTCTTATGCAAAGTGTGTTCGCCCGTCTGACCCTTTTCTGTGTCGTTCAGATCGCGGCCCTGACAGTCGTTTGGTTCCTTGTCGTGGTTGAATGGCGCTGGGATGTGGTCCAGCAATTTCTGGGTCATATCGGCCCCGGCACATTTCTGGTCGGGATGGGCGTTGCGGCAATTTTTCTGCACAAACAGACCCGCACTTTGACCCGCTATGAATGCTATCTGGCGATTTTGGCAGGGGGGGCCTATGTGCTGGCGGATACGTTTATCATGCACCCGCCATGGGGCGTTTTCAGTGATCCGGGTCAGGCCGAACAGGAACATGTGTCGATCATGGCGATGGTCTTTATTCTGGGTGTCAGCGGGCTTGTCCTTCAGCGCAGATTTGCCAACAGCCTGCCAACCTCGGCCCATTTTTTTGTCGGCGTCAGCGTCGTCGCCATCGTCTTTGGCAATCACCCCCAACATACGGTCACAGGCGGCGTCGGCCATTACGCTACGATGCTGTTCTTGGCGGGTGCCGTGGTGTTTCGGATCATGGATCGCTATATCGAATACGCGGTTCTGATGATCATCACCGGGTTCGTGTTCTTTGGCTCGCAGACCGGCCTTGCCGAATATGTAGACACAGTCGGAAATTCTGCGGGGGCGTGGATTGCGCTTTGGTCCACGTTGGGATTTGTGTCCTCGACAGGATTTCTGGCGCTATCGCCCGGCGACAGAGCCCCCCCCCGCTGAATGAGGGACGACCGCATCGGTCCATCCCTGCAATTGAAAGCGCCCGCATACTCCGGACAGCACTAACAAATGAGGATCATCATGATAAACCGCCTTTTATGTCTGGCCACAGCCCTGCTGATGTCCACCGCCGCCATGGCCCATACCACTTTGGTCGAGAGCGAGATCAAGCAAGGCGTCGCGTCAAAGTTTACCCTGAGTGTGCCCCATGGGTGCGGGGCAGAGGCCACGCTGCGGTTGCGGGTGCGCATCCCCGCCGGGCTGGTTGCAATCAAACCACAGCCCAAGGCAGGATGGGCGCTGGACGTGGTCAGTGGAGCCTATGAGACGCCGCAAAAGCTGGGCGAAACCACCTTGAGCGAGGGCGTGTTGGAATTGATCTGGGAGGGGGACCTGCCGGATGCCTATTTCGACGAATTCGCCTTTCGCGGCACTGTGACAGAGGCGGTTGAGGTGGGCAGTATCCTGTATATTCCGGCGGTTCAGGAATGTGCGACCGGGGTCGAGCGGTGGATCGAAATCCCGGTGGAAGGGCACGGATCGCACGATCTGGCCCGCCCGGCCCCAGCGGTCAAGATCACCCCTGCCGGCGCGCATCATCATTGATCACCCTCACCTGAAAGCACCGGACCCATGACCCTCATCGCACGGATTTTCTGTGTCATCCTTGCGCTCTGCCTGCCTGTGATGGCGATGGCACATGCCCAGTTCAACGGGTCAGAGCCTTCGCCCAACGCCTTGGTCCCAGAGCGGCCAGAGACCGTCTCGCTGTGGTTCAGCGAGCCGGTTTCACCGGTGGCGATGCGATGGATTTCCCCCGATGGCGAAAGCTATCCGGCAGAGGCAGAGCCTGGTGGAAAACAGGTTCTGGTGCCCCCACCACCAGAGGTGGGGGACGGCAGTTACATGCTGGCGTGGCGGGTGGTGTCTTTGGATGGGCACCCTGTCGGGGGCATCCTTGTGATCTCTGTTGGCGCGACCTCTGATCTGCCAACGCTCAGCAATATCAGTTGGCCCCCCCTGTCAGCCTGGGCCTTGATCGCGGTGAAGTTTGCCCTGTCGGTCTGTCTGGTTCTGGGCATCGGTGGCACGGTCTATAGCCGCTTTGTCGCCGCGCACACCTCTGTTGACGCTGTGAGCCTCTGGGCGTTGTACCTGACCTTTCCGGCAGCCTTGTTTCTGGTCGCAGCACAGGGACTAGACCTGCTTGGGCTGCCACTTGGTGCGGTGTTCTCGGGCGCGCCTTGGGTCACGGGGGCCAGTACCTCGATTTTTCGTACGGCGGTCATCGCCGCAATGGCGGCCGTCACCGCCCTGATCCTCATCCGTGTCACGCCCCTGTCCCGGCACCGCGTGGCGGGTCCGGGCCTTGCCTTAATGGCTTGGGCGCTGGCCGCGACCTCTTATGCGGTCTCGGGTCACACGGCCACCGCAGAGCCGGAATGGCAAGCCGTTCTGGCCATGTTCACGCACGGCCTTGCGACCCTCTTTTGGTTGGGCGCCTTGCGGCCACTTCTTGGCGTGATCCGGCACGGCAATGACGACCTGACAGAATTGCGGCGGTTTTCCAATTTCGCAATCCCGCTTGTCGGGTTGCTGATCGTCACCGGATTTTTCATGGCCTCCCTTCACGCAGGCTCTGGCGGGTTTCAGGCCTTGGGCATGTCAGGCTACGGTATTTTGCTGTTTATCAAACTGGTCTCTGTCATCGGCTTGTTGCTGGTGGCGACGCATAACAAGTTGGTCCTGACACCTGCCCTGTCCCGTGGAACCCCCGGCGCACAGGACGCCCTGCGCGGGTCGATCCATGTCGAAATCGTGCTGGCCCTGATGATCGTCGCCTTCGCCTCTTCCTTTCGCCTGACCCCACCGCCCAGAACTGCCTCTCAAGACCCCGAGGCCCGGAGTGTTACGGTCAACCAGTCGGACATCACTGCCGAGTTACGCATGACCCCAGGCCTTGTTGGCCCCAATGAAATCACAGTCATGGTCGCCAATGCCGACGGATCTGCGCTGACCCCGCTTGAAATCACCCTTGGGTTTTCGATATCCGAGAATGACATTGGGCCCATCGTTGTCGATGCGGCGCTTGGTGAAAATGGTTGGACCACGGGACCCTTCATCCTGCCGCAACCGGGTGATTGGGAGGTCGATTTGAACCTCTTGGTGACTGATTTCGACATCGTTACCCTGAAAACCACGGCGACCGTCGACCCCTAAGGCGGTTTTGGGCGCAGTTCCGGCGGGTGCAACAGCGATTGCGAAAGGCGCTGTGTCAAAGACTGCTGCATCAAGCCGCGCGTGCACAACCACGGCCTCCTTCAGGGGCTTTTTCAAGAATGGCGCAGGGATTTGATTTCAGGTCATTCCGACAGGGTATCGGCGAGAATGTTTGAAATCTGTGTCCGGTTGAATGGCTTGGGCAAAAAGCTGAACTTTAAAGTTTGCGTGATATCGCGCATCAGCTGAGCCTCGGGATACCCCGACACGAGGATCAGTTTTGCCTTGGGGCGGATCTTGCGGACCTCTGACGCGAAATCGACGCCGCTTTTGCCGCCGGGCAGGATTACGTCCACCAGAAAGACGTCAATGTCAGGGTCTCGATCCGCCGCGACAAGTGCCTCTGCCACGGTGCCGGACATCGAAACCCGGTAGCCCAGCGACAGGATCATCCGGGAGACGGTCGAGCTGACCTGCTGGTTGTCTTCGAGGATATGCACATGCTCGCCATGTCCCGCCAAAGGCGCAGGGTCGGCAAGGATGTCGGGTTTGGCTATCCGCTCGCTCGCCTTTGGCAGATAGACCGAAATGGTGGTGCCGCTGCCAAGTTCACTGTGAATATGCGTGTCCCCCCCCGATTGCTGCGAGAATCCCAAGACCATGGACAAGCCCAGCCCGGTGCCCTTGCCAACGTCCTTTGTGCTGAAAAAGGGGTCAAACGCCTTGGCCATTGTGTCCGGTTCCATCCCGGTTCCGGTATCCGTAATGGCAATGCGCACATAATCACCGGGGACCAGACTGGCGGGGGGCATGCCAGCCTCATTCTTAACCCGGATTATTCATCGAGGCGAGGGTGTGTGATGGCGGCGGTAGCGTA
>ERZ887830.1814-NODE-1814-length-11500-cov-5.502752_pt1 | contig 11500 bp, 12 predicted proteins | sample MGYA00521101_ERZ887830 | MGnify/ENA primary metagenome ERZ887830 (study PRJEB32303, sample SAMEA104408592) | aquatic metagenome | biome: Marine water; feature: Pelagic; material: water | place: Baltic Sea | collected 2014-06-05T16:38:00 | depth 1,762 m ...
ATTTTAATTAAGATTAATGAAAGATTTTTAGGTTCTTCGTACTCGATGAATGGAATCTTTATGGATTAGGTTTAATGACCGTTAATATTCGAAAATCAATCAGACACAATATTTCAATATTAGTAGTTTTATTAATTCCCGAGAAGAAATTATTATTCCCAAAAAATAGAGCAAGTCGACATCGCTACGATCTAAAGAAAAAGTTAAAAGGGGTTTAAATATTGAATTAAAGGATTAATGGCAAAAAAAGAATGTGAAAAATGTGCTAAAGCCTATCGGCTGATGTATCGCGTGCAATACAAACCAATCAAAGAATGGGTTTTTCTTTGCAACGACTGCGTTATTGAAGTGAGAAAGGACAACGAAGATTATCGTTACGGAGGCACTTGGAAAGGGTAATGGACTGTCAATAGGGCTTAGGGTTTAAATGTCTAAAGACAAGTACCCCAAACTGGCTTGTTTTTTCCTTCTAGCGGGGCATTCAACGAGAACTGATGTGGCTCAGCCGTAATACTTGTAACGCACCATCGAGTGAGGTCTTGATTAAAAGTAGTTGAACCTCTAAAAGTCCGTCTCATTTTAATCACTTTGGAGGTATCCCAATTTCCAATGTCTTGATTGAAAGCTGTTGTATTTTCAAACATATTACTGATATCAGTCATTTTAGAAATATCCCAGCGACTTATGTCTTGATTGAAGGTGTCTGCGTTTTCAAAAACACCCCTACCATTTGTAACCATAGAAGTATCCCAGCTGCCGATGTTTTGATTGAAAGCAGCAGCCCCACTAAACATGCCGGCCATAATTTTTACTTGTGAAGTATCCCAACTGCCTATGTCTTGGTTAAAAGAAGTTGCCCCTTTAAACATATCGTGTGTATAGATTACATTTGACATATCCCAATCTCCAATGTCTTGATTGAAAGCTGCTGCACCATCAAACACTCCTGCGGTATTTATCACTTTAGAAATATCCCAATCCCCAATGTATTGATTAAAACTGTTTGAGTTTTTAAACATAGCATACATAAAGGTTACATTAGAAGTGTCCCAAAAACCAATCTCCGAATTAAAAGAAACATTGTCTTTAAATAGCTCAGTCATATCCGTCACTAAAGTTGTACATAAATTTACATTACCAGAATTAATTTCCATCGTTACAGTTGAATTATCAACCACCACATAAGTGATTCCTTCGATTACTTCAATATCTCCTACTTTTGCTTGAGGGCATATACAGGTGTTATTTTCAAAGTAAATTTTAATTTCTGGTGAATCATGAGTAAAACAACCATTCAATATTAACAAAACAAAAAGGGCTAATAATCTCTTCATACTTTTCATCTATAAATTACGCTAATTCCCGTTAACAATCCTCCGTGTTTAATGGTATATCCAAGCTCGGGCACAAGTCCAAATTTGCCATAAACTTTTATAGGATAGGTAATGGATAAGGAATAATCTATTTCACTAAATTCCTCTAAGTTTTTTAAAGTATTTATAACATTCGAGGGGTTTAAAAAGTCAAAATTTTCAGCGACTTGAGTGGCCGTAAACTTTTTATTGGTCAATGATTCCTTTGGACCGTTTCTAAAGCCAATTCCTAATTTTACATTAAGATTACCAAAAATATTATACCCTAAAGTAAACCAATAAGATCTTGTGAGGGAGGAAAAGCTCCCATTAAACCCTCTGGGTTTCCATGCGGCACCATTGTCATCAAACTTTTTAGATAAAGAAACTCATCTGTCAACTGAAAGCCAATAATATATTTTTTATAATAAACATCTATTATAAAATGATAAGCTCCGTCGTTGAATAACCCATCAACTCTGGGGCCATAATAGGCGCTAGGGTATTTGGTCTGCCCCTGAAACAGCACCCCCAATGAAACTCCTTTAATACCATTGTCCGACCCTTCTCTTTCATTCCATTTTGGCTCTGAAACACCAGTAAAATAGTTGTTTTTTTGGCCTTGAGAAAATAAAAGATAAGGTGTTAACAGTGTTAAAATTATAGATCTACAAGTCATTTTTTATGGTAAATAACTTTTTATAAACTGTAAAAAGTCATAAAAACACTCAGGTCTATTTAACAAGTCAAGTAATTTCTGGGGGGAGGGTAAAATAGATTTAAATATCAGGCAGTTTAGTAAGTCGCAGAAGAGAATCGTAAGGTGCTTAAGAAATTAACATTAAGCTTAAAAGTTGTCTTTTTCAAACGCTTCTAAGCTCCAAACCATTTCAGGATTCTCGATAGAATCTGGTGCTGATCCCATTGCTTTGGCGTGGATGTCTTCGTCGATATTATTAAACCTGACGACCCAATGATCAACGCCCTCAATTTTAGAAATACCCTCCAGCAGTTCCACATCAATGTTGTGCTTCTTTTTTAAATGATGTGCAAAAAAATAACAGCTTTTCCAACTTTGATCTGGTTTTGGTTTGAAATCCAAAAGAAACTCATCTATTAATTCTTGTCGCTCCATTGCTGTAAAATATAAATTGTTATTCTTGACAAAGAAAAGAAAAAGTTTTGAAAACACAGATGAGATAAGCCTGTTGTTTGGACCTAAGGAAAAGTTTTTCCTTGCGTTTTTGTTTTTCTTTTCGACTGTAAGTAGGTGTTCACAAAACGGATACTTCTTTTAATTTTAAAGAATTCTTAAAAACAGATCGTTTATTTTTTCTTTCTTCTGTTTGCGTGTTTATCCCCCTTGGTTTTGGGCTTACTGTATTTTTTGGCAATCTTAAATTTATAAGATCCACCTAAGTTGGTTTTTTTGTTTTTGTCTTTTTTTTCTTCCATTTTACAAGAGATAAAAACGCCTCCTTAACATACTTAGAGGTGTCTGATTTTATTTTTTAGCTTTACAAAGTTTGCACTTAATTTCTATTCCGTCTATCTGTACTTTATTCTTAGCATAGTCCTTAACACTTTTAAACGACTTGCAACCAGGACATTTTACCTCAGTTAGCACACCCTCACTATCAAATTTCCTTCTGCTTAAATACAAAGGAGTTTGCTTGCTATAGGCTTTAATTTTGTTTTTGTCTTCTTCGTTCATGGTATGGTATTTTATAGGACATAAACTTACGAAAGAACTGCCTCAATAGGATTACTTTATTGTTCAATAAAAAAACCTTCAGCAAATAACTATAAATCAGCTTTTAAGAAATCAAATTAAAAGACTTAGAGCGAAAGATTCGAAGTCAAATGTTTTCCCTTAATTTTACAACTTAAATCAAGCTATGAGTAAAAATAAAGTTTCCTTTCGTTGGGCGTTTAAAGAGTTTATTTGGCCCAGAAGAAAAATCGTTTCTTTTGGACTTTTCCTAATACTTGTGCGAAGTTTATCGGGCTTGGTGCTTCCCTATGCCAGCAAAACCTTAATTGACGAAGTCATCCCTTCTAAAGACACCGAGGCCTTGACCTTGTTGTTGATCGTGGTTTGTACAGCCTTATTATTTCAATCCATCAGTTCCTTTTCATTGACTCGAATCTTAAGTGTCGAAGCACAACATTTGATTTCTGTTCTCCGTGCGAGGGTGCAACAAAAATTACTCAAACTTCCCGTGAGTTTTTTTGATAACAATAAATCTGGGGCCTTGGTCTCCAGAGTAATGACCGATGTGGAAGGGGTCCGGAATTTGGTTGGTACCGGCTTGGTACAATTGATCGGAGGAAGTATTACTGCCATCATTTCACTCGTAATTTTGATTCGAATCAATGCGCAAATGACCTTGTTTGTTCTGGTTCCTGTTCTCATATTTGCCCTAATTGCGCTCAAAGCATTTGGATACATTCGTCCGATTTTCAGAGCCCGTGGGAAAATTAATGCAGAAGTAACTGGAAGGCTAACCGAAACCCTAAATGGGATTCGGGTCATCAAAGGATTTAATGCAGAAACACAAGAACAACACGTTTTTGAAAAAGGTGTAGATGAACTTTTTCAAAATGTAAAAAAGAGTTTAACCGCCACTGCATTCATGACCAGTTCTTCAACCTTTTTACTGGGATTGGCATCCGCTGGAATCATGGGAATGGGAGGTTATTTCATTATGAAAAACACCATGACCTATGGGGAATTTGTGTCCTTTACACTCTTCCTCGGCTTTATGATTGCTCCCATCGTTCAGATGAGTAATATTGGAAGTCAGCTCACCGAAGCTTTTGCTGGACTGGATCGAACACAAGAATTAATGGCCATCCCCGAAGAAAACGATCTCGAAACCCGAACTTTAGCCTTAGCGAAAATCGAAGGGAATGTTTCTTTTAAAAATATTTCGTTTAGTTATGACGACAAAACCGAAGTGCTCCACGACATTTCATTTGAAGCACCCAAGGGAAGTGTTACTGCCTTGGTTGGATCTTCTGGTTCTGGTAAATCTACCATTGCTGGTTTGGCCACTGCTTTTTTAAACCCAACTTCCGGGCAGGTTTTAATTGATGGCGTTGATTTGTCAAAAGTAGATCTAAGAAGCTTTAGAAGCCAATTGGGCGTAGTGTTACAAGACGATTTTTTATATGAAGGAACCATTCGAGAAAACATTCTTTTTCCACGGCCAGATGCCACTGAAAAAGAACTCTTAACGGCTGTTGAAGGTGCCTATGTCAACGAGTTTACCGACCGATTTGACGATGGCTTAGACACCCTCATTGGAGAACGTGGGGTAAAATTATCGGGAGGACAACGCCAGCGTATTTCTATCGCTCGTGCATTATTGGCGAGACCCAAAATTGTAATTTTAGACGAGGCGACTTCCAATTTAGACACCCAGAGTGAAGCATTTATTCAAAAGAGTTTGTCTGTTTTGATGCAAGATAGAACCACTTTTGTGATTGCCCACCGACTCAGCACCATTCAGAAAGCCGATCAAATCTTGGTTGTTGAAGAAGGCGATATCGTAGAACGTGGCAAGCATGAAGAGCTGATTGCTGCAGAAGGAAGATACTACGAGCTGTATACCTATCAAACACGAATGTAAGTCGATCTAAAGTGCGATCATTGTAAATAAAGTTGTCACTGACCCACCTTAATGTGGTTGAGCCATTGTTTTAAGCGGTCGGGCCATTGTTGTAAATGTCCGCGACCTATTCCGAGACCAAAACCGTGACCTCCTTCAGGATAGATATGCATTTCCACAGGGACTCCATTTCTCTCAAGGGCTTGATAAAATAAAAGGCTGTTCGCTACGGGGACTGCTTTGTCATCTGTTGCATGCAACAAGAAAGTTTTTGGCGTTTGAGAGCTTACTTGTAAATCATTCGAATAATGATCGATCAATTTTTGAGATGCATTTTTCCCGATTAAGTTGTTTTTAGACCCACCGTGATAATGCTTTTTATCAAAAGTGATAACAGGATAAATTAAAACCATAAAATCAGGACGAGCACTCAAAGAATCAATTGGATCTTTTGAATCTCCTAGCATATTTTCATCGTAATGTGTACCAAGAGTTGAGGCCAAATGACCCCCTGCAGAAAAGCCCATAACCCCAACTTGACCAGGGTCAATATTCCATTTTTTAGCATGATGTCGAACCAAGCGAATCGCCTTTTGGGCATCCTGCAAAGGCGCAATTTCTGGTTGGATGAGTGTGCTTGACTTTGGAAGACGGTATTTTAAGACAACGGCTGCTATTCCTTGTGCGTTATACCATTTTGCAATATCGATACCCTCCCAATCATAAGCAAGAATCGAATAGCCACCCCCAGGACAAATAACCACCGCCTGACCTGTGGCGGTTTTTTTGGAAGGTAGGAATACTTCAAGTGTCGGGTTTTGAACATTTGAAATCCTTAGAATGTCTCGATACATTTTATTTTCGACTTCCTCAGATGGATTTTGATTGGGAACTCCATCAGGCCAGAGCGGCAAAATGGTCTGTCCAAAGCCAACACTAGGACTTAAAAAAATGGTGAACAATGCGATCAGAGATAGATTTTTCATTTTTAAATCTTAAAACAATAGAATTATTTTAGGAACAATTTATTGGCAGGGATTATCTGTTTAGGAATCCCAGGGCCTTTGTAAAAAGCATCTAACCAACCGCCTCCATTTTGATTGTGATAATCAACCATTATTTTATGAAGTCCAGGCTTTAGTTCCACATTTCCCACTCTTTCTAGGGGGCCATGTCCTCCGTCATTGTCAACGATCATCTCATCATTGATATACAACCTACTGCCGTCATCCGAGTTTAAATAAAAACGATATTCACCTTCTTTTTCAATTTGAATATGTGAGCTATATCGAATCCCAAATTGATATTTTACTTCATTGATACTGTCGACCCGAAACTCATAGGTTAATCCAGATTTTACCGGTTTCATTTCATGAAAACTAGGTAAAAAGTCCAATTCTTTTTTACTTTCATAATATTTAAATCGGATGCCATTATTGCTGGATTTTTTTACCATTCTGAAATAGGCTCTTGAAACATCACTTTCCTGATCTTCTCCACTGAATGCTTTTGCTGAAACAATAGCGGTTTCATTTAAATTAAACTTCCCTTGATACAATTTTGAATTCCGATTGGGTAAGGACCCATCCGTAGTATATCTTATTTCAGCATCACCATTTACATCGATTTGAACTTCAGCCGGCTGGTCGACATACAAACCGCCAGCCGAGGCATATAAATTTGGTTTTGGGTAAATTATAGGGGACGGAATAACAACCTTTTGGTCTGACAAGTCATTTTCCGGAGTGCCCTTAAAAGCAGAGACAACAGGTCTTCCAATCCATGCTTGGGGAGGAGTCACCCCAAGTAATTTTGCGGCAGTAGCGGCATTGTCATAGGTGTAAACTTTATCCTTAATCAGGTAACCTTCTTTAATCCCTTTTCCATAAACTATAAATGGAATTTCAATTTCATCGAGGGTTTCTCCTCCATGACCATAACCAATACCACCATGATCGGCTGAAACGATAAAAGCAGTTTCATCAAAAATTCCCGCATCTTTTGTCGCTTGAATGATTTGTCCAATTTGTTGATCAATGTGAGCAACCGCATCGTAAAAAGCAGGGGTTTTATGTCCCATACTGTGACCAACATGATCGACATCATCAAAATGAATGAATAAGAAATTTGGTTTTTTTTCCTTTAGGTAGCTTACTGTTTTTTCAAGGGTTAACGCATCTGTTTTTTGATTGACATCATAGTTGAGCGCACTTCGTTCAATTAAACGCACAAAGCCTTTCCAAGTATAAATCGCCCCCATCTCCATGTCAGGTCTTTGTTGGCGTGCTACACCAAAAATTGTCGGATATATGTCTTCTAAGCCTGTTAGGACTGGAGGTAAAGTAAAATCGTCTTTCTCCCAACCGTTGGAGGTCACCCCATGCTGTTCAGGTCCCGAACCCGAAACCATCGAAGCCCAATTGGTACTACTTGAAGTCGGAAGCACCCCCCGTGCATTTAAGGTATAGGCGCCTTTGGCCATCATCTCATCCATCACCGGCGTTTTTGAGTTTAGAATACCATTAGGACTCATGGCATCCACTCCAATAATAACCAAGTGCTTGACTTTATAGTCAGTTGGTTTTTCGCAAGCGATTGAGGTCAATAGCAGAAGAAATAAAAAGTTTTGAGTAAAAGTTATTGTTTTGAACCATTTCATAATCAATGAATTAAAGATTCAAGTTAGTAAATCATAATTAGATTACAATTTTAAAGCTTAAAATTTATAAAAACACCTACTCCGGGAAATAATTTTTCACCGGAACAAAGATCCAATAAAAACTTGTAGGATGAAGGTCATCTTGATACCAAAAGATTTTCTGCGGACTAGGATTACGTTTATTGTTTTTCATCCAAGGTAATGCCACTTTATCTTCACTGCTCATTCAGTGCCCCAAGCCCACGTTTACTTGGTGCAGGTAAACTTCTTCAAGTGTTCTCATTGTCCGATGATAAAAGTGCTTTTGATTTTCATATTGCCCGTACTTAATGGCGGAAGTTGTGCCTCCACATTTTCATAAAACGCGCTGTTTTAACAGCCCAATATTGTAATTGTAAAAAAGACGGAGAGGATAAAGAAAATTTTCAGTTTAATTAAATATTTTAATTTTTTAAATTAAGATAAAGCTGTTCAACTTTATCTCTAGCCCACTGTGTTTTTCTTAAAAATTTAAGACTAGATTTTATTGAAGCATCTTTTTTAAAACAATTGACATTAACTTTTAGCGCTAATTTTTCCCATCCATGACGTTCCACCAATACTTCTAAAATGGTTATCAACTTCACCCCGTGCAATGGGTTGTTGGGTTGTTCTTTATGAGGAACATTTTCTTTATCCATTAATAAACGAATTAATCCAATTTAAATTAAGAACAACATTTGGGTTTTGATTAAAGGGGATGCTGTATTTCCCAAAGATACCCCAAATCGAAAAACCTTCAAAACTTGTTTTAATGGTTTTCTTTAGGCAAAGTTCGTTAAGTGACTCCAAATTCTTTATGATTGCTTTTTAGGTCTCTAGCGATTTCACTTAATTCTTTTTCTTTTTCAAATTCTACAAAAAGATGTCCATCTACTAAGATTTTTGGATTTATAGATAGCTTATAAATTTCATGGTAAACCTCTCGTTTTGTGACGTCATCAAAGTCTTTATTTTTTCTGAGTCTCTTTCTGTACGTAATCAAATTTGATATCAGAATGAAAGGGTAGAAGAGTAGAAGTAAAAACAAAGATGTTGTCCTCAGTCGTGTTGGCTGAATGTGTTTTATTTTAAAGCCACTTAATTTTGCAAAGCAACGAAGTTTTAAAATGCCAATCAAAAAAATGTGACCATAATATATTTCATCCGTGATGTCTTCTTTAGACATCCAAATACTATCTAATTCGTTGGGAGCAATAATTGAATTAAATCGCTCACTTTCTGAAAGAAGGTAGCTCATTTTAGCTCTTAGGTTGGAGTAATTAGGAGTTGTAACAATAAGCCCTCCACCTTTTTTTATAACACGATTAAATTCTTTAAAAGAAGCCAATTGATCTGAGAAATGTTCTATACCTTCTTGACAGATTAAATAATCTGAACAAGCATCTTCAACAGGAAGACCTTCCGAAATATTTGCCCTTTTACAATCTAATCCTTCGATATTAAAATATTCAGGGAATAGATCTAACGGCAATGGATTCGCTCCAATTTCTTTTAAGGTTTTTGTAGTAACGCCATTTCCAGCAGGAAAATCTATGACAGATTTATTGAGAAACCTCCCTTTGTTTTTGTGTAGATATTTCTTAACATGATACTTAATACTTTTAGGGTTTTCCTCGTAATTCATTTTTTTCAATTTTCCCCCAAAACTTGTATTGGGTATGTCGTGTATTTAAGCCTCTAATTTAGTGAATACAAACCGAACAGAAAATCTGTGAGGACTTTAGTAAACATGCCAGAGCATATTATTTTTTTATACAGTGTTTCTATATAGTTGAGGTTGCATTAAAAAGGTTTTCATTCTTTTTTAAGAATCTAACATTATTGAATATAGCGTGAAATTTGGTTTGAATGTTTTCATTCTTTAAAACTTTTTTATTCAAATATTGCAAAAGTTTCAATGCACAAAATTTCTTGAATAGATCCCCGCCACAATGGCATTTATTTTTTGACAGAAGTCGTTGCTTTATTCCAATTAGAATAGCCCCAAAAATCCTTTCCACCATTAAATGTATTTTCAAGAAAAGTTAATAACTGATATTTAAACTTTTCGTGTTTCATTTTATCCCTATTGAGCTTAGCCTTTTTAGAATAATTCAATTGATCAATCCAACTTATCTTAGCCCGAAAATCCTTCATTACTTTTGGATGACTTGCATTGAAAACAGGGATTTTATCCATAGCACCGTAATTGAAAGTATCCGGCCTAGACTTGTATTCTTCATTAATTTTATCCCTCCCGTGGTGTATTGAATCTTGTTCTTTCTTTTTTGATTGCATCAGGTGGGGAGGACGAACCCATCCGTAATGATATACTGTTGCATTAACTTCAAGTACGTTTAGTTTCTCATCCGCTTTTTTTCTAAACGATTGAGCATCTTTATAAGAGTAAATCTCGGCATTATTCCTGACGATCCTGATTTCATCTTTATACCAACCATGAACCGGTAAATAATGCTCATAATCACCAAAAAAGTGATGATAATTAAATAGGAAACCATCAATATTTTTATTTGCTAAATTGTCAGTACAAGCCGCTACAATCATCGGATGGTCTTTTTCGTGAATTACCTCATCAGCTTGTAAATAGAAGCACCAATCTCCCTTACATTGGCTCATGGCGAATGTTGTTTCGTTGGCAAAAACTTTCCCATCAATGAAATCTCGTTCGGACCAAACTCTGTCAATTATTTTGATTTTATCGGAATTGATGGATTCAATTTCCTCTCGTGTTTTATCGTCTGAATCACAATCTCCCAACGCCACAATAAATTCATCAACTATGGGTAATATGGATAAAATTGATTCCTTTATTGGAAAATAATACTTCGTAGCATTTCGTACCATTGTAAATCCGCTAATACTCACTTTTGATAGTTTTTATTGGTTAGTGTGTGAAATCATGCCTGAAAAAAGACGTTATTTTTTCGGAACAAACACCCTCCGAATTTTTATTTTCACCTTAAATCTCTTCACAGCTAAATTATAAAAATTTGGTGGCCTTGTAAAATAAGCAGAAACCTTTCTATTTAGTGATTAACAGCAGTGTTTTATGGGCTATTTTGAAGGGCATTTTACATTTTTTCTAATACCCAACTTGGCGCAATTTTCATAATCCAAGCGATTAATCGCCATCTTTTGGTTATGTAAACTTTTTTTTCTGTTTTAAAATTGCCGAATAGATTTGGTTGGAAGCTTTTTTTACGGGGGCTCCCCAAAAAAGCCCCTCACCTTTGGCCATGGGTGTGTCAACAAAACCGGGTTGGACATCAGTAATTTTTAGGTTTAATTTTTCATTTTTAGCAATACATCTCAAGGCTTCAAGATAATTTGCTTGAAATGCTTTCGACGCACTATAAGAAGGACAATATCGATTACCTCTTAAAGAGGCGATAGATGAAATTCCAACGAGATGCCCATGACCTTTCTTTTTTAACTTTGAAAACATAAATTCATAGACTTTGGCAATGCCGTTGACATTAGTTTTGATTACTTTATTTTCAATCTACCAGTCCAATTCTTGATTCAATTCAGAAACTCCAGAGGAAACGATGACTAAATCAACTACTTTCAGTTGGCTAAAAAGCGATTCCATTTTTTCGTCTGAATTGTTTATTTCTGTTATATCGTGCTCTTGAACTAAAATACGATTTTTAGAATTTTCTTTTATTTCGTTTAATAATTCTGTTCTACGTCCAGTGATTCCAACAGTCCAATTGTTATCAATAAGTATTTCAGCCAAACCTCTTCCAATTCCAGAAGTTCCTCCAATAATAATGGCTTTTTTCATTTTATTTTTTAAAATCCAAGTTGATTTTCTGTAATGCACTACAACG
>ERZ887830.1816-NODE-1816-length-11494-cov-5.564997_pt1 | contig 11494 bp, 11 predicted proteins | sample MGYA00521101_ERZ887830 | MGnify/ENA primary metagenome ERZ887830 (study PRJEB32303, sample SAMEA104408592) | aquatic metagenome | biome: Marine water; feature: Pelagic; material: water | place: Baltic Sea | collected 2014-06-05T16:38:00 | depth 1,762 m ...
ACTGACGGCCTCTCCGAAAGAGGTTGCTGAAGCCTTCATGGCAGTTGAGAACTCGATGTCAGCCCAAGAGATTTCGCAGGCCGTCGATGAATGGCATCTCGTTTGATCGCGCGGAATGCAAAATGATCGCTTCCACTTTGGGCTTATTGCGGCCTAATGCCTATGCAGCACGTCCGTTGGCATGGGCGTTACGGAACCGGCCATGCAAGGGTTTGGACAACGCTCGATCATTCGCCAAGCTGAAGCAGAGTGTCATGCGGCAAGCAACCAATTGGGGCAGCGCGCCTAAACCAGACAGAGCAGAAATCAGTTAAAGTCGAATTGCATATAGTCAAAATAGTCGGTTAGCTCGATAGGGTCAGAGCATTCCGGGTATCGTTCGATAAACCTAAAACCGAGGCTTTCATATATGCGGAGCATATCTTGATTGCCTGTTACAGCATTGACCAGAAGGGTGCGCCAACCCATCTCCCGCGCGGCCTGCATTCTTGCGTCCACCAAAGCCCGACCAAGGCGGTTTCCACTTGCTTCCGGGCGGACAAAAAGACGCTTTAGCTCTCCTGCATCTGGGCGGGCTTGTTGCAGCGTGCCACACCCCACAAGGCGGTTTTGTTCGTCATATGCCAAAACCAAGCGGTCGGTTGGTGGCAAGAACGTCTCACTGTTTGCCACAACGCTTGATGCCATATCCTTTGGTTCTCTTTTTGCACATCCGCCTGCCAAAGTGAGTTAATGAAAGACCACGGCATAATACTCGGTCAGAAGCTCCTCCAATGCGGGTTTGTCATCTAGTTCAGTAACTGAACCTATCCGATATTCCATACCGACCTCTTTTGATGTTCAGTAAAGAGGGGCAACTTACACCGCTGTCCCGCGCCAACATAGAAAACTCTGCAAGGGCATCACCCAACGACACAGCCTTGAAAGCAGTGTTGTTGCTTGTGACAACGATGGCAGCTTTTCCGCATCTTTCCAGTTCGCACATCTTGCAGCCAACCATCGCATCACATTTGAAGCACCATAGGCAAGGGAACCAGCGTTGCTGCGCTGCTGTTCTGACCGCCTGCTTCTGGTGCTGCATGACCGCAAAACCCAGCGAACGATTGTGAGCCGGCGCGCCAGCAAAACCGTAGCTGAAACCATCACGGCGATCACTGATCTCTTGATCCGGCTGGACCCAAGCATGCGCCGCTCGATGGCGTGTGACATTGGAGGCGAATTCGCAAAACACGCAACACTCAAGGAGGCCCTGAACATGGCCACCTCCTTATGCGATGCCTGTGCTTCGTGGCAAAAGGGCGGGGTCAGGGACGCAAACGGCCGTACATAACGATGGCTTTCACGCCAAGCTGGCGGCGACGAACGTAGCGACCACTTGCCAGTGTGCTCGAACCAATGGCGCACACGGCTCGTCCTCCGGGACGTTGCAATGACAATCAACCTGACACCCCGAAAATGCCTCGACTTCTGATCGCTCACAGAGGCATTCCTAACGAGCTTTGAAAAACGCGCGCAATACGGTTCAACACAAGCGTTTCACCCCAGGCTTGCATCCACCCATTCTTCGCCTGCCCCGACTGCCCCGCAATGGCTGGCCTTTCTCGACGATGTGACGGCGCGACGGGGGCGCGAGGCGGCCTTGATGTTGATCAACGCGGTGGATCCGGGTGCAATCGCACCTGAGCGAAAATACAAACCGAGCCTAATGACCAGTGCGGACAATATCGGCGTCGTCCCGGCCATTGCCAAACTGGCCAAAGCTGCCACGAAACCCGGTTTCATGTTCCTGAAAACGATTGGGTCTGGCATCATAGCTTTGGCGGTTGGGCCAGATCTTTTTCAGAGAGATGGGTCACCGTCTCGCCCGACCCCGCAAAGGTCCGCGTCACGACACCGGCGGCATAAATGAACAGCATTTCAACGGGTTCATCGCCGACATTGTGAAAGCAATGCACGACGCCCTCGGGGATAAAGGCGACCTCCATCGGGCCAATCGGATGGCGCGTGCCGTTGAATTCGGCCTCGGCGTGACCGGCAAGAATCACGATCTGTTCGTCACAATTATGCGAATGCAGCGCAACACTGCGTCCGACGGGCAGCGAGGTTGTCCCGGTCGTCACCCCCGCCCCACAGCGTTCTTCGCTGCAAAAAAGACGGGTGCGCACGCCATTGCCTCGGTCGAAATCGCCGATTGTGGCCTTGGTGAAGACACGCGGGGAAATGGGGCTGGTCATAGCTGTCTCCTGTCGTCAGATGCGGGGAAATCGGTGGCGGGGTTCATACGGCCCCAAGGTCTGTAAGCTTTGCCAAGTCTGCCTGAAAAGCTGGCAGGCGAACAGGGCCAAACACGGGCAAAGCTGCGTCTGTCGCCCAAGACAGGATGTCGGGCGGAAAGATGTCATCCAGCGGGGCGTCCCGTCGCAAAGGCGCGCTGTGAAATCGCACCGGAACGGGGGCACGTGCCGAAAGTTCGTCACGCGCTCTGTTTTGACGCGGAGTATACTGACCCGCATCGCCAAAGCTGACGAGGGTCAACATGCGCCCGTTCCAGAACGCCAGATCCGCCTCTGCGTGACTGCCCCCGGCCGTCTCTGCCTCTAACGCAATCTTTGGCGCAGGCATGGGCAAAAGTGCGGCAAAAAACCGGTCTGCGTCGTGGAACAGAGGAAAGGGCGGCTCGACTGGCACTGGAAACCGGCCCTCCAGATCCGCAAGATATCGCTGGGTTGCGCGCTGCGCGGCGGCGGAAAACCCGCTGGTCAGCGCAGCAAGCCCATCCCGGCACAGATCCCGCAGCAGCGCACGGGTCTGGATGGCCATGACAAGTTCTGGCGGCGGCGTCAGCCAGCCGGGCGAATTCAGGCATATCGCGGGCGCCCCCGGCACGATCACCGCGTGACCAGAGCGCAACGCGACAGTGTCCCCACCGGGCTGGCGGCGCTTTCCAAAGGCGATCTGGACGGAACCCCCTATCACTGGCTTACACGTCACTGGCTTACACGTCACTGGCTCACACGTCGGCCTCCAGAATATACAGCCCCCCTGCCCAGCGATCGACCGAATAGACAATGGCGCGCTCATCGACGTAAATGTCATTCATCTGCGCGGTCGAAACGCGTGATCCTTCGGGCGCGGGTGGCACGTAATACGCAATGGTTTCGGGCCGATAGGGATCGGAAATGTCATAGATCCGCACGCCTGCATTGAAGAAACAACCAAAGATCATCTCTTCGCTGCGCAGCGACGGGCCGGGCCGATTTTCGTGGATATTATGAGAGCCAAACCGCCCACCCTTATGGCCATATTCCTCTACCGAAGGCAGCGGAAAAGTCGAGATCGGCACAAGGTTGTCCTCTTTGCGCGCGTCCACCATCCACGTCAGCTTTGGCCAGTCGGCCGCGTCGTCCTGCACGCATTCATCTGTGACAACCAGCAAATCCCGGCTGAGCAACGGCATCACGGTATGGGTAAAACCGGGATAGGGCGGATGCGGGTTCCACGATCCAACGACCTTCATATCCGACATATCCGAGATATCGAGGATCCACGCACCGCCGTCGATATAGCCAAGGTAGGCGCGGTCGGGGCGCTCTGGATAGACATTGGCGTTGTGCAGGCGGAACGCGTCAGGCCCGCGCAGGCTGTCCAGCGGCATGGGGCGCACGCGCTCTGGTGCGGGCTCGCTGTCGCCCTTGCGGGTGCCGGGCATCCACCAACGCCCCGCCTCGACCGGCTTGGACGGGTTGCGCACATCGACAATCCGGTAAATCTGGTCATCGCGGGGGTGACGCGGCTCGAACCCATCTGCCCCACCTGCGCAATGCACGAACTCTCCATCCGCGAACCAACAACAATGCACCCCACGCGAATGGGGGCCGGACATGTCAAAGAAAGAGATGGATTTCGGGTTTTCCGGGTCGGAAATGTCAAACATCTCGATCCCGGCAGGTTTATCACCAGGAACCGAGACCTGATAACAGACCACCATCAGATCGCCTGTGACATCAAGAGAGTTGGACCGCATCCGCGGATGCGGCAGATCCGTCTGGCAAATGATGCGCGGGTCTTTGGGGTCTGTGACATCCACCCCCGTAAAATTCTTGGGCGGGCCTTCATGGGCCAGCCACATGATGCGACGCCCGTCCTTGGCGATCTGCATCGCCATCCCCTCTCCCACGCCTCCAAAACCGTTCAGCCGACTATTCGACAAAAGCTTCATATTCTTGCTTAGCGCATCTGCCACGGCTCTCTCCTGAGGTAATCTTTTTTGATCATTTTGATAAAAAAATATATTTTTCATTGACTGTCAAGTGAACCCTTGCTCTTATTCCAACATCCTTTTGACCGTGGCGCGATGTGCTGCGGGAAATTGGCGACAAAGAAAAAGACATAGTCAAATAGACAGGGAGGACTTCTGAAAATGAGATTATTCAAATCCGCGATGGTCGGTGTTGCGTTGCTATCAAGCACCGTTGCAGCGCAGGCTGAATGGCCAGAGCAGCCCATCGAATTGGTCTGCGCCACATCTGCGGGCTCGGGCGCTGCGAACTGGTGCCTGTTGATGGCCGAACTGGCTGGCAAGGAACTGGGGCAGTCGATCGACGTCCTGTTCAAGCCTGCAGGGGCCGGAAACGAAGGCGCGCAATATGTCAGCGACAGACCCGCTGACGGCTACACTTGGCTGCAACGCAACAGCAGCTATGGCGGCTATATGAACCTGCCAACCTTCCGGCCTGACCCGATGGATTATGAGGTTCCAGTCGAGGTGGAAAAATTCCTGTACGTGGTCGCGGTGAACGGAGATTCGCCCTACCAGACATGGGAAGATCTGGCCGCTGCGATGAAGGCGTCGCCAGAGCCCATTCCGGTCGCCGCAAACAAACCCGGTTCGGCCCACCATCTGCATCTGGTCAAACTGTTCGAGGCCGCAGGTCTGCCGTGGCAATACGTGCCTTATAACGGCGCCGGTGGTGCGATGCGCGACACGCTGGGTGGTCATATCGACGTCGCAATCGGCCCCCCCGGTATCTGGGCCCCTCACGTCGAAAGCGGTGCGGCCCGGATGCTGATGCTCATCAACGAAGAGCATGTGGATCGCCCCGGTCTGGCTGGTCTGCCAATTCCGTCTGACTTTGGGATGGAATACGACATGATCCATCAGGTACAGGGTGTTTTCACCAAGAAAGGCACCCCGGCAGAGGTCAACGACCGGATCGCCGAGGCCTTTTTGGCGGTGACCGAGACCGATGAGTACAAAGACTACATCGAGAAAAACGTACACGTCGTTCCGACGTTCAGTTCTGATCTGGACGCCAATACCGGCCGGTTCAGAGGCCTGATCGGCACAATGAAAACCGCGTTGACAGAAGCTGGCCTGATCGAATGATCCGACCATGACGCGTGGCGCGGTGCCTTTTGGTGCCGCGCCGTTTTTTATCTTTCGGAGGACCCAATGAAGATCGCACTCACGCAACGACAGGCCAGCGCGGGCGTTTACGGTTTTTTCCTGCTTTTTTCCATCGCCGCCTATAGCGTGACGGCGGGCTTTCCCAGCCCTCTCATTCCGGGATATCCGGGATCGGCCATGTTTCCACGGCTCGTGCTGATCACGATGGGCGTGATCTGTCTTTGGGGGGTGGCAACGGTGCTGCTGACCGGGCGCGGTGCGATCGGGGCGAAATCGGTCGAGATCCCGATACAGGCCTTTGTGTTGATCATGGCAATGTTCGCCGCTTTTGCCGTCATGCTGAATGTGGCGGGCATGGAGGTTGCGATCTTTGTGATGATCGGCGCGGCGATCTGGATCCGTACCCGTAGCCTGCTGATCGCGGGCGTTTCTGGGGTCAGCGCCATCGCGGTCATCTACATCGTCTTCGTGCAGCTTCTGTCTGTTCCGCTGCCGCTGTTGTTCCTGCCCCGCTACCTGTTGAGGTTCTGATGGATCTGGCATCCCAATTTCTGCCCGCGTTGGCGATCGCATTCGATCCGCTCAACCTTTTGCTGATCACCTGCGGCGTCATTCTGGGCGTCGCGCTTGGCGTGCTGCCCGGCTTTGGCGGCAGTCAGGCGTTGGCCCTGCTGTTCCCGTTCACCTTTATGATGGATCCCGCAGGTGCGATCATGTTCATGCTCGCGGTCTATTCCGCGGCCGAATACGGTGGCTCGATCCCTGCAATCCTCATTCGAACGCCGGGCACCACGGCGGCCGTGATGACGATCCTTGATGGCGCGCCCATGGCATCGGGCGGGCGACCAAAGCGCGCCCTGACCATTTCCATCGTAGCCGGGGTGACAGGTGGTATCATTTCCACCATCATCTTTTTGCTGGCCTCGTCCAGTCTGGCGTGGATCGGCTTGAAATTTGGCCCAAGCGAGATGTTCGCCGTGGGGGTCTTTGGCCTGTCCATCGTTGGCAGCTTTGTCGGCAAGGACCCGACCAAGGCGTTTCTTGGGGCCACCATTGGCCTTTTGCTGGCCACCATCGGGGACAGTTCTTTTGGCGGCACACGGTTTGTCTTCAATCAACCCTACCTCTTTGACGGCGTGCCCCTGATCGTGATGATCGTCGCCATGCTGGCTGGACCAGAGGCCATCCGCCTGATGCTAAGCCTGCGCTCGACCGCCAGTGCCAAACCTGCCAGCCTCGACGACAACAGCGCGCCCGAGGACGGGTTTTCAATCCGCGAATACTTCAAGCTTATTCCAACGCTTTTGCGGGGCAGCTTTATCGGGACGTTCGTAGGGGCCATTCCCGGACCCGGCCCGACCATGGCCGCCGTGCTGGCCTATAACGAAGAGAAGCGCTGGTCGAAAGCACCACAAGGTTTCGGCACCGGCAAAGACGAGGGCATCGCCGCCCCAGAATCCTCGAACAACGCCGTCGTTGCAGGCGCTTTGGTGCCCGCGCTGGCGCTGGGAGTGCCGGGATCGGGGGCCATCGCGGTCTTGCTGGGCGTGCTGATCTCGAAAGGCATATCTCCGGGGCCGACCCTGTTCACAGACGGCGGGCCGCTGGTGTTGGCCATCTTTATCGGGCTGTTGCTGGCCAATATCATCCTGCTGGGCGTCGGCCTGTTCGGTGTGCGGTTTTTCGTGCCCATCGCGCGGGTGCCCAGCGGTTTCCTTGGGCCGTTTGTCTGCCTGCTGCTGATGGTCGGCGTCTATGCCTTTGACAACTCGTTCAGCCATGTGGTGATGCTGATCTGTCTTGCGGGCTTTGCCTTTCTGCTGACCAAATTCGGGATCTCGACACTGCCTGTGATCCTTGGCTTTGTCATGGGGCCGATCATCGAAAACAATCTGGGGCGCGCGCTGATCATCGAGCGCGGCAATCTGTGGGACGTGGTCACCACGCCAATCGCGGCCAGTTTGTTGATTGTCTCGGTCATCACGGCCGTCTTCAGTTATGTCCGCGCGGTGCGCACCGAACAGCAAAGCACAGCCGCCCAGAAAGACGAAACGCAAGGGACAGTATAATGGGATCAAGCCCGACCTCTCTGCCTTGCATCCTGCTGACAGGTGCGCTGGGGTCGGGCAAGACCACGATCCTGCAAGACCTGATGCGCCGCGGGGATATGGCCGGGACGGTGCTGATTGTGAATGAATACGGCGAGGTCGGGCTGGATCATCTGCTGGTGTCCACCGCCGTTGAAACGACCCTGCTGATGGACAATGGGTGCATGTGCTGCTCGCTGCGGGGCGATGTGGTGGATACGATCCTCGGGCTGTTCTCTGCGGTCGAAAGGGGCGAGCTTCCGCCATTTCGTCGCATCCTGATCGAAACCACCGGCCTTGCCGACCCCGTGCCCATCGTGCGCGACATCACTCTTGATCCCGCGCTGGCGGGCAAGGTGCATCTTGGCGCCGTCTGTACAGTGGTCGATGGCCTGCTGGGCCCCGGTCGTGACGCTGTGGGCGAAAATCAGGTGGCACAGGCTGATCTGTGCATCCTGAGCAAGGACGATCTGGCCGATGAGTTGGAACTAGACCTGATCCGCGAGCGCACTCAGGCCCTTAACCCGGTCTGTCGCCTCTATCTCAAGGCGCGCGATGGCCTGCCAACAACGCAGGCACTTGAAACCACACATGACAAAGTGGCCGAAGCCTCTGAAACCGGGCACGGCAAGGGCCATGCGCATCACAGCCACGCCAGCGTTCACGGCGGTGTGGCAAGCTGGTCTATCGAAACGACGCAACCGCTTGACTGGTCGCGCGTGCGTCAATGGCTGGACCATATCTATTCCCTGCACGCCGCGCGGATGCTGCGAATGAAAGGGATATTGGCGATCGATCCGGCACAGGACCAGAGTCTGGGCCAGAGTCTGGCTCAGGATCAGAGTCAGGGCCTGCTGGTTCAGGCGGTCGGACCCGTGGTCAGTCCGCCCAAACGGATCGACGTCGCAAGAGCGGACCGTGCCACTTCACGCCTTGTCTTGATTTTCCGGGACCTTGATGCCAGGGCAATTGCAGAGTCATTTGTGGCAATTACAAACCATGATCCTGAAAAGGAAAGGTGACATAGAACTGCCGACAAATGGAACTGCGTAAGGATCTGGGATGAATACCCCGACTGCCCCCAAGTCTAGAACCAAACTTGCCTACGATGTTCTGAGGCGCGATATTCTAAACGGCACGTGGCCGCCGGATCGTAAACTGATGCTCAGTGAGTTGCAGACCCACTATGAGCTTGGGGCGATGCCGCTGCGCGAAGCACTGAACCGGCTTGCGGCAGAAATGCTGGTTGAAAAGCATGAACAGCGCGGCTTTACCGTTCCCTCGATCAACCTTGATGCCTACGTCGAAATCCAGAATGCCCGCATCGCCGTAGAGGCGATTGCCCTGCGCCAATCGATTGCCGCCAATGTGGACGGCTGGGAGGATGAACTGGTTCTGGCCTTTCACCACCTCAAGAAAGCCGGGCCTGTTCCTGACGGTGGCCAAAGCGATTTCCTGCTGACCGAAACATGGAGCGAGAACCACGGGCGTTTCCACCGCACCTTGCTGGCGGGCTGCGGCAATTCGTGGCTGATGTCGGTCGCGGACAAGCTGTACGAACAATCCTCGCGCTACCGGATGCAGCGCCGCTATCTGTCCAGCCTGCAACTGCCGATGCGCGAAACGCTGATAGAGGAACATCAGGCGATCATGGAGGCGGCCCTTGCCCAGGATGCGGATCTGGCCGTGTTCCGGCTTGTGGATCACTACAGGCTGTCGGTCGAGATCGTCGTGGGCAGACCTGTCAAAGTCTCGATGGATACGCTGAAACTGGATGTCGAGGACTGCGGCGATTAGGGGCTGCCCCTTCAGATAGTCGTCCTGACTGCGGTGTTTGCTGGTGCTTTTGAGACATCCGATGCGCCGCTTTCACCGCGCATCGGGGTTTTAAAGTTCTGATCAGAAATTGCCCAGTGACCAAAAGAACGTCTCGCCAGAGCTGTCGTCAACACCGTCATTGTCGGTACTGGCAAAGGCGGCACCATCGGCAAAGATCGCCAGACCTTCGACCTTATCAACCACATACCCGCCCTGCGCGCGCAGATCCGGGATCAGGTCGCGGACCTCTTCTTTTGTCACGACGGGCAGAGGGCCACCCAAGGGCGCGGGCACCATTTGATCCAGCGCAATGCGGTAGATTTTCTTGACCTTTGCCGCTGCACCGATCTGGTTGTCGCGCTCGATCACATAGACATAGTCGCCGTGCGCGACGATCTCTGACAGACCGATCCAGCCCGTATCGACCGCATCGAGGGGATAGTGCACCGCGCCCCAGTCTTTCGTGTCAGTGTTGTAGGCGACCAGTTTCACCTGCCCCTTGGGATCGTCGCCCCATTCCCGCTGAACCGCCATCCAAAGCGTGTCACCAATCAGTGTAACCCCCTCAAAGCCAAAGCGTTTCTCAACGGCCAGCAATGCGGCAGGCAGGCTGATTTCCTGCTTTATCTCGCCCATTGCGTTCACATGATACATCGCATGCGGCACAAGACGATCCGTGCGCCCCTCTGACGCCAGCCAATAGCCGCCCTCGCCATCCAGTGCGATGCCTTCGAGGTCCAGCTTTTGCGCGGCGTATCCGGCGCGGGTAACAGGCAGCGCGCTTATGATCTGCGCAGGGCTCACCTTAGTGTCGATGGTAAAGATCGTCGGTTGATACCCATAAAAGCTGTCGTTGACCGCATAGATCATGCCATCTTCACCAGCCACCATACCAGAAATAGCGCCCCAGCCGATCAGTGTATCCGCCCCGGCAGAGGTCATTTGCGGATAGGCGGCGGGGGCCTCTTGGTATTCATAAATCATCACATGGCTGCGCACACCGCCATCTTCGATCAGATCAGCCTCGTTCGCCGTCACAAACAGATTGCGCGCAGGGATCGCGATTGCGCCTTCGGGTGCGATGCCAGAGGGCAGGATCTGTGTCAGCACAGGCGTCTTCGGATCGCTGAGGTCATAGACACCGACAACCGAGGCGCGCTCTGCCAGAATAAAGACATAAGGCACGCCGCCGAAGGTCGCAAATTCCATCCCCTCAGGTTCGACACCCTTCGCGTCAGAGCGTTTGTCGGGGTAATGCCCTGTCTGGATGACCGCATGTTCAAAGCTGTTGCCAGCCTCGTAAACTTCGGTGCCGTCCTTGTTGAAAATGGTCCAGCCCCGCGACCCGCCGTCCATGTCGCCCTCGTTGGCGATAGCAAAATGATCGCCGTCGATCCACTGCACCCCGTCAGGCTCGCGCAGACGGCCCATCTGGCTTTCGCTGAGAATCAGCGCGCCGCGCTCGTCCGTGGCGTCGATCTGGTCCAGATCCACCGCGCCTGCCGAAAAATGGCTTAGGATCTCGCCCGTTTTGGACATCACGACGATGTGGTTGTTTTCCTGCATTGTGACGACAATTTCGCCCGCCGCGTTCACGTCGACAAACTCTGGCTCCGGGTCTTGCGGCGCGATCTCGGCCAGCCCAGTCACGTCGATCTTGACCATCGTGTCACAGGTGGGCAGCCCGTCGATCAGATCAATCGCAACCACATAGCCACCGGGCATCTGCCCCATACGGCCGTCGCCAAGGTCTTCGTCGCGCTCATTCTCGATTGCGATGGTTATAAAGCTGGCATCGGGCGCCACGGCTGTGCTGTCGGGCTGACCGCCCAGATCACAAGACGCCACCCGCGCCATCGTAGTGATGTCATAGGCATTCAGCAGACCCGAAGGTTCTGTGTAGCTCACCGAGGTATTCACGCCGACAAGCGCAGTCAAGCCCACCACCGAGACCGCCGTAGGCTCTCCGCCCACATCGATATTGCCCTTGGGCTGCGGTGCGGCCGGGTCGGTGATGTCGATCATGCCGATGACGCCCAGCGGGCTGTCGGAATAGACCAGCGTCATGCCGTCGCCCGAGGCGCTGATGATTTCTGCCGAGGATTCCGCCATGGGATCGGCGTTGTTTGCAAAGGTGGCAAAGCTGCTGATCCGGTTGAAATTCGCCTCTGCCACGGCTGAC
>ERZ887830.1820-NODE-1820-length-11483-cov-10.152520_pt1 | contig 11483 bp, 9 predicted proteins | sample MGYA00521101_ERZ887830 | MGnify/ENA primary metagenome ERZ887830 (study PRJEB32303, sample SAMEA104408592) | aquatic metagenome | biome: Marine water; feature: Pelagic; material: water | place: Baltic Sea | collected 2014-06-05T16:38:00 | depth 1,762 m ...
CTGCGGAGATCGTCGTCATGATACAGATGTTGTGCTTCACGGCTTCGGTGCGGATTTCGTTCTCATTTTGACGAGGAACCGTGCCTTGCGGGGTGTTAATGATCAGCGAAACTTTATTGTTCTTAATCAAATCAATCACGTTCGGACGTCCTTCACTCAGGCGGCAGACGTTTTTGACTTCGATGCCGTTATCCTTAAAGAGCTTGCCAGTGCCTGCAGTAGCGAGGATGCCAAAGCCGAGTGCGCTGAGACCCTTGGCGATTTCTACTGCGCGCTCCTTGTCAGAGTCTTTAACGCTGATAAAGACGTCGCCAGTATCAGGGAGTGCTGGCTTTGCTGCCATTTGCGACTTTGCGAACGCAACACCGAGGTCTTTGTCGAGGCCCATCACTTCACCAGTCGAGCGCATTTCTGGGCTTAGCATAATCGGAGCACCTGGGAAGCGATTGAATGGGAAGACGGATTCCTTGACGGCCCAGTATGGAGGAATGATTTCTTTGGTGAAACCGAGATCCTTGAGCTTTTCGCCAGCCATGATACGCGATGCAAGTTTCGCCAGTGGCACGCCGATCGCCTTGGAGACGAATGGCACGGTGCGGGAAGCACGTGGATTGACTTCAATGATGTAAAGCTCGTCGTCTTTAATCGCGTATTGGACGTTCATAAGACCGACTACTTGGAGTTCCTTCGCAAGCGCGTAGCTGGCGACGCGGACTTTATCAAGTATGGCTTCGGAGAGCGTGTGCGGAGGCATGACCATTGCCGCGTCGCCCGAGTGCACTCCAGCGAATTCGACGTGCTGGAGCATGCCACCAATCACTGTTGTTTCGCCATCGGAAATGCAATCTACATCTAGCTCGTAGGCATCTTCTAGAAACTTGTCGAGCAGTACGGGTGTGCCCGGTGCGACATCGAATACCTCACGGATGATCTGCTTCATCTCGTCCATATCATAGACGATGAACATGCCGCGACCACCGAGGACGAAAGATGGGCGAAGTAGGATCGGGAAGCCAATTTCACCAGCGAGTTCGTAGGCTTCTTCTTGCGAGTTGGCGATACGGTTCTCTGGTTGCTTGAGGTCAATTCGGCTCAGGATGTCGCGGAATTGGTCGCGGTCTTCAGCTGCATCGATCATCGAAGGAGAGGTGCCGATGATGTTGACTCCGTGTGCTTCGAGCTCAGTCGCGAGGTTGAGTGGTGTTTGGCCACCGAATTGAACGATCACCCCGTCGCAGCCGGTTTGTGTGTAAATTTCGAGGACGTCTTCAAGGGTAAGCGGCTCGAAGAACAGCTTGTCGGAGGTGTCATAGTCGGTCGAAACGGTTTCTGGATTCGAGTTGACCATGATGGTTTCGTAGCCGGCTTCACGCAGCGCGAAGGAGGCATGCACACAGCAGTAGTCAAATTCAATACCTTGTCCGATACGATTTGGGCCACCGCCCAAGATCATGATCTTCTTCTTATCACTCTTGGAAATTTCGTTTTCTGTGCCGTAGGAAGAATAGTAGTAGGGAGTGAGTGCTTCGAACTCAGCCGCACAGGTGTCGACTAGGCGGAAGTTGGTCATCACGCCAAGCTTCTCACGGCGCTTGCGCACAGCTTGACGGTTTGAGTTGACCAGATCTGCAATCAGCGAGTCGCTGAAGCCCGCTTCCTTGGCGGTCTTCATTAGGTCATTGTCAAGTTTTGCTAGGCTGACAGCGCGCAGGTCATTTTCGATGTCGACGATTTGACGAAGCTGATCAATGAACCATGGGTCGAGCGCGCATGCGTCAAAGATTTCTTCGTCGGTCATACCGTTGAGTAATGCGTGGCGCAACCAGAAGACACGCTCGCAGGTCGGAATCGAGATGCCTTGGCGTATGGCCTGCATATCGGTGATCTTTTCTGCAAATTTCGCCGGTCCGACCAAGCCCTTGGCGCCGATTTCGAGCGAGCGAAGTGCCTTTTGGAAGGATTCCTTAAAAGTGCGGCCAATAGCCATTGCTTCACCCACCGACTTCATCGCAGATGTTAGGGTCGTGTCCGCGCCGATAAATTTCTCAAAGGTGAAGCGCGGAATCTTGGTGACGACATAGTCGATCGTCGGCTCGAAGCTCGCCGGTGTTTCACGAGTGATATCATTCTGAAGCTCGTCGAGGCTATAGCCAACTGCGAGCTTTGCTGCGATCTTTGCGATGGGAAAACCTGTCGCTTTAGATGCGAGTGCGGAAGAGCGAGAGACGCGCGGGTTCATCTCGATCACGACCATGCGCCCATTGGCAGGGTTCACGGAGAATTGGATATTTGAGCCGCCGGTCTCCACGCCCACTTCACGAATACATGCAAACGACGCATCACGCATCAGTTGGTACTCTTTATCTGTGAGCGTCATTGCTGGGGCGACAGTGATCGAGTCACCGGTATGGACGCCCATTGGGTCGAAATTTTCAATCGAGCAGATGACCACGCATTGATCCTTGTGGTCACGCATGATCTCCATCTCGTACTCTTTCCAACCGAGCAGGCACTCTTCGACGAGCACTTCAGTGGTAGGCGAGAGGTCGAGGCCGTTTTGCACCATCTTCTCGTATTCCTCGCGGTTGTAGGCGATGCCGCCGCCTGAACCACCTAGCGTAAAGCTAGGGCGAATAATGATCGGAAAGTCGCCGATCGTGCGGTCGATTGCTTCGAGCGCTTCGGCCAATGTATGCACGGTTTCCGAGCGAGCCACGTCGAGACCGATCTTGAGCATCGCCTGCTTGAAAATATCGCGGGCCTCGCCTTTTTCAATTGCAGCCGGATTCGCACCGATCATTTGCACGCCATATTTCTTCAGGATGCCAGCTTCGTGCAGGTCCATCGATAAATTGAGACCGGTTTGACCACCAAGCGTCGGTAAGAGGGCGTCCGGGCGTTCTTTGTCGATGATCTTTTCGAGTGCGTCCACTGTGAGTGGCTCGATGTAAGTGACATCGGCGAACTCGGGGTCGGTCATGATCGTGGCCGGATTGCTATTCACTAGGACGACTTTGTAGCCTTCTTCGCGGAGCGCTTTACAGGCCTGAGTGCCGGAATAGTCAAATTCACAGGCTTGGCCGATAACGATTGGGCCGGAACCAATGATGAGAATAGTCTGAATGTCGGTGCGTTTTGGCATAAATTGCCGAAAGGGTGTTTTTTTTAAACTGCCATGCAAGCAAGAAGCGGCGATAGATTTGCTCTAAACTCATTTTTTTCACGTCGCATTTTTGTGGATGGCGTGCTGTCTTCTAAATAAGTCATTCATATTGATAGATCTTATGAGCCATAACAAGAAGCCAGTCATTATTGTCGCCCTCGTTTTATTTGCCCTGATGGTGGTCCCCGTCATCGTTTTGCTGCTCTCAAGGGAGAGTGATTCCGCTCCGATTGCAGCGGATGGTCTGGCTGTTCATGCCGCCGCATCTGCCACCGATCTGGCCGACTTCGATCTGCGGCAGCTTGCCGAGAAAGCCGAAAATTTATTGGCTGACGATTTAGCCGCGGCGCTCCGTAAGGGCGATGTGTCGCTCAATTTTATCGCTGAGTTGGATGAAGATGCTGGCAAGGCGCGCGATGCACTCTCTGCCGGTAAACTGGACAAGGCGCAGAAATATTACACGGCGGTGGTGACTGCTGCTGAAAATCAGCTCAATGCGTTAACGATTGCCGAAACTGCGCGTGCGCTCAACGAGACAACCTATGCGCAGCTAAAAGATTTGGAGTACTTACAGGCCAGCTTCGCAAATACTTACCGCGAAGCAGTCGATACTTATAATACAGGCTTACGCGAGCTGACTGCGAGGGAGTATCCGACCAGCATCGATCGATTCGAAATGGCCGGCGGTATCTTGGCGGAGCTGGAAGGGCGTGCGATTCAGCAAGTCGGTGGTTTGCTCGAAGCCGCAGCTATTGCGCTCGATGCTTTGGATTTTACAGCGGCGCGCATTGCGTATCAGGAGGTTTTGCAAATCGATTCAGATAACCGTGCTGCGACGGATGGGCTTGCTATGGTGACAGCGCTTGATGGCATCGGTGCTGAGGTGCGGGCGTTACATGCGCTTGAAGCAGCTGGCGAACTTGATCAGGCGATGGCCGCACTTAATGCCTTGCTGGTGGAGCATCCGCAAAACCCGTATTTATTAAATGAGCGTCGATCAATTGAAACACAGCAACAAGCACGTGCGCTACAGGCTGCTTTGGCGCGCGCCGACCAGTTGGAGGCTGCCGGCGATTGGCTCGCTGCTATTTCGTCGTTGCAGGAGGCAATCTCGCTTCGTCCGAGTCCAGAGCTGAATGAGCGCCTAGTGGCATTGCAAAAAAAAGCTAAAGCCGCTCGTTTAGAGACATTGCTGGACGAGGGTTACAATGCATTGAAAGCGGGTAGCTATGACAGTGCGCGTAAGTCCTACCGCGAGGCGGTTGACCTTGCTCCGGAGTCGAAGGAAGCTCGCGCGGGTCTGGAAAAAGCATCCAGCCTTTACCTCGCCAACATTCGCTACACTCAGAATATCAGCTCGGCGGCTAAGTATTTAAGTGAAGGGCGTTATCCGTTGGTGGCGAAGTTTTTTAATGATGCGATGGCGAGTCGCCCGAGTACGCTTTCGCCCAGTAAGGTTGAAGAAGAGTCGCGCATTCGTAGTGAGTTGGCACTGCAAAATAAGGAAGTCAGCTTGCAAATTATTTCCAATAAAAAGACGTATGTCAGTCTTATCGGAGTGTTTGCCCCCGAGCGCTTTAAGTCTAAGGATCTAAATTTGTTTCCTGATGTCTATAAAGTACGAGGCACGCGCAAGGGCTATCGCACGGTTGAGTTTGACCTAAAGCTCAACTCTGCAAGTGCCAAAGTGTTCGAAGTGATTTGCACCGAGAAACTATGAGACGACGACCTCCAATTATTCTCGTTGTTCTGTGCCTGATATCAGGTACAGTGCAAACGTTGAGCGCTGCTCCTGACCCCGATATTTTTGATGGCCGCGTGCCAACGCCAGCTTCTCAAGGCCAGGCATCAGCGAATGCCGCAGCTTTGGACGAGACGGAAGCAAATACGCCAAACGGTAAAGCAGCGGAAACTCCTGAACAGTCTCGTGATTTGAGCCAAATCGATGGAACCACCGCTGGAGACTCAGTGGCTACGCAAAGCTCCAAAACCGCTGACGCGGAAATGGGTTCGAAGCGAGATCTGAGTGAAATGAACACAGTGGGCGGGGGGCAAGGCGTCGCAGATGCTAGTTCTAAGGCAGACACGACATCGACTCCTGGCATCGCTGAAGCCAACCCTACGGGCGGAACGTCCGGCAGCGGCGCTGCCGTGGGCGTGCAGAGTGGGTCAACTGCGGCGAATAATTCAGTCGGCGGGAGTAGTGCTATGCCATCCGGTCGTAACTTCCAAGATTTTGGCTTTGGTTCCACCAGTAGTGATACTGCCGAGAGTGTCGAAGTGAAGCGTTCAAAAGGGGTAAGCACCACCCTTCCCGGAGGGGCGATGTCCACCGCGGATCAGGCGCCGGCGTCGAATGGCATCGTTAGCGCCCCGTTGAGTTCGAGTTCGCAACAACAAAGTCGTGAATCGGCTGCGGGCGATAGTGAGACGACTGCCGGCAACATCGATGGCGACTACGGTGTTACTCTACCATCGGGGCTATAGATCGGAGATCTGCCGAAGAGGACGCAGCCATTAGGAATGACTATGAATTTAAATTGGATTAAAAAATGAGTGGTAATCGGATGCTAATATCACTGTGTACGCTGCTGTTTTGCGTGCGCGCATCGAGCCTCTTTGCTCAAGGGGAAGGGGGTCTTCGAGCGATTTCTGAAACAGCGATCCCGTATGCTTCGTTTTTATCGAAAGCCAGTTTTGATCAGCGTTTTCCCGGGGAGCTGAAGGCGGGTCCCACCGAGCTTGATACTGGTTGGTATGTGATCTACGAGCACGCGCAGCTGAGTTATTATTTCGGTCCGATCTTGCTGCAATCAACTGGTGAGGATTATCTTGCTCAACTAACCAAAACCGTTGAAGCGGCAGTGCTACAGCGCCCTACGATTATCGATTATCGTCTCGAGCTCAGCTATGAACCGAGCCAGATAACTCAAAGTGCAGAGGCTGAGGCATCTGAAAATAGTCGTCCCAGTGGTTCACCCCCGCCCCCACCTTCGAGTAGTATTTGGACGTTGCTACGCAGTGTCTTCGGATTTTAAGAAGTGTTTGGTTCATCGCTTTGGATGGTCGTTTCAGGTTTGCTATCGAGAACGATCACGACAAATCAAACTATGATGCAGGATAAAAACATCTATTTACTCGCGCTTGAGGCAGAGCAGCAGGGCGATTGGGCGAAAGCACATGGCATGGTGGAAAATATGGTGACTGCCGAAGCAGCGTGGGTGCATGCCTATCTCCACCGCGTGCAGGGTGACGAGTGCGATGCGCAGTATTGGTATAATCGTGCAGTGCAACCGATTTGCATCACTAGTCTAGATGCAGAGTGGAAGGTGTTGTATGCTGAATTCGAAGGGTTGGATCGCTACTAGATTGATGGTCGCAATCTGCGTTTGAGTGCAGTGAAATTTGATCAAGGATTGAACCCCGTACCCAGCCCTGATCTAGCCATATTCCTAACTTGCACGCTTTCTGTGATTTTGTGGTTAACTCTCTGAGAAATCTCCTTAGCTTCAGCCGCACATGACATTAAACGACCTAGGATGGAACAAGTGCTTTGAAGCCGAGTTCGAACAATATCGCGAGAAGGGCTGGGTGCCGGCGCGCTTGATTCGCGATAATAAAATATCCTATGGTGCCGTACTGGAAGATCGCGAAGAGATGGAAGTCGCTCTCGGCGGCGCCGTCTATCATGAGGCGGAGACCGACGCCGATCTACCAGCGGTGGGGGATTGGGTCGCACTAGAAATAGGCGATGAGGGCAATGAATACCAAGCCGTGATTCGAGCGCGCATGGAGCGGCAAACTTGCCTCTCCCGTAAAGCGCCGGGCAAAGGGACCGAAGAGCAAGTGATGGCGGCCAATGTGAATGTCGTCTTTGTGGTAACCGAGGCGGGCCAGGATTTTAATCTGCGCCGTATGGAACGTTATTTTACGGTGATGCTGCGAAGTGGCGCACGCTCTGTAGTGCTATTGAATAAAAGCGATCTATACCCTGATGAGATTAATCAGATGGCGAAAGATGCGTTGGAGGCCCTTAATCCCGAGGTTGAGGTGATCTTAACGTCTGCTATTGAAAGTTCAGGGGTTGCTACGATTCGACGTTATCTCGAGCCGGGGGTTACGATTGCTCTGATCGGCTCCAGTGGTGTGGGGAAGTCTTCCTTGATTAATCAATTGATAGGTCAGGATTGGCTGTGGACGGGGGAGGTTAATGGCGTGACGGGTAAAGGCATGCACACGACGACCGCGCGCGAGCTCCTACCACTCAAAGCGGGCGGGATGTTGATCGACAATCCCGGGATTCGTGAGGTGCAGGTGTGGACCGATGCAAAAACGTTAAAAGAAAGCTTTCGCGATTTCGATGAAGTCGCGACCGAATGTAAATTTCACGATTGTAAACACCGCTCAGACAAAGGTTGTGCGATTCAGGCGGCGATGGAAGCGGGCACTTTGAGCCGTGAGCGCTTTATCAATTATCTCAAGCTTGATTTCGAGTTGGAGAAATTGAGCCAGCGTCAAAAGAAGCGTGAGCTCACTGTCAGCCGGCGTACCCGTCGCGAGCTAAAGTCAAAGGCCGATAAGTATAGTAGAAAGTCACCTCGCGAGGGGCGTCGTTAAGTCATTCGAGAGCGCCTTCGATTTCGATGCCATTCGCGCCTCGTAGCCAAGTTTGGATGCGAATGCGGTGCCATCGTCCCTTTTAATGGAAGTCTCCTTAAGTGGGAAGCTTCGCTCTGTGGTACGTGATTTAATTTTGGTAAAAACGTTCAATTTTTAGCCTGAAAAAGAATATAATGCTACCTGTGCAGTGCTGGCTTTTGGTAGCTCAGGGTTAACCCTGATTTCACGTGCTTAAGCTAGCGCTATTCGAAAAAAGCCTTTTCTATTGAATTTTAGCGATTTTTTTACATAAATAGTCGTTATGATGAAAATCTATACCCCACTGTTTTCTCTGCTCTCATTGTTTTTTTTAGTTGGTTGCGCGTCCTATAACGCTGAGCAGCAATTTACAGGCTCTCATACCGGGGCTGTAAATTCTGAGGAGTTTATTCAAGACGAAGAGATCGATGTCATGATTTGTGCTGCAGTACACTTTGCGATATTGGCACTGCATGAAGAGGATACTGAGTCGGCAACTGAATTGATGAACTACTTGGACGGTATACTATTGGAGTTCTCCGTAGGGGCTAAGGTGGAGCCGACTGTATTGCTTACACAGTTGAAGCAGGATTTGAATGCACAACAAAGGCAGCGCCTTGAAGCTGAACTGGTGGCAATAGAGCGTCATATTGTCGGCAAGTTAGCCAATAATTCGATCATCGACTTAAATTATTTGTATTCCACTCAGGAATTCCTGACTTGGATGCGAGATGCAGCGAAGTGGTCATCAAATGGATATACTCACGACATCGTTTGTGTTGCTGGTATCGCGAAGGACAACCATCTTCATAGTTGGTCTAATGCCATCACTATAGATTTATTTTCGAGGCTTTAATCCTCAAGTGCTCGTACTCTGTGTTTCAAGTAGGATCAAGACCGCTTATAACTTAATTCTGATCAGCCTAGGATCAGGGGGCATTTGTTTCCCCATCTTCGTTTCGCTCGGTCGTAAATGTAAGAACCTTTTTTTATCAATGCGAGGGTGCGACATCGATTAAATAGGCGGTGAACCCTAAAGAATCGAGCGATTTTGGTTTTAGTATGTCTCGTCGTCGAGTTTACGATAGAGGCAGAGGTCGCGGTCACCGTAGTAGGCAACTAGGATCGCACCTTCGCCTGCGACGGCGTCGAAGAGTTTGAGCATCATTTCTTGCTCGCCAGGCCAAGGGTAGACAAAGAAGAGATCGACTTCTTCGATGTCAATTTCCATACCATCATAGCGTGGCATACCGGTGCGGTGTCCGAAGCTTTCATCGCGGACGATGTCGTGTCCGCTGAGGGCGTCGTAACTGATGAATCCGTCGGGAATGTAACTGATCGGCAGAAACTCAGCCTTTAAACCATGATCGGTGATCAGTGCTTCGGCTTTTTCAACCAGTGTCTCCTCAATTTCGATGCCGTGCGCCTCGTAGCCGAGCAGTGCAGCAAAGCCGGTGGCGACGCCAAAGCCGCTGCCCCATTCGATAAAGGTTTCGCCCAGTGGTAGACCTTGCTCGGTTAGGTGGCGCAGTGCGGCATACACTTGTGCCGGTTCACTAGGAACGTAACGGGGGAAGCGTTTATTAAGCTGCTGGTCATAGAACAGATCGCAGCGCCGGTCAGCGTCGGCGATAAAGGCTGCAACCTCAGAGGGGAGGTCACATTCTTCGAGTGTGTAAGGGATTTGTTTGTATGCCATTTATTATGTGCTACGGCAGATGCTAGTCGCCCAACAACTGCTCAATGTCGCGGCGGTCTTTTTTGGTGGGCCGCCCTGCGCCCCGATGACTGAAGACTTTGGCATTTTCGCGTTTCTCGCGGGCGGCTTCGTATTCGGACTCGGGAGTGTGATCTTCGAAGTAGTTAGGCAGTAGCGCCGCGCCAACGCGATTCTCGGTGAGTCCGATAACATGTAGGGTGCGGGTGAGCGCTTTGGTGCGCGCAATGATGATATCACCAATACGAATTTTGGCCGAGGCTTTCGCAATCTTGCCGTTATGACGAATCGCTGAACCGCGGCAGGCTTCGGCGGCATCGCTGCGTGTTTTATACACGCGCGTGCCCCAGAGCCATTTGTCGATGCGAACGGATTCCATGAGGGTTGAAGGTTGAGAGCTGAGACTTGAGGGCTGAGACCGGGAACTTGCTATCGGGTTTTGAGCGCGGCGGCCATTTTTTCGAGACCTTCTTGGAGTCGGCTGCGTGGGCAACCAAAGTTGAGGCGCACGTGTTGAATGCCGTCAAATGGAACACCGTCGGAAAGTCCAACGCCGTGGTCTTCGAAGAATTTTACGGGGTGGTCGAGCTCGAGATTGGTGACGTCGAACCAGGCGAGATAAGTCGATTGCATCGGCCGGAAGGTGATCTCCGGCAGCTCTTGTTGAATAAACGTCGAGATGAGTTTGTAGTTATCTCGCAAATACGTGAGCAGTGCTTGTCGCCATGGTTCACCGTGATTATAGGCAGCAGCGCAGCCGGCGTAGCCAAAACAGTTCACTTCGGTGATGATGCCGCGGATGGTTGTTTGAAATTGCTGGCGCAGTTTGGAATCTTCGATGATTGAGTAGGCGCAGGCGAGGCCCGGCAAGTTGTAGGTCTTGCTCGGTGCCATCAGTGTGACTGTGCGCGCAGCGAGGCATTCATTGAGTGTGGCAGTCAGGGTGTGGCGCGCATTTTGGTCAAATACGAGGTCGCAGTGGATCTCGTCGGAGATCAGTATGAGGTCGTGTTTTTCGCAGAATTCACTGAGGCGGCTTAGCTCGTCTCTACTGTAGACACGGCCGACTGGGTTGTGTGGACTGCAAAGAATAAACAACCGAGTGTTGGGTTGAACGGCGGCTTCCATTGCGTCGAAGTCGAGTGTCCAAGTGTCGTCCTTGGTGAGGCAAAGTGGGACTTTAATCAGCTCGCGGTTGGCGTAGTCGGGCGCGCCAAGGAAGGGAGGATAGACGGGCGTCGCTGTCATTACAGATTCATCGCTGGCGACGAAGGCATGGCAGCAGAGATTGATCGCCGGGACGAGACCTGGAAGGAAGTTGAGCCAGTGTGCTTTGGCGCTGTAGCCGTGTTGGCGGTCGAGGTAATCGAGTACGGCTTTGACGGGTGCTTCGTACGGAATTGTATAACCGTAGATACCATGGTCGAGGCGATCTTGCAGCGCGGCGATAATTTCGGGCGCGGTAGTGAAATCCATGTCCGCGACCCATAAGGGTACAATGTCACGACCTTTATATTTGTCCCATTTCAGGGAGCCATAGCCGTTGCGATCGGGGCAGGTATCGAAATGATAGAGTGAGTCGGTCATATGAGAAATACGATCAACTGCGAGTCGTCATCCTGCAAACTCTATTCGTTAAAAACTAATTAGATAGATCGAACCTTGGGAGACTTGCTGGGCTTGTTCGGCAGCAATCCAGCGTTCGTTGTAAGAGGGCCCCCATGAGTCACTCACCGCGATTTCGCCTGTTGTCTTGTTGTAGCCGATGATCAGGCAGGCGTGTGCAGATAAGATATCTTGCCTTAATTCGGTGCTGCGCGCGATGGATTTTGTGGATTTCCCCCATGCTTCCCAATCGGTGACGGATTGCCGCTTCACGGTGCGCTGATTCGCGTGTTGGTTGAATTCTTTAGAAGAGAACATGGTCCAAATAATTGGGAGGCCTTTATCGATGAACTTTTGAAC
>ERZ887830.1821-NODE-1821-length-11480-cov-67.890853_pt1 | contig 11480 bp, 5 predicted proteins | sample MGYA00521101_ERZ887830 | MGnify/ENA primary metagenome ERZ887830 (study PRJEB32303, sample SAMEA104408592) | aquatic metagenome | biome: Marine water; feature: Pelagic; material: water | place: Baltic Sea | collected 2014-06-05T16:38:00 | depth 1,762 m ...
ATATATTGCAAGATATTTCATATTTAATCATACAGACAGTGAAGTGAATAAGTGAATATTGTATTATTGCGGTAAAGTATTAGTTTATAGTCATCAAACTATAAATACTGTGAAAATTAACAATTGCGCGCAAGTTTATTGGTGTGTCCATAAAACTAATTGATAATACACAGGGACGTAAATCTAGTATATTCCGGTAACTTTGAAAAAATTTTTGCCCAATTTATTTTTTTGAATACTGTGAAGTTATTACAATCTCAGGATAATATCAGACGTGATTATACTAGTAGAAGATACTACACAAGGCCTGCATTAAACTAACACCTTTTGGTATCGAAATATTTAAGTCAAGATATAATTGTTACACAATCTGTAATTCTAAAGCGTTTGATTGATTATTGTTATAATTATTGAGATTAAATATTAATTTTAGGCAAGTGTCTAAAATTTTCACCTTTATTACGAGTAATAAAGAGACTGTGTCCTGATCATTACAAATTGGAACTTTAAATTTTATGTGCTTAAGATTGTTGATAGAAATAACATTTTTATTAACAATATTAGTTTTGATTTTGATTTTAAGCAAGTTTAACATTATAGTAATACCTACATTTTGGAAAAATTTAATATTTTGTGAAAATTGGGAACTTTAAATTTTGTTAACCTAATTCGTGTTTATAAGATACTCGAAAGATTAAAATCGCTATATATATTTTTCTTTTAAGAAATTGGGGGAATAGCCAGGTTCAAAAACTAGCTTTTTAACCTCCAGCTCTTTATAAAAAGTAGAATACACTTGTGTGTACAAATATATATACCTGAATAACTTTGTCAAGTTAAGAAAGGCCAGCGATTCTTAAAGTATCTAATTTAACCTTCTAAATAATAAAACGTTTATTTTTAATAAAATCAATAAAAAAAAAGGTTTCTCTAAAAGCTTAGAATCAAAACCATAACACAAAAATAGAAATTTAGTAGGTTTTTGTTTTTGAAAAATACATTTGCGTTAAGGTGTATAAGGCATAAATTTTTACTTTTTTTTGATCTAAATAAAAAAATATAATGGAAAAATTTTTCAATTCTAGATCAAAAAGTTCGTCAACAAAATCATTAGGAGATATTAATGATATTGATTTGGATAATGATCATTATGAGGAACAGGCAATGGCCTCTCACACTTATAAAGAAAAGTTTGGGGAGAGGGCAGGAATTGATATTCATCAAGGAAATACTGACACCACGGGAATAAAGAATGAATTGTCACCTATTCATAGTAAAAATTGGCAACGTACACAATCAGATGGATTAGGTGAAATTATTCTACAAATGGGTAGTATGATGAATGAGTTAGCGAGTAAATCAAAATCTAACAAAATTATACCTTTTGATTTAGAAACGCTCTCGGGACTTTTTGCTAAAAAATTAGATAACGAGGTCCAGATATTGGAAGATACCGTTCAACTAAGTACTAAGAGAGTACAGTCTAATTTATTAGATCAGTCCCTAAATAGCCACTTAAATAATCCAAGAGTTTGTCCACCTACTAGGTATGGGGAGGTTGCAACTTTAACTAGTTCTACTAAAATTAGAGATTGTATGCTTTTGCTTCCAAGAAAAAAATATGACAACGCTGAGGAAAATGGTTCTATCCTTGAGTTCTTGGAAAAGATTAAGTTGGCTCAATCAAGATTATTACTGACAAGAAGTGAATTGACAGAAATGATTTTGTATTCCACCACCGGGTCGGCACATAAGTGTGTTCAAGGTCTCGTTGAAAATGGTGAAGACATAGATACGATCTTTCATCAATTGGTTGTCTTATATGATAATTCTTTGACACCTGAACAGGGTAGGATTAAATTACATTCATTTAAGGCCACTAGGGAGGATAATTTGGATAAAATTATAGCTGAAATTTTAGAATTGGCTACTATTTCTTCCAAATTATATCCCATAGGAAGTGTTCGATCAAATCATGTAAATGTTACAGCAAGTATGGCACTAATCCAAAGTTTACCGGATCAGGGTGTTAGATCTGTCCGTAGAATTGCTAGTCAAACATATACTAAGCTGTGTTCTCAAGTACAAACGGGAAGTCAGCCCACGTACAGTGAGTTTCAACGGGCTTTAAGTCTGTATAAAGAAGAAATTAATGCGGGCATAAAAGCTTATGCTCCTTCTTCTCACAAATCTGTATCAAAAGATTTTGTGTCAAGCCGAGATAGGGAATTTGGGGCTAAACCAAAATATAATAGGCCTTATGGTAAAAGTTTAGCAGTACACGCTGTACATGCCGAAGTTCAAGGAACAAACTTTTCTAATTCTAAAAGGACATGGGGTCCGCCCAAATATTGTTCGTTATGTGGTAGTCATGGTTCTCATAATGCTAGTGATTTATGTTACAAAATGAAGGATGCAAATAATAAACCAATCATGATTGTACCCGCTCAAAAGGCCTGTAATATATGTCTTAAGGCAAAAGGAGTAAGTCTGTTTCATCCCGAAAAATATTGTTTTCATGAAAAGGATAATGGGGTCGTAATGTCTAAAACATCCAAGTCATCGGGTAACCAGAGATCAAGGCATCATAATTGACAATTAAATTCAGGAAAATTATCAGGTTCAAATCTTACCCCTTTGGGAATAAAAAAAAATAGTTTAAAATCAAATTCGTCGAATTTAATTGAAACAGCCCTATCAGCAAACCTTATTCATACTATGGATAAAAGTATTAAATTATTTGAAGATATAAAGATTTGTGCTGATACCTTTCCAGAAGAGCCAATTATGCCACCTATTTTTGAGTCAGAAAACGATCTGAATCTGCACAATAATATGTCTGTTTGTGCGTTGTCTGTTTTAAATCTTATCAATTCAAAAAATATGTCAAAAAACAAAATTATCACTCTTAATGAGGATGTTAAACAAAGTGTGAAACAGTCCAATTATGGTAAAAAGTTTTTTGGGGAAATGTATTTAAAATTAGAAAATGATAAAGTTAAAAAGACTATATTTATGTTGGATTCAGGTGCTGATGTTACTCTCTTAACTTATGATTTGCTAAAAACTCTTTTTCCTTTAGAGTCGGTTAAAAATATGTTAATGAAAAGTCCTGTAGACAGTTTATTAAGTTTTTCGAATCATTCGATGTCAGTTGTAGGAATGGTTGAATTGTACATTCAGTGGAATTTAGAACAACCTCCATTTCTTATGAACTTTTTTGTAGTGGATTCACTTCAGGTCTATTTTCCAGTAGTTATAGGTTTGGACTCAATGATGAAACATATTTTGGATACATCTTTTGAATTGCATAAAAATGTGTTAAAAACTAAGTTTACTATGAAAAAACCTTATGTAGCTGAGGGAAAATTAATGACTTGTTTTAAAAATGCTTTATATAATGCAAGAGAAACTATATCTCTCGAACCTGGTGAAACCAAGTTTTGTAGTGTAAAGTTAAATAATGTCAATCCATTTTCATTAAATGATTCGGTGCTGATTTCCTATGAAACTTATAATGATGACATTCGAGTAACCCCCACTTTAAATTTGTTAACAAATAAACACCCAGTAGTTTGTATTACTAATCTGACAAATGCTAACTTTTCTAAACTATGCGTGTTTGATGTAGAAATGTATAATCCCCGAGATTATCGGATTATTTCACCTTATGCCGAAAAGGATTTGTTAACGAGGAAGATAATAAACTCTGTGAGTGCTCATAAATTACCCCTCACGCGTCATTCAACCATAAAAGTAAATGCCGAGTTATCCACAGACCAATCTATTTCATCTAGTTTTAAACATTTTTCGCTTGCAGGGTATGACACACAAAATGTATCTGATTTAAATGATTTAGATATTACGAAAATAGTAGACCCAATTAAACAAATAGAACCAGTAGAACAAATGTCTGATTTAGAATTTTCACCAAATAATATAGGCCATGGAATTGAAGCCTTTTCGGAGATTAAGGATATTTTGATTTTAGATAACTATCCCCCTGAAATTCGCCCTTATTTAAAGGAAATTCTTTTAGAAAGTTTTCCTAACATAATTTCTCGGTCTACTTATGATGTGGGCAACATGTCAAAGACTTTGTCAACATACAAAATTGTTTTAAAAAAGGGAACTAAATTACCCAAGTATAAAAAAATATACTTTTTGTCTGGTCATGAAAAACAACATATTGAAGATATCTGTGCCTTTTTGCTAAAATTTAAAATTATTAGTAAAGTCAATCATACAGATACTGCTTCAAGTTTTGCCAGTCCTGGTTATTTAGTTAGTAGAAAAAATTTAGAATCCAGTGCACGGTTAATCATTAACTACTCCCTTATTAATTCAGTTATAGAGTCTTTCCCACCAATCATACCAGATCTAAGTACTATATTACATTCATTGAGAAATAAATGTTTATTTACTATTACCGATTTATCATCCGCGTATTATTCAATGGATTTAGATCCTGAATCAAAACAATATACCAGATTTTGTACGAGTTCTGGTCAATATGTTTTTAACAAACTGAGCCAAGGATTATGTAGTAGTCCTGCAGTTTTTGCGGAATTAGGAGATCGTATTATAAATTACATACCGATCTATGATAAAAATGGAGAGTTGGTTTATGAGAAACCGAACTTAGTAAAAATGAAATATGCTCCCCTGACTGGAGTATACATTTTCTATGATGATGTTCTAATAGCTTCAGATCTAAAAGAAACGTATAAGGAATCTGTTAAGGAACATTTTCGCTTAGTACGAATCATAATGGAACGTTTAGATTTCCATAATGCAAAAATTTCTATAGAAAAAAGTTCTTTTTGCAAAGACTCAATTCTTTATCTGGGATGGAAAATTGAGTATCACAAACTTCTTCCAGATCCTAAACGTGTTGGTAAATTATTAGCCGCCCCCTTTCCGGAAAATAAAAAAGGAATTCGCTCTTTTTTAGGGTTATGTAATACAATTAGATCAGTTATGCCAGCAGATTTTTTTGAGGACATAAATATCTTAAACCCACTGACAAGCAGTTCTTCGATTTTTGAAATGCAAGATATACACAAAAAGGCTTTTGAAAGTTTAAAAAGAAAACTGTGTACTAGGGAGATATTTAGTAATATTATCTGTCCTTACAGTAAAAAAATTCTATTCACGGATGCGGCAAATTCAAAATTTGGAAGTTATTCTGCAGTTTTGGCCCAGGTGGCTAACAATTCGGAAACTAAAGTTTATTTACCCGAATATTTGTATTTAAATGATCCTATACATAACTACTTGTTCGATCAGAGACTCGAATATGAACCCATTCCTTTATACCTACATGCCGAGTTTATACAAAAATCAAAACTGGAAAAGGATCCCACTGAAGAAAGAAATTATTTTAAATTGAAATTAAAAGGTTTCTCTGAAGATACAGTAAAAAATTCACTGTTTTTTTCGATTCGATCTTTACAATACAAATTAGGTTGTAAATTAACATCTATATCTGATTTAAAGAAGGACTTAATTATGGGCTTAAAACCAAGCATGGCTGCACAAAAAATTAAGGATTTTCAGTTTGATTCACATTTGGGAAATTATAATGCCTTCCTAAAACAAGATCTTGAATCAGGATATTTTATCGACGAAAAAATGTACATTTTAGAGGTGCTGCCTCAAATTTTAAGAAGAAAATGCATTTTTATCAGTGAATTGGAAATACATGATCTAGAAAAACATTTTATGTATGGTGAGGATTATACAAATCCGCCCTTTATTTTTGGTATCTATAAAAATGACAAATACCCCATTTTTAGACCATTTTATTTTGATAAAAATAAAGATTTCAATTTGAAACAATTTGAACAGAAACTCGAAATAGTATCATTCTGGTCTAAAGTCATTCCAGAGGCGGATTTAAATAAAACAATAAATCAATTGGAAATTAACGCTTTAATTTTAGCTTTACGACATTTCAAAAAATTAATTGCGGGTGCGGAATGTCTAACTTTTGTAGATAACCGGGCACTTTTCCAAACGTTTTCAAAAAAATCCCAAGACGGAAATCCTCAATTAAATCGTTGGTGCCTTGAAATTCTAGAAAAATTTCCTAATATTAAATTGAAATTCATTACTTCAGGAAAAAATATTAGTGACTACTTAACTAGAAATTATGTAGTCAGAGCCATGGATTTACCAAGATTTAATTTTAAAGAATGGACTGTAGATGAAACTATTTTGAATCGCCTGAAGGGGCAGGAGTTTGGAATACAAGAATTCCAAGATTTCGTTAAGAATAACGAACACGGTTTGGTAAAACTTGAAAAAGGACCATTACCATCTGTATCAAGTCTGTCTAAAGTAGCAACTCATGTAAATAATTGGGTTAAACCACTTTCAGTGCTAGCACAAAGGATGTCGCATACAGCTGTTCGGAATGAACAAAAGCTTGAGTTTTCAGAACTATTGCAAAAAATCACTTTTGCTGAAGAGTTTTTGCTTGTTGAAGACGCTGTACATTATCGTTTAAAAAATGGTTTAATTTATGTTGAAAAGAACAATGATGTTCAGTTGCTACTACCAGAGACAATGGTGGCTTTATTTATTTCTTTTTATCATCTTACATCAAATCATGCTGGGTATTTAAAATTAATTAGTATTTTAAAACCATATTATATTAAACTTAAGGACAAAAAGGTTAAAGTGTTTTTAAGAGCGTGTTATAGTTGTTCATTAACTAATCCCAATTCATTTAGTCATAAACTAGGAACATACCCTATACCCTCATACCCCGGACAAATATTAGTCTGTGATTTAGCAGAGTCCCTGCCTAAATCAGGAGTATACAGTCATTTGTTAATCATTGTCTGTCCCCTATCAGATTTATTGTGGGCATTTCCTTTGAAATCTAAAACTTCGGATGAGGTTATCTATATTTTTAAATATGCTATTTTTCCTTTCTTCAATGTCAAAAAGATTTTATCTGATAACGGGCCTTGCTTTACAAGCAATACCTTTTTGGAGGTATTAAATTCATTGGGAATCGAAAAGATCTCAATTGCTAGATTTTCACCTACTTCGAATGGTTTAGCTGAAAGCAGAGTTAAATATGTAAAAAAATCTTTAAAACGCATTTTAGCTATTTCCGAAACAAAGTTTTGGCATGCATATATTCCTTTGATCGTTAAAGCACATAATGTACATAAATGTACTAAAACTGGCTTTAGTCCATTGCAATTATTATATGCCGATTCAGAAAATTGTGATTCCATCTTCAATATCAATGAAATCAAGGAATCAAGTTTATCTTCAAACAAAAAGATTTTGTTCGACCACAGTTCAGTAGCAAATAAACAAGCTATAGAAATTGTAAGAGAAATGATTCGATCACAGAATGTTAATTCTAGATCTTATCTAAATGTTAACCGGAAATTACCTAAATTTGAAACAGGAGATTATGTCTTTGTTTTGGATAGATCGATAGTTGTTGGCGTTAATCCTAGTTTGAGAACAAAATTTAGTACAGATGTATTTGTAGTACTAAAAGTACATTTTTCTACTCTCACTCTGGCACGATGTGCAGATAATTTTACTTCTATTTACAGCAAAGTACATGTTAAAAAATATATTCCTCATGATCCTGAATTTAATATTCCAATAGAAGTAAAGGATATTTTATCAATTGATTTACAAATGTGGGATGAAACTGCATTTGAGGCTATTCGAAAATTTACTAAATTTGAACATCCGACTTTAGCCGAAGAATTAAATGGGAAAGACAATGAGGGTTATGTTCTGAATGATGATATAATTGATGAAGAAACAACACAGCTATTTGAGCCTATAGAAACTACTAAACAATTAGACAGTTCTATAAAACCAGGGGAAAAGCAAATTACTCCAACAATTATCCCGACCCAAAAGAAAAACACTAACCTTGTCCGTAAGAAATATAATTTACGTAGTAATCCTATACCAATAGAGGGGGATGATGAAAATGATGAGGAAGATGAAGATATAAATGTAATAAGTTCAAGCAAGAATGTAGCCTTCTCTGCTTGAATGTCACCTTATATGTATATACTGAATTTCTTATTTTATATAAACTATTCTAACTTAAAAACGTTTAGGCTTTGTCGATAGACTAAATAATCAAGACGATTGTTATTCTAAAAGGTTGAGAAATAAATGGAGATTGAACTTAGTTGCAAGTAAAATTCATTAGTAGCCATTTTATCCGAGTTTTATCCACAAATAAATAAAGGGAAATGATTATAAATGCAAAATAATTGGATACTAAAAGTATGCATTTCAGAAATATGCTAAGTATGCATCCTTATACTTTTGAGTCTTCATGGACAACTTATGGCAAGTTTCGCTACATAGGCAGGTTGAATGTCCTTGTTTTTATGTATTTATCATTGGTGGATATAAAAACACTTTCGGATGATTATAACATTGCTGTGTACACCCAGCGTGAGTTTTATGCAACTAAATTCAAAATAACTCCGATCTTCTTAAAGTTTGAACTAACTGATCATTCTGAAATTATTAATGGACTGTTCACAACTGTTTTCAAAAAATATTTGGACAAAAGGTTTAACAGATCAATAATAACTGCCGCTGATGGAACACAAAGTAAAAGTGCTCTAGCTAATGCCTATACACGAATAACGGGAGAGATCGCTTTGATTAAGGCAAAATTATTACAACGATCAAATAATGATTTTAACGCCTATGCAAGAAAAGCTTTGGGGTTGTGTAAAATTACCTATGAAGTCATATCTGAACAAAGTTTATCCGAATTCCTAATAATAGCTGATGACATTATAAATTCTATGATTGGACTTAGTGTTAATAACATGAAACAAATTAATCAACCAGCCTATATCGGTGTTTTAGAGAAAAGTTTAGCACTGGAAAACGAACTAACTAAATTTTATGACTTAGTTGAGTCAGAGTTTGTTATGGTTGACCAATTATTGCAGGGGGATTTTCCTGCCGGATTGAAATTTCTGTACGACAAACCAACTTTGGTTGATAATGATTGCTTCAAAACAGATTTAGAATTAACAAAAAAATTTTATGTTGAATGGACAAATATAAATTGTTATACATCACCAGATGCAATAAATTGTTTGGTAGAAGCTGTTTTTATCTTCAATATAGAAGAAATCTATCGAATCAGAGGTCTTAAATTTCATTCTTATGTTATAAATGACGACCAATTATATAGTCTTTCAGCAGACAAATTTGAGTTAACCATTGTTGATTGTAAACAAAGATTAGATTTTATTTACTATGAATGTACTTTAACCACTATTTCACCCTTATGTTCTCTTGCGTTAAACGAAAAGGATATCATAAATATTGCTGAAAATTGTGAATTTAAGTCCACCGAAAATGAGGATACCTTTATTACAACCATACAAGGGCTTATCGTTTATAATCCAATTTACATAAAAGATCAAACGGGGCAGGACTTTCAAAATTTATCCAAAGGAGCTAGTTCGGTATTAATAGAAACCAAAACTGATTTAGAAATCAAATCTTCGAATGATGTTCTTTACATTGGCCAAAATAGTCTTAAAAATTCTTTATCTTATTTATTCTATACAGACGAAGAACTCATGTATCTATATAACAGCCAAGTATTTGATATAATGGATTTGGTACACCTAAATACTCTTTACGTAGTTTTGGGAGTGAGTGCAGTTGCATTAATTGGAATTGTCAATGCGTTGTTTTGTCACAAAACAAGACACTATTCGCGCGAAGCGAGTAACACTATTAATGTTAACACCCGATATCTAAGACCTATAACTCGTTCCCCACCCTTCTAAAAGGCTCTTGAGCAATTTTAGACTGTTTTAGATAGAATCTTATAAAAATTATTTTAAGTACTATGTCAAGTTATTAAAAAATTCTGTTTTGTTTCCGTTAAAATCTGTATACCAACTATTATCCGAACCATATATTTTTATGTACATTCTATCTATCTTTCTTTCAACTCTGTTTCTCTCTAACTATAATAAGTCTAGGAACACGGTTGCAAGTTGCGTTTTTTGTAATAGTTTATCTAAAAAAGGAAATAAAGAAAAAAAAACGCTTAAGGCGATAAAAAAAAAATTTCGTTTTATTGTATTTGAGTTTAAGTTGAGCTTGCATTAAAGTAAAATATAATTAAAGGAAACATGCCAAAAAAAAACTGTGAAATAAAAAAATGAAAGGTTAAAAATAAAGGTAAAACAGAAAAATGGCATGGGGTACATAAGGTACAAGGGTTTGATGGGAGTGGAGGATGCTTGAGCTCCTAAAATAAAATAACAAATGTAAACATATTGTTAAAATTTACCTTAATGGTATAACTTTAAAAAAAAAGAAACCCGTTACCCATTATTTATCCTTAAATATTCCGGCCTTTCCTTTTTTATTGTGTCTTTTTTTAAAATAAAGTTTCACAAAACTTTAATTTGGATTCTTTTCCTTTAAATAATATTGTTATTAACCTAGAGGTCAACAGCAACAATTCCATTCGCCGAAGAAATTAATCCTAGAATTGCTTCGCCATGCTGTGATCTCTGAATATTTCAGAAAACTTAATTGTCATAAACTTGAAATAATGAATGATGACAAAAAAAAATGCTTCCATTAAGTGTAGCCTGCGCTAGAATATGCATTAAAACTTTTACGGCGACAACACTAATTGTTCAATTACCCAAAACATTATCGACCGCTTTGCTCATCCTTAAATTTTTGAATTATTGTGTTTACAATAATATAAACATTAAAATTGAAAACCCTTTGCATACCATTAATCTAAAACCAATATATAACAGCCTCTATAAAAACCTAGAAATTGAGTATATATCCGTTAAACGATTATGTTTTTTAATATTATTAATTAGCGAATCTAAATCAATCAATTGTTATAAACAGTCTTTAGATTTTACAAAAAAAACAAGGGCAAAAAGGTTTTACTTTGGACTAAAAAGAAATCAAGTAATAAAAGTCAATCAAGGCCATTGTTTGATAGATCTTTTTAAAATTTATTTAACCTATCATCTTAATGCAAAAAGGATTTTCTATTGTCAAGTGACGCATGATAAAATTTTGGAATTGAAAAATATCAAGTTGACTAAATTCGATCATTCAATATTTAAAGATATAACAACTTAAGCGTTTCCCTAGAAGGACAAGACTTTTGGTTCATCAAGAAGGGTAGATGTTGAGTTACTCCTCCTTGATGGCGGGAAGGTGTCTGTTGCGCGACCGCGTAACTGCCGGGCTCGCCAGGGACGGCGCACGTCGGCCTCGCGACCTCAGCAGCAGCGACTGGATAGCAGCGTTCGACGTCCTCTACTAATATAACAATGATAACAGATAAATTTTTGCTTTCAGTCAACTATAACTTGAAACAATATTATGATTTACAAAAACTGTAAAAATGTATAATTGTGAAATTTAGGTATCAAACAGATATAAAGAGTATCATATGA
>ERZ887830.1828-NODE-1828-length-11436-cov-5.474299_pt1 | contig 11436 bp, 9 predicted proteins | sample MGYA00521101_ERZ887830 | MGnify/ENA primary metagenome ERZ887830 (study PRJEB32303, sample SAMEA104408592) | aquatic metagenome | biome: Marine water; feature: Pelagic; material: water | place: Baltic Sea | collected 2014-06-05T16:38:00 | depth 1,762 m ...
GCTATATGGAACAAGACCCGGATCTGGCGGGCTTTGCCACCTTGGGTGATTTCGCCGTCTCTGCCTTGGAAATGGGCGAGGAATATAAGGTCGAGATGGCCGCAGAGGGCCTGAAATTTGATCCATCGACGCCCGTGTCAGCCGCCTCGGGTGGGGAACGCCGCCGTGCGGCCTTGGCAAAACTGATGGCCGAGGCACCCGATTTGATGCTGCTGGACGAGCCGACCAACCATCTGGACATTCACGCCATTGGCTGGCTGGAAAAACAACTAAGCGAGACGCGAACCGGATTTGTTCTGATCTCGCACGACCGGGCGTTTTTGCGCGCCTTGACCAAAGCGACGCTTTGGATTGACCGGGGTGTGGTGCGGCGGCGCGAGCAAGGGTTTGACGGCTTTGAAACATGGCGTGACACCATGTGGGCCGAAGAGGACGACGCGCGTCACAAGCTGGATCGCAAGATCAAGGCTGAGGCGCGTTGGGCGGTCGAGGGTATTAGCGCGCGGCGCACCCGAAATCAGGGGCGCGTGCGGGCCTTGCAGGCGCTGCGCGAGGAACGCTCGTCGATGATCTGCCGGCAGGGCACGGCAGATATGGCGCTGGATGCGGGATCCAAATCCGGCAAAAAGGTGATTGAAGCCACGGACATTGCCAAGAATTTCGGCGATAACGTGATCCTCAAGCCGTTTTCCCTGCGCATTCTGCGCGGTGACCGGGTGGCCTTTGTTGGCCCCAATGGCGCGGGAAAGACGACGCTGCTCAAGATGCTGACGGGCGAGTTGCAGCCTGATTCGGGCAGCGTTCACATCGGCACCAATCTGGAAATCGCCGTCTTTGACCAGCAACGCGCGCAACTGGACCCGAATATGACCCTGTGGGAGGCCTTGGCAGGGGACAAAGAGATCGGCGTCTCTGGCAAATCCGATCAGGTCATGGTGCGCGGCAACCCGCGTCATGTGGTCAGCTACCTCAAAGATTTTCTGTTCTCTGACGCTCAGGCGCGCGCGCCCGTGCGGTCCCTGTCGGGGGGCGAAAAAGCACGGCTTTTGCTGGCCAAGATCATGGCGCGCCAGTCGAATCTACTGGTTCTGGACGAACCGACCAACGATCTGGACATTGAAACGCTGGATCTGTTGCAGGAATTGCTGGGCGATTACGCGGGTACCGTCCTGCTGGTCAGCCACGATCGTGACTTTCTGGACCGTGTCGCCTCGACCACCATTGTGCTAGAGAGCGAGGGCCGCGCCACCGCTTATGCGGGCGGGTGGAGCGATTACCTGATCCAGCGCGGTGCCGTGGCGGCAACACAAGATATGGCCGAAAAGCCGCCCGTGAAGGTGGAAAAACCAGTCGCAAAGAAGGCCTCTAGGGGATTGAGTTTTATCGAGAAACATCGGCTGGAGGCGCTGCCGGGCGAGATCGCCAAGCTGGAGGCCGAGATCGGCAAGCTGACAGAATTGATGTCTGACCCTGAGTTGTTCAGCAAATCTCCGATGAAATTTGCCAAAGCGACAGAGGCGCTTACAGAACGGCAGGCGGCCTTGGCGGCGGCTGAAGAAGAGTGGCTGCTGTTGGAAGAAAAGGCGGCGGAATAGCGGCTTTGTAATCGAATTGCAGGTGCAATCCGATCCGCTGGGGGGCCAGCCCCCCAGACCCCCCGGAGTATTTTAGCCAAGATGAAGATGAAGATCTGGGGGCTGCATTTTATGCTGGTAAGTGGATCTTGAACCGCCGGCGGATAGTGGCGTCGGTGATTGGGTCAAAACGGGCGGCGGATCTTGTGGCGAGGATCTGGTCTTTGCGCGCGGTGGCGGCTTTGATCAGATCAGGTTTGCCCACTTCTTCCCATTCTTTGGGCGAGGTGCGATCGCCAAGCGCCGGGTAGGCGTAGTCAGTTTGCATCCGTGCGAGGGTTTGGTCGGTGCCAAGGTAGTGCCCCGGCCCGCCAAGGCAGACGGCGCGCATGGTGTCGAGCGACAGCGTATCCTCGTCGACCTCTATGCCGCGCACGCAGCGCAGCGCCTGACCGATCAGGTCATCGCCCAGGATCAGGGATTCATGGCAAAATCCCAGCAAGGACGCGTGCATCCCGGCGGCCTCGTAGACAAGGTTCAGACCGGACAGACCCGCCATGACGTTAGAGCACATCTGCTCCCATCCGGCTTGCATATCGGGCAGTTTGGCATCGGCGATGCCAGCGGCAGCGCCGCCGGGGAGACCGTAGAACTGATGCATCTGGGCGCAGCCAGCGGTAAGCAGGGCCTGCTCGCCCGAGCCCCCCGACATGGCCCCGCTGCGCAGGTCAGAGACGAACGGCCAGGTGCCGAAAATGGTCGGGTGGCCCGGCGCGATGGAATTGACGTAGACCACGCCCGCAAGGCATTCCGCGACCGCCTGCACGATCGCGCCTGCGATGGGGGCGGGGGCGGTGGCCCCGGCCTGCCCGGCGCTAAGCAGCAAGACGGGCATGCCTGCGGCGATACATTGTTCCATCACAAGGCAGGATTCAGTGGCGAATTTCATGGGCGGGACGACGAAGCAGTTGGAATTGCTGACGAATGGCCGCGCACGCCACGCGGCCTCGCCGCCAGCGATCAGGTGCAGCAATTCAATACCATCGGGGACGAAATCCGGTTCGGTAAAGGACACGCCCACATGTTTGGTGGTGCCAGAGCAGCAGCCATAGATCGTGTTCAGGTCCATTTCGAGGTTGTCGGGGATGTCGCGGCACACCATGGGCCGTTGCAGGAAATGCAGATTGTCCAGAGTATCCACGATGCGCGCGGCGTCATGCAGATCCTGAACCGTCGACTCGCGGTAATTGCGCCCCTCGACATCGACCACATGCACGGCGGCGCCAGCCGTGCCATAATGCACCCGCGTGCCAGAGAGATATATGTCGTGGCGGGGCGCGCGGCCGTGCAAGGTCAGGGTTTTATTGGCCTTGGCCAGCATTTCCTCGACCAAGGCACGGGGATAGCGGATGCGGCCATCATCACCCAGAACAGCGCCTGCCTTGGTCATCGCCTCTACGCCTGACGGCGGGGCGAGGGCGAGGCCGATCTGTTCAAGCGCGTCCAGCGCGGCGTGGTGGATACGCAGGATCTGGGCATCGCTGAGCGGTTTGTAAGTGCCGCCGGACATGCCCGCGCGGATCGGGCGCATGGTGTCGGACAGGGGAGCGTCGCGCAGGGCTTTGCGCGCGGCGCGGCCTCCAGAGCGGCGGGGGGCTTGGGTGTTCATGTGCTGGGCTTTCTGGAAAGGGGGACTGGCTTAGGTGCGGTGTCGCCCCAACGGTCGCCCGCGCGCGGCTCTGCCCCGTTCGGCCCCTATGGTGCGCACCACCAGCGCGATCTTCCAGTCATTATCCGGCATGGCCAAACCCTGTGTTTGGCTCACTTGGGCGCAAGTTTGGCGGGTGTTCTTGCAAGTTTGCGCCACGATGGGCGGTTTGCGACATTCTAGACGGCGCGTCTATGGGCGCAGGTCGGTGGGGGGCGCTGCCCCCATGCCTTTTGGGGCATCCCCCCAGAATAATCTTGAACAGAAGAAGCCGGACGCTACAGCGTCGGGGTGAGTTCCGTCAGCACTTTGTGGACCATCATCACATCATCACGGGTGCAGTCGAAACTACCGGCGGTCATGCGGATGACGAAGTTTCCTTCATGGGTCGTTTGGGTCAGGTAGATGCGGCCATCGTCGTTGACCTTTTGCAGCAGGGCAGCCGTCAGCGCGTTGGCATCGCCTGTTGCGGGGGCGTACTGGAAGGTGAAGAGGGCAAAGCGCGGTTCGGTGGTGATCTTGAAATCAGGGGTCGCGCGCAGGGTTTCGCACAGTTCTGCCGTCCAGTTGACGTGGTTGCGGATCATCTGGCGCAGGTGGTCAAGACCATAGGCGCGCAGGGTGAACCAGAGTTTCAGCGCGCGAAAGCGGCGGCCCAGTGGTACGGTCCATTCGTTGAAGTTGGTGACCTCGTCCTGATCCAGCGTTTGCAGGTAGTCCGGGCGTAAGCCAAGGCTGCGGATTTGCGGAGTGGGATCGGCGAGGAACTGGATCGAGCAGTCGAACTGTACGCCCAGCCATTTATGTGGGTTGAAGATGATACTATCGGCTTGATCGACGCCCTCCCACAGATCGCGATATTCGGGGCAGATCATCGCAGAGCCCGCCCATGCGGCGTCCACATGGGTGTAAAGGTTGTGGGATTTCGCGACCTTGAGACAGGCGGCGATGGGGTCGCAGGCACCGATAGAGGTGCCTCCGGTGCACAGAATAACACCCGCGGGGATCAGGCCTGCGGCGATATCGGCGGTGATGGCGGCCTCCAGCGCGGCGGGGTCCATGGCGTGATTGGCGTCGGTGGCGATCTTGACCAGATTGGCTTGTCCAATACCTGACAGGCGAACCGCTTTGTCGACAGAGCTATGGGTCTGCGCGCTGGCATAGATGCGCAGGGGCGCGCTACCAAAGATACCATTTTGCACTGAATCCCACCCAAGGGCGCGGTCGCGCATGGTCAGAACGGCGCTGAGTGTGGCGGTGGTGGCGGTGTCGTGGATGGTGCCGCGAAAGCCCGCGCGCAGGCCCAAAGCCTGACGCAGCCAGTCGACCATGACCTCTTCCATCTCGGTCGCAGCGGGCGAGGTTTGCCACAGCATACATTGCGCGGCGATGGCATTGGCAAGCTGTTCGGCCCATTGACTTGCAGGTGCGGCATTGGCAGGGAAATAGGCGAAAAAGCGCGGGTGCTGCCAATGGGTCATGGCATCAGGTATGATGGCCTTGAAATCGTTGAAGATCTGTTCAGGCGTTTCGGGCTGGTCCGGCGGCGATTTGGGCAGTTGCGCAGTGGTCGCGCCCAAGGTGGTCTGGGCGCGCACGGGGCGGTTGCGCAGGGTTGAGTGATACTCATGCGCCCAATCGGCGGCCGATTTGGACCAGATGTGTAGATCGTAGTGGTTCATTTGCGTCGCCCCCGTGTTTCCCTCAACCTCGCCTAAGCGATTTTTCCCCCACACGGCAAGACCGCGCGCGCAGTCTTTTGTCAGAATGCCAAGGATCGGTTTCCAATTCTTGCATCTTCATCTTGGCAAAAATACTCCGGGGGTCTGGGGGCTGGCCCCCAGTTTACATGCCTCCAGTCCACATGTCCCCCAGTCCGCATGCCGCCCAGAGACACGAACCAAGGATACGCGCAGGATTAGAAACCAGTGCTGCCGTCGTCCTGTTGCCATGGTTTGACGAGGTTGCCAAAACGCGTGAACTGCGCCTCAAAGCTCAGTTCGACCGTTCCGATGGGGCCGTGGCGCTGCTTGCCGATGATGACATCGGCCTTGCCGTGCAGGCGTTCCATGTCTTCGCGCCAGGCGGCCATTGCCTCTATGTTGTTGTCATCGGGCTTTTCGCGTTCTTTATAGTATTCGCCGCGATAGACGAACATGACCACGTCCGCGTCCTGCTCGATCGAGCCGGATTCGCGCAGGTCAGACAGTTGCGGGCGCTTGTCTTCGCGGCTTTCGACCTGACGGCTCAGCTGGGAAAGTGCGATGACAGGGATGTTCAGTTCCTTGGCGATGGCCTTGAGGCCCATGGAAATCTCGCCGATCTCCTGCACCCTGTTGTCCGAGGTGCCGCGCACAAGTTGCAGGTAGTCGACGATCAACAGGTCCAGCCCGTGGGTCCGTTTGAGGCGTCGCGCACGGGCGGCAAGCTGCGAGATCGGGATGGCGGCGGTGTCGTCGATGTAAAGCGGGCAGGCCTCGAGCGATTTGGCGGCCTCGACGAAACGGCGAAACTCTGTCTCGTTCATGTCGCCTTGGCGGATCTTGTGGGACGAGATTTCAGAGGCTTCGGCAAGGATACGACCGGCAAGCTGTTCGGCGCTCATTTCGAGCGAGAAGAAGCCGACGACGCCGCCATCCACCGCGCCTTCGCCGCCGTTGGTCAGCGTGCCGCGTTTATAGGCTTTGGCGACGTTGAAGGCGATGTTGGTGGCGAGCGAGGTCTTGCCCATCGACGGGCGACCCGCGAGGATCAGAAGGTCGGATTTATGCAAGCCGCCCAGCATCTTGTCCAAATCTGCGAGGTCCGTGGCGATGCCCGCAAGGCCGCCCTCGCGCTGATAGGCGGCATTGGCGACGTTGACCGCATCGGTTACCGCCTTGAGAAAGCTCTGAAATCCGGTTTCAGACTGGCCTTGCTCGCCGAGTTTGTATAGCGCCTGTTCGGCCTCGACGATCTGCTCCTTTGGCTCGGAAGACACATCCATATGCGAGGCTTTGGCAGAGATTTCCTGACCCAGCTGCATCAGCTCGCGCCGGATGGCCATGTCATAGATCATCTGGGCGTAATCGCGCGCGGCAAAGCTGGAAATCGCAGCGCCTGCAAGGCGGGCAAGATAGCTGGCGCCGCCCAGTTCCTTGAGGCCCTCGTCATCCTCCAGAAAGGCCTTGAGCGTGACCGGAGAGGCCAGCGCGTTCTTGGCGATGCGCGCGATGGCGACCTCGTAGATGCGCTGGTGGACGGGATCGTAGAAATGTTGCGGCCCGATGATCTGGGCGATGCGGTCGTAGGTGTCGTTATTGGTCAGGATCGCGCCCAAAAGCTGCTGTTCTGCCTCGATGTTATGGGGCAGGCTTTGCCCCTCTGTCGTTGGGAGCATGTTGGGTTGGATGGGTGCGATTTCGTTCATTGTCTGCCCTCTGTCGTTTCTATTTACGCGTTCTTAAGGCCCGTTAAGGGGCTGGCGCAAATTGTATATTTTTGTGGACAACCTTTCGTGAGGTCGCCTCTGAGTGCCACCCTATAGTGGGGGTTTGGCAGCGGGCGCGTCAAGATGTAGTTGTTTCATAACGCAACTGCGCGGAAGGCCGCGTGGCCGTCCGGTGGCGCCAACAGGTCTCTGGGGACGAATCGTCAGTCTGTTTTGCGGGCCTCTTGCCAAGCGCGCGGGTCGTTGAGGAAGGCCTCGACCTCGGTCAGGGTTTCTGCGTCAAAGGCCTGTTGGCGCTTGGCTTCGGCCAGTACGTCCCACCATGTGCACAGGTGGTGCAGTTTTATGCCGTGATCGCCCAGCGTTTTTTCGGTTTCAGGGAAAATGTCATAGTAGAAAACGACGGCTGTGTGACCACAACTGGCCCCGGTTTCGCGAATCGCATCGACAAAGGACAGCTTTGAGCCGCCGTCGGTGGTCAGGTCTTCGACCAGCAGGACCCGCTGGCCTTCGGACATGGCGCCCTCGATGCGGGCGTTGCGCCCGTATCCTTTTGGTTTCTTGCGCACATAGGTCATGGGCAGGGCAAGCCGTTCAGCGACGAGCGCGGCAAAAGGGATGCCTGCGGTCTCGCCCCCTGCGATATTGTCAAACGCCTCAAAACCTGCGTCGCGCATGACGGTGACGGTCATGAAATCCATCAGGGTCGAGCGGATACGGGGGTATGAGATCAGCTTGCGGCAGTCGATATAGGTCGGCCCCGGCAAGCCGGAGGCGTAGATATAGGGCTCGCGCGCGTTGAAGTGGACGGCCCCGATTTCCAGCAGCATCTGCGCCGAGAGGCGGGCGATTTCGTCTTTTGGGGGGAAGGAAGTGGGGATCATTTTCGCCTCGCGTGCTGGTGGTGCCTGCTCATCCGCCCTTGCGGGCGTCTTCGCTGTCGTCAGGATAGGCTCCAATGGAGCGGGAAGCCGGGATCGAAGACGGTGACGGGCCCGTCCTGCGTGTCGATCTTGGCGGGGTATGTGACGGGGTCGCCTTTGGTCAGGGTGATCTGAGCCTCGTTCACGGGCAGGCCGTAGAAGGCGGGTCCGTTACGCGAGGTGAAGGCCTCTAGCTGGTCAAGGGCTTGATCCTGTTCAAAGATTTCCGCAAGGATCGACATCGTGTTGGTGGCGGTAAAGCATCCGGCACAGCCGCAGGCGTGTTCCTTGAGCGCATCGGTGTGGGGCGCGCTGTCGGTGCCAAGGAAGAAATGCGCATCCCCCGATGTGGCGGCCGTGCGCAGGGCGAGGCGGTGCTCTTCGCGTTTGGCGACCGGCAGGCAGTAATAGTGAGGCTTGATGCCGCCGACGAGGATATGGTTGCGGTTGATCACAAGGTGATGCGTGGTGATCGTCGCGCCCATTTTGTTTTGAGCCTTGACGTAATCGACGCCTTGGCTGGTGGTGATGTGTTCCATCACCACGCGCAGATCCGGCGTGGCCCGGCGCAAGGGGTCGAGGATGCGGTCAATAAACACGGCCTCGCGGTCAAAGATGTCGATATCGCTGTCGGTGACCTCGCCGTGCATGCAGAGCGGCAGGCCGATCTCTGCCATCCTCTCCAAAACGCCGCGCACATTGTCGAAGTTCTTGACGCCAGAGGCGGAATTGGTGGTGGCCCCCGCCGGGTAAAGCTTTACCGCCTTGATCAGACCGCTGGCGTGGGCGGCGGCGACGTCGTCAGGGTCGCTCTGTTCGGTGAGGTAGAGCGTCATCAGCGGCTCGAACACGGCACCCTCTGGCAGGGCAGCGAGGATGCGGTCGCGGTAGGCGGCGGCTTGTGCGCCGGTGACGACGGGGGGCACGAGGTTGGGCATTATAATTGCGCGCGCGAAATCACGGGCGGTTTCGGGCAGCACAGCCGTCATCATGGCGCCGTCGCGCAGGTGCAGGTGCCAATCGTCGGGGCGGCGGAGTGTGAGGGTCTGGGTCATGGGCTCGGGATACACAATCGCGCCGCCGTGGGCCATATGGAATCTGCGGCTTCCTGTATTGCCAAAAATATATGCGAGCCGCTTAGGGATTGATCGCGTGCCGGAATGTCGGCGGCAAGGCTCACTCGGGGGCTTGTCCGTTTTTTGCGGCGCGCATAGCCTGTGCGAACACAACTGGATGCCAGATGTACGACACAGCGCCCCTTTCGCCCCAGATGCAGCGCGCCCGAGGCCGGGCGGCGGTGTCGTTTGTGGCGGGTCAGGCTGGCGCGCGGTTGGTGGATTTGCATCAATCCGGGTCGGCCAAGGCGATGTTGCCGCAGATGCACGGGGCTGCGCCCGAGGTGGTGTTTCTGAACACGGCGGGCGGGCTGACGGGGGGTGATCAGATGCAGTTTGCGCTGGATCTGGGGCCGGGTGTGACCGCGACTGCAACCACTCAGACGGCAGAGCGGGCCTATGCCAGCCACGCAGGGGTTGCGGATCTAAGCGTCGATCTGAGCGTGGGCGCAGGTGGGCGACTGGACTGGTTGCCGCAGGAAACGATCCTGTTTGACAAGGCGGGGCTGCATCGGCGCACGCGGGTTAGCCTGGCAGGTGATGCGCAGGTCTTGATGACAGAGACCGTGGTTCTGGGCCGTCATGCCATGGGCGAAGTGGTTGAAACTCTTGCGTTTCGCGATCACCGCGAGGTCTTGCGCGACGGTGTGCCGGTGCTGATCGAACCTTTGGCGCTGGACAGCGCGATCCTGAAACGGGCAGGGCAGACTGCCTTGCTGGGGCGCGCGCGGGCCATGGCCACGGTGGCCTTGATCGCGCCGGGGGCAGAGGATGCCGCGACGCGCCTGAGCGAGGTCACCCAAGACAACGTAGAGGTTGCGAGCAGCGGCTGGAACGGCAAATGTGTGGCACGCGCGCTGTCGACAGACGCCTATGCGCTGAGGCTTTGGGTGGCGCAGGCCATTCAGGTATTACGGCCCGGGCCTTTGCCCCGGGTCTGGCAGAGATGAGGACACCGGAACGATGAACCTGACCCCGCGAGAAAAAGACAAGCTGCTGATCAGCATGGCCGCCATGGTGGCGCGCAACCGGCTGGCGCGGGGCGTCAAGCTGAACCATCCAGAGGCGATTGCGCTGATCACCGATTTCGTGGTCGAGGGCGCGCGCGACGGGCGCTCTGTTGCCGATCTGATGGAGGCGGGCGCGCATGTGATCACGGCAGAGCAATGTATGGAGGGCATCCCCTCTATGATCCACGACGTGCAGGTCGAGGCGACGTTTCCGGACGGGACAAAACTTGTCACTGTTCATCACCCCATACGGTGAAACCTGTGCTAGCATCTGAGTCGCGCAACAGGACGGATGAGGACGCAAGCCGATGATCCTGACAGTACTTTTGGGCGGATTGGCGGGATGGGGCGCTGTGAAGGCAGAGCCTGCGATCCGCAAGAAGCTGGATGATCTGTTGGTCGTGGACCGGGATCTGAGCGACGCCGAGGCGCGGGTGTTCTCGCTTGCCCTGTGTCTGTTCGGGGCCGCTGTGGTGGCGGCATTGGCGGATGAGGGCGATGCGATCTGGCTGACGCTTGGCGGGGTGCTTGGGGTGATGGGCCCCCGGCTGATCGCGCGGGCAAAGGCGGGACGCTCATGACATCAAGGAAAAGGACCAAGGGATGATCCCAGGAGAAGTTATGACAGCGGCGGGCGAGATCACGCTGAACGCGGATGTGACCGCAGTGACGATGCGGGTGGCCAACACCGGAGATCGCCCGGTTCAGGTGGGCAGCCATTACCACTTTGCCGAAACCAACGCCGCGCTGGAGTTTGACCGCGCCACCGCGATGGGAATGCGGCTGGATATTGCTGCTGGGACTGCCGTGCGGTTCGAACCGGGCCAGACCCGCGAGGTGCAGCTTGTGCCTTATGGGGGCAAGCGCGAGATTTATGGCTTTAATCAAATGGTCATGGGGAAACTCTAGGGGCCGATCTTTGTCTGGGAGGGCAAGACATGTGTGATGTTTGCGTAATGAATGCAGTGAAAGACCGGATGCTCAGCCGACGCGACTTTTTCCGCGCTTCGGCGGCGGTGACGGCAACGGCGGCTGTGGGCGGCATGGTGGCCGCCCCTGCGGCGATGGCAGCAGGGCATGGCGGCATCGTGGATATGTCGCACAAGCTGGAAGAGGCGTTTCCGACCTTCTTTGGCGTGCCGGGCTTCAAAATGGAACAAGCGTTCAATTTCGCCGAGAGCGGCTTTAACCTGTTCAACCTTAGCATCAACGAGCACACAGGCACTCATATCGATTCCCCGATGCATTTTTCCGCTGACGGTCAGTCTGTGGACGAGATCCCGGTCTCGAACCTCGTGGTGCCGCTGTGTGTGGTCGATATTGCCGCCCGCGCGCAGGATGATGCGGATGCACCGGTCACGCCCGATGATCTCAAGGCATGGATTTCCACCTATGGTGAGATCCCGGACAAAGCCTGCATCGCCATGCATTCTGGTTGGGCCAGCAAGGTTGGCACCGATGGGTTCCGCAATGTGGGCGCGGATGAAAAGATGCATTTTCCCGACTTTCACGTCGAGGCGGTGCAGATGCTGCTGGAAACCGCGGCGGGCGCGATTGCGGTGGATACTTTGTCGCTGGATTACGGCATCAGCGGCGACTTTGCGACCCATTACGCCTGGCTGCCGCAGAACCGCTACGGGATCGAATGCCTGACGGGGCTGGATCAGGTGCCTGCC
>ERZ887830.1832-NODE-1832-length-11421-cov-8.914130_pt1 | contig 11421 bp, 8 predicted proteins | sample MGYA00521101_ERZ887830 | MGnify/ENA primary metagenome ERZ887830 (study PRJEB32303, sample SAMEA104408592) | aquatic metagenome | biome: Marine water; feature: Pelagic; material: water | place: Baltic Sea | collected 2014-06-05T16:38:00 | depth 1,762 m ...
CGCTTTCTGGACGGCCCGTTACTCCCGACACCCCATTTATACTTCTTATACTTATTGAAGAAATTACTAATCAGGCGGACCTAGAGGAGGTCTAGAACACTGAGCGGCATCTTGTTTATGTTGCCTGTAGTTGGGCAAGCGACGGCTTGATGGTGACGGGAGTGGAACCGGAGTCTGAGTTTTTAGACGGCCCGATGTGAGGTCATGTTCAGTACCTTGCAAGGGCAGTGCGCTAGTTAGTCGATACCTTTACAAGGCAACTACCCGATCACTACCTTTCGGCGGTAGTGTCCACGCACAGAAACACGCCAGAACGCGCGATTTTGAAAAAATAGAGTTGAATAAAAACAGCGGCTTAGAAGTTTGGTAGGACCAAGCGGATTCGAACCACCGACCTCTACCATGTCAAGGCCGATTGGCCGCACTGAGATCCGCGCAGGCGTCTAAAAATCAACTATTTTGAGTGCCTCTAGCAAGGGTTTACTCCGCGGGCTATTCTCGACCTCATGGTTTTACTGCGCCGTCTTCGATCGAGGCTATTTGGCTAACCATAAGGGCGGCTTTATCAGCATTCTCAATCTCTGATACGCCAACTCATTTATTCGATTATTTGCTGCGAACTGGGTAAGGGCCCAGACACAAAATGGCAGCAGCCGATAGAGTGGCGGCGAGAGAGATCGCCATTAAAGTGTTTTGATAGCTGCTGGATATGCTGTAGCTCCAGCCCGCTATGGCCGGCGCCGTGCCGGCTCCCAGGGAGAAAAAGACGTAAATCCAGCCGTACACGTATCCGTACTGATCTATCTTGAAGTAGCGGCTAATTAAAAACGCCATCAAATCTAATTCTGCGCCCGCAGCCAGACCAACGCCTAAAATGGCCAACAAGGTAAGATCATGGGCTCCGGTTGCAGTTAATAGAAGGATGGCGCTGATCCCAGGCATGATGAAAAAAGCTGCCGCGATTGCTGGTGCCCAAGCGCGATCGATCAGAATTCCAGCAAAAATTCGGCCTCCAATTACGCTCAGGCCCATGTACCCGGCATAACTTGCTGCAGCAGCGAGGCTCATCTGACGATCCATCAATAACGGTATTAGGCTCGTAATGAACGCGGAAACGGCGGCGGCAATCAGTAAGATGCTGATACCAATCAACCAAAATCGATTATCGCTGAAAAGATTTCCTCCATGACTTCTCGATAACATCCCGCTGTTAATGCTTTTTGACTGAGAGATTTTCGGTAACGAACCATGGCGGTTATGGTCTTCGGGCACCCTAAAAAAAAAGAAAGTAGACGGAAAGGCTATGACTAATACTGTGAGACCGAGAAATACATAAGCTTGCTTCCAGCCGAAGAAGCTAATGAGTGACACGACGTAAACCGGCACGAGAGTTGCCGCTATGCCAGTACCCATGAGGCAAATGCCTAAGGCCAGGCCTCTATTCTTGTCGAACCAGAAATTGACGTTCTTTGTCCAAGTAATAGGCAGGGTGCCTGCACCGATAAAGGAAATGATCAGCCAGGCTAAATAAAAAGTGGTTAAGGTATGGCTCATGTATCCAAAGATGCCAAGAGCCGTCGCGTATAACGGAATACTGATTAACGCTACACGCCTTGGTCCATATTTATCGACAAGCGCTCCCGTGATTGGTGCGGTAATCATCGCGCTCAGTATCATGATACTTACGCCGATCTGAACGGATCCTCTTGACCAACCCATATCCTCGGAGATCGCGGCGATAAAAACACTGCTGGAGTAGAAGCTGATAGAGGCAATGCCGCAACCTGCTCCTATTAAGGACGCTACGAGAGCACGCCAACCTGCAGAAAATTCACTCAATTTTTATGCTTGTCCATTAAACGATGCTCCGAATTGCGATGTAACCCGCGCGTGATTAATTAAATGTGGGGAACTGTTCACGCTGGAATATGGCTTTCATGGTGCGATAGATAATGTTCGGCTATTGCCTCCCTGGTAAGAAAACTGACCTCTGGGCGTCCTAGCGCATACTGGAGAAACTCGGTAATCGCTCTGCTGCGGTATGCTCGACCGGCTACGTGTGGGTGAAGACCAACGTTCATGATTTTAGCTGTATCGTCCTTCTGCGCTTCACTCAACAACGTATCCAATTCGTCTTTGAGAACAGTGTAGAACTCGTCGGTGGTGTGACCTCGTCTCATGAGCTGAGTGAAATCATTGATTTCGTTGGAATAGGGTATCGAGACGAGATCGCCTGACGAGGTATTGATCATGTAAGGCTGATCATCGTTAATAAAATCGCAGTAAAAAAATATGCCTTCTTCGGCCAGGATATCGCAGGTGTTCAGGGTTCCTCGCATAGATGAAGACAACCACCCCTTGGCTGGTCGTCCCAGCACATCGTGATAGACAGCTAGTGTGCTCTTGATCACTTCGGCTTCGGCTTCTCGATTGTGGGCATAGTCGGTGAGTAATTCCCCTTGCTCATAATTATGCGCCACGATTTCCCAGCCCCTTGAGTCGGCTGCTTGTACAATTTCTGGTCGTTCAGTCGCTGTCTTGGCATTGATGGTGCAGCTAACGGGCACTTTGGCGGTGTCAAAAATGTCGAAGAGCCGCCAAACACCAGCACGCTGCCCATACTCCCTCCACATAAAGTTCGGAAAGTCGGGAACGTTAGCGGGTAACGGGTCTGGGAGTATTGCCGGGCCGCCTGCGTAGTAGGGTTGTTCACTATTTTTGGTTAGGTCCCAATACTCGAGGTTGATGGTCATAATTAAACCGAGCTTACAATCGCCGGGCAACGTCAGCTTGCCTCTATTGGGATACGCAGAGTATGGATAGTTCATGGTTTAGCTCTCCCCATTTGGGCTAACTTTATTGATTAGGACACTTTTTTTGGTCTATCGCCAGCCAGCGCAACAAAGATCTTAACTAAGCATGTCTTACGCTAGTAGAGATTCGGTTTTGCCCATATTTGAAACTTGTCTATAAAATACGCGGGGCAAATGGGGCCTTGTGTTAGTGTCCACAGCGCAGAAGTATGCGTAATGATTACTGCGGGGCGTGCTGAATTTATTTGGCTATTCGCCGCTCCGAAACAAACTTTTTAATGGAAAGTCTAGATAAAATGGCAGCAGTGCATGAGAGGCCTGTAGTTGTCGCGGGATTAGGGCCTTCAGGTGCCGTGCTAGCCTTGGCATTGGCTCGCGCCGACATCCCTGTTCTTATTCTCGAAAAAGGCAGCGCGGTTGCTACAGATCTCCGCGCATCTACTTTTCATCCCCCTACGCTGGATATATTGGCCGCCATTGACAAGTCACTTACGAGCACAATGGTCCAAATGGGACTTAAAGCAGACAGATATCAGTATCGTGATCGAGTGTCCGATGAGACAGCCACCTTTGATTTGTCTCTATTAGCGGGAGAGACGCAATTCCCCTTTCGACTCCAGCTTGAGCAGTACGAGCTTACTAGACTCATACAGAAGCTTTTAGAAGAAAATAATTGTGCCCAGATCCTTTTCGGTCATGAACTGACCGGGTTTGAGGAGTGCGAGGATCATGTACAGATCTCTGTGAGAACTGATGAGAAAGATATTAAGTTGGCCGGTAGTTTTCTTATTGGTTGTGATGGCGCTCGTAGCAAGGTTAGAAAAGAGGCTGGCATAGAATTTGAGGGTTTTACTTACGAAGAAAAGTTCTTGGTAATAGGAACTGACTTCCCTTTTGAGGAAATATTCTCAGATTTCTCTTACGTTAATTATGTCTCTGATCCTGAAGAGTGGTGTGTGATTCTGAGGACAGAAAAAACTTGGAGAGTGTTATTTCCAACACCAAAGAATGGTGTGACAGATGACGCCTTTTTTCTATCGGACCAATTTGTACAAGAGCGCTTGCAACACCTTCATACAATTGAAGGCGATTACAGCATTCGCTACAAATCCCTCTACACGGTGAATCAACGAGTCGCTCAGCGTTTTTATGATGGAAGAATAGTGTTAGTCGGTGATGCCTGTCATATCAACAACCCTTTGGGAGGTATGGGTATGAACGGCGGTATCCATGACGCTTATGACCTCGCTTCGCGACTCATCCGAGTGATGCGAAGCGAAGAAGATTATCTGGCTGAGTTTGAAAAATACGACGTGGTAAGACGGTCGCTGGCTAGTCGATTTGTGCAAGAGCACACGATCGCTAACAAAGCTGTTATGGAGTCAACTGATCCAGACATCCAGAAGAGCCGACAGGCACTTCTGATGAAGACCGCTGCTGATCCGGCCCTGGCTAAGGATTTTATGATGGAGCGTTCCATGATTAATTCGGTAAGGGAAACAATGGGTAAAATTTGACGAGGGCTTGATCATGAAATTCGATGATGAAATGCCAAAAGAAAAACTGCGGGATCGTGATCAGCACACGGGCGGCTATCGTGATAATTATTTGAGTTATCGAGCAAGGATCGGCGTGCTGGTGCCGTCTACCAATACGGCTGTGGAATATGATTTGCAAAAAGTGATTCCCAGGGGCGTGACATGGCATGTTGCGCGATTCATGATCAATAATGCTGATTTGAGTAGTGATAAAAGCTTTGTAAATTTTCTCGACGATCTTAGAGAAACTATTGGCAGTTCTATTGAGTCCCTGCTGACGTGTAGACCCGACCACGTTCTGATGGGCATGTCAGCGGAAACATTTTGGGGCGGTGTAGACGGGAACGATGGTTTCGTAGACAGAGTTCAACAGAAAATTGGCTCGGAGATAAAACTTACGACTGGCGCCAACTCGGTTGCTGCTGCTCTAGATGCGATGAATGTCTCGGCGCATGCAAACAAAAAGTTAGCGATAATTACCCCCTATCAACCCATCGGTGATAAGAATGTCCGTTTATTTTTCGAGGAGTCGGGATACGAGGTCGGTGAAATCCACGGCTTACGCTGCGAAAATGCACACGATGCGATTGCGTTGGTTTCTGAGGTGGAGGTTGCGGACGTAATACACGCTGTCGACGCTGGCGATATTGACGCGATTATCCAAGTGGGGACAAATCTGAGTACATCAAATGTGTTTCCAACGTTTGAGAAGATGCTGCAAAAGCCCATGATTTCCATTAATACCGCCACCATTTGGCATGCACTCCGATCGTGCGGAGTCATTGATCAATTCGATAACATGGGGCGCCTCTTAGAGGCCCATTGACAGTATCGCCCTAGCTTTTGCGTTGACTCTAGCCGCCCTGATGTTTGGCGGCGCGTCGCCAAATATCCCCTCAGTTTTCGAGGCTTTCAAGGGGACCGCGACACCTGACAATTTTTTTTTATCGTTTCAATATTCAGATTTTCAGTCTTGGCTGACGGCAAGCATTGTTGCTTCTGTCACTGCTGGCACCTTCGACGATTTGGGCGATTGGCGTCCATTATTGAGACAATGCCGAAAGACCGCTTGTTGAATGACAAGTGGACTGCGTAGTTTGTTTGGAGCGGTGCAATATTGATTTTTTGAGGTTGCGATAGCCCGCAATAAGATTACGGCAAGTAAGTTGGCCAAAGACAAGATCTGTCAGAGGGGAAGAAGATGAAGTATCCAATGATTAGAAAGAATGGGCGCCTTTCAAGCAGCTTGGCGGCAGTAACCTCAGCAGCTTTATCTGCTGGATTGCTTCACACTTCACCCGTCTTTGCGCAGGCCGATGGATCTGCCTACGAGGAGGTGGTCGTTACTGCTCGTAAGCGAGATGAAAAACTTCTTGAAATCCCGCTGTCTATGACCGCTATTTCTGCCTCGGATATTGAGGATAAGGGGATTACTGAGTTAGTTGATCTTGTCGCATTTACTCCCGGATTTTTCTTTGCTGAGCACTCAGTCGGAAGAGCCGATAGAAGCAACAGAATTCTAGTAATTCGGGGCATGGCGATCAGCCAAGAGAATGATCACCAACAAGCCGCAACAATTTTTGTAGACGGTATTCCTGCCCTTGGTAGTGCGATGGCGGGGCTCGAAGATCTCGAGCGAGTTGAGGTTGTTCGGGGTCCGCAAAGCGCCTACTTCGGCAGATCGACGTTTGCTGGAGCGGTCAATTTTGTCACCAAAACCCCGTCTGATACTTTTAATGGCCGTGTTTACGGAGACTTTGGGCGATTTGGAACGCAAGATTTCGGTGCTCAAATTGAAGGTCCACTTTCAGACTCCCTTCGTTACCGATTTGCCGCCAGTCAACAAAGTACCGATGGACAATATGACTTGAATAATGGCTCAGGCATTACTCTTGGTGAGCGGGAAACGACTAGTTTTTCAGGAACGCTTTACTGGGCACCGTCTTCTAGCTTCGATGCAAAGCTGCGTTACCACGCATTTGAAGATGATGATGGGCCAGGGGCTGCATTTGCGTACGGCCTAGGGAATGGCGAGGACCGATTTAATTGCGCATTACCGAACTCAAGCTTGGCTCCCAGAAATGGCCTTAACAACTGGATATGCGGTGTTGCGCCATTTCCCTCATCAGGTGAGATTCAAGGTGACTTCGCTCTAACTGAAGATAAAGCAAATCTGCTCAACGGCATATCGAGCCTCAATTTGGACTCGATATATCAACCGCCCATATTGAATGACTTCGGCTTTAAGCGGGAGGCGGAGCAAGCAAGTTTGGTAATGAATTATCGGTTCGACAGTGGGGTTACCCTGTCGTCTCTGACCGGATATCACACAAACGACTGGATGGCGCTGGATGATTTGGACCGTCGTTATAGCGTTATAAACAGTGCTAATGATACAGCGCTCGTAAATAGCCGGGAGCTAGAGGACTTTAGCCAGGAAATACGTCTGACCTCAGATCAAAGCGATCGGTTGAGGTGGATGCTCGGGGGGAGTTACTCTCATTACGAGGGGACGCGTACCAGCGGCTTTAGAGTCCTCAACTTGGTGTTATCTTTCAGTTTAGGCAATATCTTTGATATCAAAACGACTGGGGTATTTGGAGCAGTAGAATACGATATCACCGATAAGTTAACACTGAGCTTGGAAGGCCGTTACCAAGAAGATGACATTGAAGAGGCTCGCACCTCAGGAGCTGAGTCCGTATCGGGGACATTCGATAGCTTTACCCCCCGGGTGATTTTGGATTGGCAGTTTTCTGATAACGCAACGGCGTACTTTAGTTACGGTGAGGGCAATCGACCCGGGGCATTCAACGTCAATTTGATTGGTCAGGATCAATCTGTGCTTGATCAGTTAGCAGGTATTGGGCTTGGTCTACAGGTAGACGAAGAGGAACTCACCAACTTTGAAATTGGTGTCAAATCATCGCTTTTTGATGGCAGGGCGTGGCTTGCTGGTGCGATTTATTGGGGCGATTGGGATGCGCAGAGTATTGCCGGAACCACTGTTACTAATCCTGACGGCACTACCGACTTTATAGCGGGGAACGTGGTTGGAGGTGAGATCGAGCTATCTGGTATTGAGCTTGAGGGGGCCTGGAGAATCACTGACAACTTTCGCTTAGAGGGCACATTTAGCCGAAATGAATCTGAAATAGTTAAAAATCCTTCTTGCGGGGACTGTGGTCCGTTATTGGGCAATACAGATATCTCTGGCTTAGGAAAACAGTTACAGCGAAATCCAGAGATGCAGGCGTCTCTTTCAGCTGTGGTGAACGGCGCTCTCGGCAACTCGAGAGGGTGGTTTGCCAGAGCGGATTACATACATACCGGCAGTAAGTATGCGACCGACGCCAACATCACTGAAACGGGTGACAGCAATCGCCTTAACTTGAGAGCCGGCATAGAGACCGATACTTACAGAGTGGAGGTTTATGGCAATAACGTCACAGATGACCAAACGTTCACGAATTATCAGTTCCTGATAGATTTCGCCTATATCAATCCTGGCGCTAATCGTTTGCTGACAGCAGGACTACCCAATAAGCCAACTTACGGTGTCCGAGCCACATATAATTTCTAGTTTAGACTTGAATGACGCGATTACCGGTTGCGTTGATCGGCTCGGAGCCCGACTCAGTGATGAGGGTGAGATCCTCCAAGTGTGCGGAGCCTCCGATGCCTGTGTGTAGCACAGGCATGTCGACACTGATGATCATGTCTTTTTCCAGAATGAGGTCATCTTTTTCCCAGTAACCAAGTGCAGACCTACCGGGCTCGTCGGTATGACACAACCCCACGCTATGTGGCGTGACAGCTACGTCCAAATCATATCCAGCCTTTTTGATGGCAGCTCTGCCCACCCTACGAATTTCTGAGTACCTGACACCGGGCTTTAGTATCTCTGTGACGGCATCCCACCCTAAGCTGATTGCATCGGTTGCTCTACGCATCGATTTTGATGGTTCTCCGATGCAGACCGTTCTTCCATAGTCGCCGGTGTAAAAACCGTATTGACTTACCGCATCAATTGCAAAGGCTGCGCCATCCAGGAACGTGTTGTTAACCGTTTCCGACATAATGGTGTCGATCTGGATAAATTTTGGTGTGTTGCCTCTAACACTGCACTCAGAGAAAAATTGAGCTCGGAATTCGCGCATTGTTGCTCCGGAGCGAAGCGCTTTGGCCGCTGCTAATGCAGCGTCGGCATTAGCGCCTGCAGCGCGGCGCATGAGATCAATTTCTTGAGGAGATTTAATCAAGCGTATTCTTCTCAATGCATGATCGCCATTGACGATAGTCATGGTGCTCAGCTGGCTCATTAGCAGCTGCTCTGTTACATGATGATCTATGCCGATCCTGCTCTTTGTTAGCGACAGGGATTGCATCAGGTGAGCCAGAGCATGCGCTGGATCCCCATATGGTGGTGTTTCCGCCAGAGTGGCTTGTAATTCGCGTAACCGAGCCGTTTCAAAGTCTCTCTCGGGAGCCGCATTTTTAGACTCAAAATAGAAGGGTGCGGCAGCTGTCCTTGGGGAACTGAGGCCTTCTACATCCTCAGTAGCAGGGCCTGCCCACCCCGAGAATAGGTTCACCGAGTAACCCCAGTCGAAGTCATTGTCTACGACACTGTAGTAGTAAATGAATTGATTCATGATGACGGCTGAAGGGCGTTGTGGATCCCTGCAAATAATTGCGAATGAAGTAGGGCTATCCATTCTCAACGACATGTGGTCCACATAGCCGGTGAAGTGATAGAAATTAATTGGGCGGGTAACTACGAGAGCATCTAGTTCTTCTTCTTCCATTACCCGAAGAGCCCGGGCCAAATTAATTGGTGGTTCACGGCGACCAGCTTCCCGACTTGAATCGAGGTTTTTTTTGCTTACTAATTGCATCGCTGCCGCGTTGCCTGAGCCACCTGCTAGCGTCGAGGCGCTCACTGACTTTAAAAAATTGCGTCGACTAAACATTAACCTCTCCAACTAATAAGCTGTACTGTACATGCTAGCAATGTCGTGAAATTTACACATCTAATCTCGTCTCTAGGACCAATATTGAGACGTCTTTTGAGTAGCTGGGCGACCTAACTTTGAGTTTTAGACGAGCTTTTTGCGAGATTTACTCTCGATATGACGCTGCAGTTTGCTAGTGAAGGTTTTTGCTGCGTCTCGCAGCATCGGCACAATCACAGTTGAGGTCTCTTCCTTTGTTAGCGCTGGCTCCGTGTATCTTAGAGTAAGTGCACCGTGCACTTCATTGTTTGCGAAGATAGGTACTGCTATCGCAGAGATGTCAAACCTCTCTCTTTTTCGTCGAAAAGTAGCGTATCCGTCTCTGACTGTTCTTTTAAACAAGCGATTTAGCTCGGTGTGTGTCCTTTCCGGTTGATCTCGCTGACGACTTAACTTTCTAATCATCGCAAGGATATTTCCTCGTTCTGACTCTGTTAGGTGAGCAAGAATACAAACACCAGAAGCGGAGCTGAGAATAGGCAAGCGGTAACCTATTTTATATTTTTCCACTGCTAATTTGCTGGATGCATCTGTATTGTTTCTCACTATGACGTCGACGCCGGATATCGTGGCCAGCGAGACTGGCCATATAAGCGCTCGGGTGACTTCCTCCATGACGTCCATGCCAAGATTGGCCATATAATCTTCGTCTGAGAAGCCTTGACTTAGGGACAGCACTCGATAGGTGAGCCTAAATTTCCTGTCGGATTCGTGTTGATAGACGTAACCCTTCTCTTTCAACGTTTGAAGGATTCTATGAACTGTGGCGCGCGGCACTTTGAGCTCAGTCGCCAGCTCGGTTGGACTAGCACTGTGATGTTGATTTAGAAAGTAAATGATATCCAGACCACGGCTTAACGACCTGACCATGTGCGCTCTCTAATAATAATTCTTCTCCCAAGATTCTGACCCATAATAAGATGCAAATATAGACACTTACTGCAGGCGGCAAGGATTCTATTTGCAGATGTTTTGTCTGTGCTTCGCGAAGCCAGTGAACGCATTAGCCGCAAGGTTGCTGATTCGGGTGGCTACCTCGTACATAAAGGTCGAGTCAGTCTTTTCTGAGGAGCTCCACTCGCTCCTCTCTATCTGGGTTGTTACCTTTACCGCCACGACCAATCACTACCTCTGCAAGACAGTGACGAGACTGATACCAGGTGGTGATTCAGCTAGGCAGCTTCTCGACCACCACATACCAGCCGGTCGGCTCGTCGTCGGTTACGAACAGGCGATCCGCCTCCCGCGAGCGGATCGTGGCTATTCTAGCTTCGGTCAACGCCTGCAGACCAATACTAAAGCCTCCTTCGTCCCAGACATCGCGATGCACCGTGCAGATCAAACGCCCCCCGGGCCCCAGCAGTGCCATAAGCTCTGGTAGGCATCCTGCCCCCACGTGCCCATGGGTAAATGTTCCGGTCGAGACCAGCAGGTCGTAACATTCTGCACCCATGTCAAGCCTCTCGTTCAGGTCGCGCAGAAAGCCTTCATCGATCCGGCCCTCGCGCTGGGCCACTGCGAGCATGGGGGCGGAGTAATCCAGACCGTCGACTTGATTGAAGCCTTCAGCGCGTAGGCTGCTGGCAAGTAGGCCGGTCCCGCAACCCACGTCCAGCACCCGCACGTCCCGCCGCGCTTCAGTCATTGCAGCCAGGGTGGCGATCCGCTGGGGTGATCGATAGGACAGCCCGTCGAGCATAGTCTGGTCGTAGGTTTCCGCCCAGTCAGCATAGAGTTTTAGCGTTTCGTCAGGATCGTTGCCGCGCAAGGCGTAGGCGCGGGCAAGCAACTGCTCGGGGGTGTTCTCAACCTCATCGTTCGTGGTCATGGGCGCACACCCTCCGTTGGCAAAAAGCGTTCTAGCGCGCTTGTGATGGTGCGGATCAATTTAAGTCGAGCCTGCCAAAGTGAGGAGTGGGCGGAGTACTTATCGCCTCGCCGCAATACACTCCAGCTCCAACGAAGCCTCCAGCGCCAGGCCGTCGGCACCCATGGCGCTTTGATCAGCCAGCGTGTAGGTCGCTGCCTGGAACGCCAGGGTTTGCTGGAACAGGA
>ERZ887830.1842-NODE-1842-length-11385-cov-6.623566_pt1 | contig 11385 bp, 10 predicted proteins | sample MGYA00521101_ERZ887830 | MGnify/ENA primary metagenome ERZ887830 (study PRJEB32303, sample SAMEA104408592) | aquatic metagenome | biome: Marine water; feature: Pelagic; material: water | place: Baltic Sea | collected 2014-06-05T16:38:00 | depth 1,762 m ...
CTAAACTCTTTAACAAGCCATTTGGCGGCTATTTAGTGGTTCGTTAACCGTTCATTTGTACTTCTTTAACCGTTCATTTGCAGTTCATTCTGCAACTTTCAAAGCACTGTATATCCATTCAGTAGTCCGCGCAACCCTGTTTAAAACAAATTTTCGAAATTCAGATATTTCTCACCGCTGGCACCGCCAATCTCTGCAATATTCGCGACCAAGCTGGTAATACTGAGGCTGCGTAACTTCGCCTGCACCGGTATAGTTAGGTCTTCGAGTTTCTTCACTTTTAGAGGTTTAACGTCAAATGTCTGCGTCCCCAACTGAGCCTACAGCAGTAGCAAACCTCGAATCTCATACACCCATGATGCAACAGTACTTGGGTATCAAAGCCAATCATGTCGATGCCCTATTGTTTTATCGTATGGGCGACTTCTACGAATTATTTTTTGACGACGCTAAGACTGCCGCCGACCTTTTGGACATCACTCTAACCGCTCGAGGTCAAAGTGATGGAAAGCCGATTCCAATGTGTGGCGTACCCTTTCATGCAGCTGACGGCTACTTAGCACGGCTGGTGAAACTAGGACGCTCTGTGGCTATTTGTGAGCAGGTTGGCGACCCGGCTACCAGTAAAGGACCGGTGGAGCGGCAGGTGCAACGCATTGTTACCCCGGGAACGCTAACAGATGAAGCGCTACTTGAATCCAGAACAGACAGCTCGACACTTGCGGTCAATCCAACCAAAGACGGCATTGGTTTAGCCCTTCTGAATTTGTCGGGCTGCCTTTTAGAGCTGCAAAAAATCAGTTCGAAGTCGCAACTCATTGACCTGATTTGGCAGCTTCGCCCAAAGGAAGTACTGCTACCCCAAGAGGCAGTTGCAGATTGGCAGGCGTACGTTGGCCACGACCTCACCGCCACCGGAGTGGAGGGCAGCTACTTTGATCACGGCCAAGCAATAGCCGAGCTGCAACGGCACTTTAATGACGATGTTATTTCAATTACTGGCCTTGCGAGCACAGACCCCAGCCTTGGCGCTGCAAATGCCGCACTGCGCTACGCAAAGAATACTCAGTGCCAAGATTTGTCTTTTTTGCAGCGCATTTACTTTGTCGAAGGCGGACAAACCATTGGCCTAGACGCGCAATCTCGCCGCAATTTAGAAATTGACGTACGCAGTAACGGCGCTGTGGACCACACTTTATTGAGCCTCATGGACACGACAGTTACCGCAATGGGTGGACGCCTGCTGCAGAAGTGGCTGCATGAGCCCAGCAGAAATTTGGATGTGGTACTTGCGCGCCAAGGTTGGATTGCAGACAGCCTGGCCAGTCACAAAGAAATTGCCGTTAGAGATGTGTTGAAGCCTATAGGCGATCTGGAGCGCATTCTCACCCGCATAAACTTAGGCTCTGCTTCACCAAGAGATCTGTCTAGACTTCGCGATGCCCTGCAACGTTTCCCAGAAATTAGGCAGGTGCTGGGACATATTGCAGGCGCGTTGAATGAGTCTATGCAGGCAGCACTAGGCGACTTTTCCGCGCTGACAGAATTATTGCAACGCGCGATAATAGATGAACCTCCGGTGACCATGCGCGAGGGCGGAGTTTTCGCCAAGGGCTACAACGAAGAGCTAGATCAACTGCGCAAGCTCACCACCCACTCAGCAAACTGGCTGGCGGAACTTGAGCAAACCGAACGTGAGCGTACTGGCATTAGCACATTAAAGGTTGGCTACAACCGCGTGCACGGTTACTACATAGAAACCTCCAAAGCCGCCAAAGGCGACATCCCCGAAGAATATATAAGACGACAAACACTGAAGAGCGCTGAGCGCTATATTACGCCTGCACTCAAAGACTTCGAGGAAGATGCCCTGCGCAGCCAGTCTAAGTCTTTGCAACTAGAGCGACGGTTATTTGGCGACTTACTGAACGAGCTTATCCAGCACTCAACCACTTTACGCCAAGCTGCCGAGGCCATTGCTCAAGCTGATGTACTGGCATGCCTTGCCGAGCGCGCCTATGCGCTTAACTTCGCTCAGCCCAGTTTTACCCAACAAACCGGCGTAAACATTGACCAAGGCTGGCACCCAGTGGTTAAAGCGGCGTCAAAGGATGCCTTTATCGCCAACGATGTTGACCTTGGTGACCAGAGCACAATGCTCGTTGTCACTGGGCCAAATATGGGCGGTAAGTCAACTTATATGAGGCAAACGGCGATCATTTGTCTGCTGGCCTACGTAGGCAGCTATATCCCTGCTCAAAGCGCCACCCTTGGACCCATAGACCGTATCTTCACTCGCATAGGTGCAGCAGATGACCTGACCAGTGGGCGATCAACCTTTATGGTTGAAATGACCGAAACCGCGCATATTTTGCACAACGCGACCGCTAATAGCTTGGTTCTGCTCGATGAGATAGGTCGAGGCACAAGCACCTACGATGGTCTCGCACTGGCTTGGGCATGCGCCGCTCATCTGGCTGACAAAGCGCAATCAATGACACTGTTCGCCACCCACTACTTTGAGCTAACCAGCTTGCCTGGTCGTTATGCAGGCGTTGGCAATGTGCATTTGAGCGCACGGGAACACGCCGGTGACATCGTATTTCTCTACCAAGTTAAGCAAGGCCCCGCGAGCCAGAGTTACGGCATTCAGGTGGCCAAGCTGGCTGGCGTACCAGCGTCAGTATTAGCTATTGCCAGAAAACGCTTAGCCAGCTTAGAACAAGGGAATAGCAACCCACTGCAAACCGACCTCTTCAGCGCATCCAACTCTGGTTTTGACTCTGGTTTTGACTCGGTCCATGAAGAGGCACTCGTAAATGAGGTCCACGAGCTAGTCTCCGACCAAGAACTGGCAACGCTTGAACAACTCAAGGGGGCAGATATAGATGACCTGACACCGCGCGAGGCACTAAGTCTTTTATATGAGCTCAAAAACAGTTTATCCAGCGACTAAGAGAGCAAGGTTAGGGTAATAAAAGTGACAACTGCGATGCAAAATCCACTGCGCTGACCAGGGCGTTGTCAAAAAATTAGGCCAAACAGGGCCAATGTATGCACACAACGCTAGACAGCTAAGTTGCATCAGCTAAACTACCCCGCTTTGAAATTATAGGGCCAGATTTATGACATTCATCGTTGGAGAAAATTGCATCAAGTGCAAGCACACCGATTGTGTAGAAGTTTGCCCTGTAGATTGCTTTTATGAAGGTCCCAACATGCTCGTCATTCACCCAGATGAATGTATCGATTGCGCCCTGTGCGAGCCTGAGTGCCCGGTAGACGCTATCTTCTCAGAAGATGAAATACCCGAAGATCAGCTGAACTTCCTTGAGCTGAATACTGAGCTGGCGGAAATTTGGCCGAATATCGTTGAGATGAAACCCGCGCCGGAAGATGCCGAAGAGTGGAATAACAAACCCGGCAAACTGGCGCTGCTAGAACGCTAGAACCCAATTGCTCAGCGGATCACCGAACCGGGGTTAATTGGATTACCGTTACGGCGCAATTCAAAGTGCAACTTTTGCCCTACTCCGGGCCTTGGCAATATCTCCGCTAACCGCATGCCCGCCCCTATGCGCTGCTGCTCCTTCACTAACACCCGCCCGTTAAAACTATATGCGCTAAGCAAATTGCCCGTGTGTTTAACAATCACCAAACGCTCGAACCCAGCAATACCATTACCCGCATAAACCACTTCACCTAATCCAGCCGACATCACATTGGTGCGGCGCGATATGGCGTAATCTAGGCCATTACTGCCTTTGCCGAACTTACCAATGGGTTGTTGCTTTACCGGCCATGCCCATTTTGAACTCAGCGTTCTGGCGGGCTTCGGCTTCGAAGTTTTGGGCCTAGCAGCATTAGGCTGAGATGGTTTTTTCGCAGCTACCGTGGGCGGTTTGCGGGGCGCAGGCTTTGCAACCACTTTGGGCTTTTGTGGCTTTGCAGGGGTTGAGCGAGCAGCTGGTTTAGCCGGCGCCTTAGTTGTCGTTTTCACCACCGCTGGCTTGGTGCCCGCCCTTGGCGTTTTTATTGTTTGAGGCTTACCGCGCAAGCGTAGCTTTTGTCCGGGGAAAATCACAAAGGGTTTACCAATGCCATTGATGCTCGCGAGGGATTTATAGTCTAAACCCAAGCGCCAAGCGATGGAGTAAAGCGTATCGCCCTTGCGCACAACATATTGCCCAGAGGAATTTAACGTGGCACCACTTGAACGGTCACTGATCGCAGGCGTGCCAAGGGAGACACAGCCAACCTGCACCCCGACAGCTAGCACGATAATTATTAGTCGTTGGAGTATTTGGTCATTAGCCATAACGCCAATACCCCCAGCAGCCCCGCAAGGACCGCATATTCTGTATATGCACTGAGCCCAGCAATAGAAGTGTATGTCGTTGGGCTAACGGCCGCCGAAAAAACACTCTCAGCATTGGCATCCTGCCATGGCCAAAGTTTGAGCAAGGCACTGCTCATAAAACCAATCAAAAACGCCAGCAACTGATCTGCGTAGCGATCTAACACCCACGCCAACGAACGCGCAAACAAAAGTATGCCAAGCCCGCAACCACAGGCCAGTGTCGCCAATACCTGTAAGTCACGGTCTGTGACCGCAAGAATAATGTCGTCATATAGACCCAGCAGCAAGAGGACAAAACTGCCGGAAATGCCCGGTAATATCCAGGCGCAAATTGCCAACGCCCCGGCGATCAAAATCATTGGTAGTGACCCGGAAAAATCGCCAACAGGTAGCGCCACAAACCCTACCCCCAACACCACTCCGGGCAACGCATAGTACAACAATGCGCTTGTGCTGCGCTGGCGCGCCATATGTATGATAGATGCGCTAATGACACCAAAGAAAAAGGCCCAGATCACCGGTGGGAAATTCGCTAGAGAATAGCGAATGACTTGCGCAAAGATAACAATGCCAAAGCCCATCCCCAGACCGAGGCTGAGTAAGAAGGACAGGTTATGGTGCTGCCAAAACTGTTTGGGACGTCCAATCATTGCAATGGAGTCGACGCCAAAAGAGGCTAAGGTTCTCACCAGTTGCAGGTAAATGCCGGTCATAAAAGCGATCGTGCCCCCGGATACCCCAGGCACCAGTTCCGCAATACCCATAGCTAGGCCGCGCAACACTAAACCTATGAAACTCGCTGAACCACCACCGCTTTGTTGCATGCAGCTTATCCTATCTATGGGTAACGCCGCCTAACAACGGCACAAACTTGACGCGGTCATGAACATTTTCAATAAAGCCCTCTTCCGTGCGATCAATCACGCGCAGGTCTTGTTCATTACCGTCGCCCACCGGAACGATCAAACGTCCCCCTATAGCCAGCTGTTCAAGTAGCTGTTGCGGCAGCTCAGGCGGCGCTGCGGTAACAAGAATGCCGTCGAATGGCCCATGCTCTGGCCAACCCGCGTAACCGTCACCATGACGCAATTGAATATTTCTCAAGGAAAGTGCTGACAAGCGCTCCCGAGCCTTTGGCATTAACGCCTTAATTCTTTCAATGCTCAGCACGCGCTCGCATAGCCGCGCCAGCAACGCGGTTTGATAACCAGATCCCGTGCCTACTTCCAACACTTTTGCTCGTGGTACTTCAGTGAGTAACGCAGTCATAAGCGCAACAATAAAAGGCTGCGAAATAGTCTGGCTATGGCCTATGGGCAGAGACGTATCTTCGTAGGCTCGGTGCGCTAATGCTTCATCAATAAATATATGTCGCGGCAGAGAGGCAATTTGCCCCAAAACTTTTTCGTCGACAATGCCCTGCTCACGCAAACGAGCGACTAAACGGTCTCTGGTGCGCTGAGAGGTCATGCCTATGCCTTGCAAATCGAAATTACTCAACGACTGTTATCCTTAATGTCGAAATGCTGAGCCAACAATACTGTGGCGTATGCTCCGGGAGGCAATGCAAAGTTAAGCAGCAGTGCCCCGTCGTCTAACTTAGCGTAGCTGAAGTGGGTAGGTTGAACGCTCAATGGGCGCAAACCTCGATCCACTCCAGCAAACTCTAGGGCTTCGCAAACCCAAGCATCTGCAGCTAGCGCCTGCGCCTCTAACTCTAACGCAGCGTCAGTTAACGTTGTGCGTCCGCGTCCCCAAAGAGAGCCTGATGGTACGTTAAATTCTGTGGCATCACCGTTTATAAAGCGGTGACTGCTGCCTGCTAACTCTCTGGCTTGCGCTATTTTATTAAATAACAAACTGCGCAGCACTGAAAAATGCCAACCACGAGCTTTGCGCGAAATTTTTCTACTGCGACGGTCTTTCAGCCAAGCAAGCGCCGACTCAATGTTGTTTGTGCCAAACCGCTGAGGACCAAAGTAGTTGGTAAAGGGTTGCCCAAGGCGAGCCAGCGACTCTTCGTCCAGAGCAGCCCTCGCATCTATGTCGCGCAGAGTTATAGCAAAGTGATTGCGCGCATGCTCGCCCCGACGGAGTTTTTTGTTGTGTCGCGTGGCCTGCAAAACCCGTGCGTAACTTGCCGGGGCTTCTGTTGGCTCACTGACGCTGGAGGCTTGTGGTGCATTGCTAAGGCTTAACCTAGCTGCCTCTATGTCTAACGGCGAATGCACGCTGAACCACTGCTGAGTGACGGCAAACTTATCCTTCATGCCGGAATAGCCGACATTCATCTCTTTTACATCGTATTGCTGTGCCAGCCACTGAGCCACTTGGGCAGTGTTCATGCCGCGTTTTTCAACGTATAGGTAGGCGTGTTCGCCCTCGCCGCTCCACAACTGGTCCATGACCTCCGTCACCCGCCAGTCCTCGGGAAAGGTTTTAATGCTGGCGCAGTGAGTATTTATCAAAGGCTGCTCAGACGGCTGACGCTCGACAACCACTTCAGTTTGCAGCATCAGGTACGAGGTAGAAAATCTCCCCTTCCTTAACCAAACCTAATTCGCTTCTCGCTCTGGCCTCAAAGGCCGCTGGATCAGCTCTAAGCGCTAGTACCTCAGCTGTCATCTTAAGATTTCTTTGTTGTAATTGTTCAAACCGTTGCTGCTGCTCTTGTAACTGTTGGGCTAGGACTTTTTGCGCAAAATAGCCACTTTGACCAAAAAAAATTTGGTACTGCAAAGCACATAATGTAATGACCAAAATTGAGATCAATATCTTCATTTTCGTACCGCTAGCGTTAAGAGACCACTAAAGACCCGCATATTGTAGACCACGTTTTGTAGACCCCGCTTTTTAAACAAAGCTTTTTAAACAAAGCTCTTTAAATAAAGCTTCTTAGCCTGAGCCTACAGGAAATATCCCCTATCCAGTTTCACCAACAAAGGTCAAATTTCAAGCCTATTTGGCGCGTATGGCGCTGCGACCCGGATAAGTAGCATCGCCGCCTAGGTCTGCTTCAATGCGCAGCAGTTGGTTGTATTTGGCAACTCGGTCCGAACGGCACAAAGACCCCGTTTTGATTTGCCCAGCGCCGGTGCCTACTGCTAAATCTGCAATGGTCGTGTCTTCGGTCTCACCAGAGCGATGGGAGATAACACTGGTGTACCCTGCCGCTTTGGCCATGGCAATGGCGTCCAAAGTTTCCGTTAAGGTACCAATTTGGTTGAACTTGATAAGGATTGAATTGGCAATGTGCTCGTCAATGCCTCTTTGCAAAATAGCCGTATTGGTGACAAACAAATCATCGCCCACAAGTTGCACCTTGTCGCCCAAGCGTTGGGTCAACTGCGCCCAACCAGACCAATCGCTTTCGTCCATGCCGTCTTCGACCGAAACAATAGGATGCTTTGCACAAAGATCAGCTAAGTATTCAACAAATCCAGCGGGGTCATAGGCTTGGCCCTCGCCTTTGAGATCGTACTTACCGTCAACAAAAAATTCTGACGCGGCACAGTCTAGGGCTAGGGTCACATCCGTGCCCAATTTATAGCCTGCACGATCTACCGCCTGAGCGATCACGTCTAGCGCCTGTGCGTTAGACTCCAAATTCGGCGCAAAGCCGCCTTCATCACCCACGGACGTAGATAAACCCATGCCCTGCAATACCGCTTTTAGGTGGTGAAAAATTTCTACTCCACAACGCAATGCATCACGAAAGTTAGTCATAGATACCGGCTGAATCATAAATTCTTGGATATCCACATTGTTGTCTGCGTGCTCACCACCGTTGAGGATATTCATCATGGGTACGGGCATCTGCATTTTAACGCCGCCGCAAAGCTGGTTTATGTGGCGGTAAAGCGGTTGCCCGGTATTGGCAGCAGCAGCCTTACAGGCAGCAAGCGAGACCGCCAGCATGCCGTTTGCGCCCAGTCGTGCCTTGTTATCTGTGCCGTCCAGTTGCAGTAAAAGCTCGTCTATCTGCTTTTGGTCAGAACAGTCTCTGCCCATTAAGGCGTCACGGATTTCGCCGTCGATGTGACCTACTGCCTGCTGTACGCCTTTACCCAAATACCGCGACTTATCACCGTCTCGCAGCTCTAATGCTTCTCGGCTGCCGGTAGACGCGCCAGAAGGCGCCGCCGCCAAGCCTTGGAAGCCATCTTCGGTAGTGATCAGAGCCTCAACTGTTGGGTTGCCTCTGGAATCTAAAATTTCTCGTGCGTGAATATCTACGATCTTCGTCATGCCCTGCTAATCCTCTAAATTACTAACGTGTCTATCCTTGCGCCGCCCACTGGCGCGCTAAGACTTTGTCACCTGATCTTCTAATCTCGGTTGACCTTTCACCACTGCATCAATTGCCATTAGCTGGGCCAAAAGATCACCCACCATATGTAAGGGCCAAGAATTTGGTCCATCGGACATTGCCTCCGCGGGGTTTGGGTGGCACTCCATAAACAGCCCTGAAATACCCGCTGCTACAGCAGCTCTGGCTAACACCGGCACCATTTCTCTCTGGCCGCCTGAGACTGAACCCTGCCCGCCGGGCATCTGCACTGAATGGGTTGCGTCATAAACAACCGGGCAACCCGTTTGCCGCATCAGCGCAAGAGAGCGCATATCTGACACTAGGTTGTTGTAACCAAAGCTGGCACCACGCTCGCAAACCATGATTTGCTTATTGCCGGTAGATTTCGCTTTGTTTGCCACTTGCAACATATCTAGTGGTGCCAAAAACTGGCCTTTCTTAATATTCACCGGTTTGCCTTGAGCGCAGACATTAAGAATAAAATTGGTCTGGCGGCATAAAAATGCTGGGGTTTGCATGACATCTACCACGCTAGCAACTTCGTCCAGCGGGGTATCTTCGTGCACGTCAGTTAACACCGGCATGGAGAGTTCAGTTTTGACCCGCTCAAGAATTCGCAAGCCCTCTTCAATACCCGGCCCTCTGTAGCTGTCCATAGAAGAGCGGTTAGCCTTATCGAAGGAACTCTTAAAAATCAGCGCAACGCCAACCTTCTCGCCAAGCGCCTTAAGTGTGGTGGCCGTTTCCATAATCAGCTTTTCGGACTCAATGACACAGGGCCCAGCAATAACAAACAAAGGCTTATCACCGCCCACTTCAAAATTTTCTAGTTGCATAAATATTCAATCCAAAATGAATGTAGTAACCATTTGAGCAGGCAGAAATTGCCCTTGATTGCCTGAGTTATTTTAACGTGCCTTCCGAGAAAGCGAGTCCGGCTGAAATAAAACCAGAGAACAGCGGGTGCCCGGTTCTTGGCGAAGAGGTAAATTCAGGGTGGAACTGGCAGGCCAAAAACCAAGGGTGATCTGCCAACTCTAACATTTCGACTAACTCACCATCTTCTGAACGACCGCCGACAATCATGCCGCTTTCAATCAACCGATCAACATACCGATTGTTGACCTCATATCGGTGCCTATGGCGCTCACGCACCACACCCTCGCCATACACTTGCGCAGCCAAAGTACCCTCTTTAAGAATACAAACTTGCTCGCCTAAACGCATTGTGCCGCCCATATCACTGGCAGTATCGCGCATCTCTACTTGACCGTCTCTATCTGTCCATTCGGTAATGAGTGCTATGACAGGATCTGCCGCACCTTGCTTAACTTCTGTGGTGTGCGCATCCGGCATCCCCCCACAATTGCGCGCAATGTCTATCACCGCTGCGTGCAGGCCATAGCAAATGCCTAGGTACGGTACGCTGTTTTCTCGAGCGTAACCCGCAGCCAAAATTTTGCCTTCAAAGCCTCGGCCACCAAAACCGCCGGGAACCAAAATTGCTGAAACATCCTGAAGCAGTCCAGTACCTTCGGCTTCTAGGCGTTCGGCATCAATAAACTGAATATCGACTTCGGTGAGGGTTTGAATACCGGCATGCTTAATTGCCTCAATCAGCGACTTATACGCATCCAGCAGTTCAAGATATTTACCGACAAAGGCAATGCGTACTTTATGTTTTGGATTCAATTGAGCGTCGACTACGTCCTGCCAATCGCTCAAATCAGCAGGCGGGCAATCTAGCTCTAACTGCTCAGTAACATAGGTGTCTAAACCTTGGTTGTGCAACTCCAAAGGGCCGCGATAAATGGTGTCCACGTCGACCATAGAAATGACTGCGCGCTCTTCCACGCTGGTGAACAGTGCAATCTTGTCGCGTTGGGATTTTGGAATATCCATTTCGGATCGGCAGACCAAAATGTCGGGCTGCAAGCCAATGGAGCGCATTTCCTTAACCGAGTGCTGGGTGGGTTTAGTCTTAATTTCACCGGCTTTACTCAAGTAAGGTACGTAAGTGAGGTGAATGAATAGCGCGCGGTTACGCCCTACTTCCATGCGCAACTGGCGAATGGCTTCTAGAAACGGCTGGGACTCGATGTCGCCAACTGTACCGCCTACTTCGACAATCAGAATATCTACACCCTCAGCGGCAAGCCGAGTGCGACGCTTAATTTCATCGGTGATATGGGGGATAACTTGAACAGTGCCGCCCAAGTAGTCGCCGCGGCGTTCTTTGCGAATCACCTCAGCGTAAACACTGCCGGTGGTGAAGTTATTGTTGCGCGTCATGCGAACTTTAGAGAAGCGTTCGTAGTTGCCCAGGTCCAGGTCTGTTTCAGCACCATCCCGCGTCACAAACACCTCACCATGCTGCACAGGACTCATAGTACCCGGGTCAACATTAATGTAAGGGTCCATTTTTAGGACGTTGATTTTGAGGCTACGCGCCTCCAACTGAGCAGCAAGTGAAGAGGTTAAAATGCCCTTCCCTAAGGAAGACACTACACCGCCGGTAACAAAAATATATCGCGTCATTGAACTCCATCTAATCTGCCCTATTACATGATTTGCAACCGGAAATCGATTCACATGAAGCTAGGCAAGATGGAAGCGAAAGTTAACAGAGGGCCGGGTTAACCTCAATCAGATTGATACTTTATTGCGACTTTTTTGAACTAACTCGGACATTTTAAAAAAATCTACGCAGAAG
>ERZ887830.1843-NODE-1843-length-11381-cov-24.853788_pt1 | contig 11381 bp, 10 predicted proteins | sample MGYA00521101_ERZ887830 | MGnify/ENA primary metagenome ERZ887830 (study PRJEB32303, sample SAMEA104408592) | aquatic metagenome | biome: Marine water; feature: Pelagic; material: water | place: Baltic Sea | collected 2014-06-05T16:38:00 | depth 1,762 m ...
TGGCAGACGGTCGCCAGTACATCATTGTGCCGGCAGGTGCGCCCTCTACGTCCGCCGCCTCGGCCGGACTGACGGACTACAGCTCGACGGTGGAGTCGCGCAGCCGGCCGCGCTTGTTGGCCTTCGTATTGGGAGGTGACGCACCGGCACCCGCGTGGGCGGCTCAGCTAACCTTTCCAAAACCGCCGGTCGATCGATATCCGTCAGAAGTGGCGTCGATGGGTGAAGCCATTTATGAACTAGCGGGATGCGTGGCATGCCACGGATACGGCGGCCAATCCATCGGCGGTGCAGCGGCCGATCTTCGTATGCGCTTGCCTGTGAATCTCGAATACTTTAAGGCCGTGCTGGGTGGGCTGCTCGCCCCGCGTATGCCAAAGGTAGAGCTGGACGATGCCAGCTCAGAGGCACTCTACGCTTACCTTGTTAACACCGCCTGGAATGCACACGAAGGTGACAAGGCAAACTGATGGTCGGCCGTGGGGTGAGTGCTTGGTGAGGCCACCACGGTCTTTTCATAACATTGCGGCTTTGCACGACATCGAGGGTTTAGGTTTTGCCCTCACCGTGAAGAAAGCAATCTGCTACCAACCCTCTGCTTTCATCATGGCTTTGGTTTCAGCAGCAACCATTTCTCGATAATGGGTCGTCATATTCCACGTGCCCAAGAAGCCCTTGGGGACAAGAAAGTTCACGCCCGCTTTGAATGTGTTTCTTTTGCCCTCGATGTGAGTCAGTGTGACTTCTCCCTGCAGTACATGCACGTATTCGTCATAAGGTAAGGGGTTTTTTATTTCGAGCAGCACAGGCGTTGATTCATGCGCGGCGATAGTGACCTAAGCCGAGTGCAGAACCCTCATCTAGTTGGCTTGAGGTCCTCCGCGCTCGTCCTTCGGGAAAGGCGTAATCTTATCGAGAAACGCTTTCATAACGGCTTCTGGATATAAAGGGATGAGCTCTGGAGCCGCTTGGCTTTGCCTGCTTGTCACTGCGAGGGGCAGCAGGAGCATTAACCGTATTCTTTTCATTATTCTCGCTTCTTGACCTGATTTAAATTCGGCAGCTACTTTACATGTCAACTGACATTTTGTAGCCTGTCATATGACATGCCAGTATTAATAGACAGGCCTGTAAAATAACAATATACTTTACAGATCTGTATAAATATAAAGTTGTTTGCTTAAACACAAAAACGGGAGTGGTGTAATGAAAACCGCACAAAAAACCCTCATTGCCGCGGTCTTGGCAACGCTAGTCACGCCCTTCGCGGCGCAGGCTCAGCTTGAAGAAATTATCGTGACCGCTCAGAAGCGAGAACAGAGCCTTCAGGACGTGTCCATCGCGATCTCGGCATTTGACAGCGCCCAGCTAACTGAGTTGGGGCTGACGAGTGTGGAGCAATTGGCCACGATCATCCCCAATGTCGAACTCTCCGATGCGCGGGGTGCTGGTCTGCCCACATGGGTCATTCGTGGTGCCGGATTGGAAGACTTTAACGCCAACAACACGCCGGTCTCCGCTATTTTCTACGATGAAGTGTATATGACCTCGAACGCGCTCGGCGGTATCGGCCTGTTCGACGTCGATCGTGTTGAGGTGCTCAAGGGCCCGCAAGGGGGGCTTTATGGTCGAAACGCGACGGGCGGTGCGATCAGAATTCTATCTACGAAGCCTGATCTGAACGAGACAAGCGGTTTTGTGCGAGGGACCTATGGTCAATGGGATCGATGGAGTCTGGAAGGCGCCATAGGCGGGCCCATTATTGAAAACAAACTGGCCTACCGGCTTGCGGTCAATACGGATCAGGGTGGTGGTTGGCAGGATTCTCTGACGACTCCGGAGGATGATGAGCATGGCGATCGCGATTTTCAGGCGGTAAGAGCGCAGCTGTTATTTACTCCCAGCGATGCATTGGAAGTTTTGCTCAAAATCGATGCTGGCAGGGATCAGTCGGAAACCGTCATGCCGCGCTTGAATGGTACATACAGTACTGCCTATGACTTTGATTATTGTGGTTCGATCTACCAAGGGCGGCGTGATGACTCGAGCTGTATCGGGTTCCATAACTTGGTTGATGCGCTGTATGGATTCACACTGGGTTTGCCGACTCCCGCTGACCAGAAGAGCAACGGTGAAACGGTGGTCTCGAACCCAATCAATAGGCTGGATAACGAATGGACGGGCTATAACCTCAACATTGATTGGGACTTAGGGAATACCACCCTCAAATCGATTACGTCTTACTACGAATACGATTTTTTCCAATTCTTCGATTACGACGCCACGCCACTCGCCATTGTGTCCAGTGCCGAGGGATTCCCTGACGGGGAGACCGAATTTGAGCAATGGTCTCAAGAGTTCCGCCTGACAAGTACCGGCGATGGACCTTTGACCTGGCTTGCAGGCGCCATGTATGCAGAGGACACCAACGAAAGTCTGCAGAGTTTTTCAGTTGAAGCACTGACGGAGCTGGGTTTTGTCGCCTTTACAAACGGCCTTGCAAACTACACGCAGGATACCGAAACCTGGGCTGTTTACGGTCAGGTGGGTTATGACTTAACTGATCGTCTTAATCTCCATGGCTCGCTCCGCTATACGGATGAAGACAAGGACATTGATTACTTATCCACGGTCGTCGTTCAGGGGTTCACGGTGCCCCTCGGTGAGGTCGAGGGTTTTGAGACATCTCTAGAGGAAAACTGGTCCGGTCATATTGGCCTGGATTGGAGCGTATCCGACAACACACTGCTCTATGCTCGGTTTTCTCGGGGCTTCAAATCGGGCGGCTTCTTTGCGGCATTTACCGACAACAACGACCAGCTGACACCCTACGCCGAGGAGATCAACGATTCGTACGAGATCGGTATCAAGTCGAATCCTACCAACGACCTGCAGATTAACGCGGCGGCGTTCTTCTATGACTACCAGGACGCTCAGGGGGGAATTATGGTTCCATCAGATGGTTCCCCTTCGGGCACCCTCTCGACGATTGGCACAGTGGGTGATGCCGAGCACTATGGCGCGGAAGTCGACCTTTTATGGGCACCTTCTAGCCTGCCCGGTTTTCAGCTTGGTGTGTCTGCGGGCTGGCTTGACGCCGAGATAAGTGATTCAAATGAGACGTCTTTAGATCAACTCGGGCAACCCCAGTCTCTGCAGGGTGTGGATCGCCAGTGGTCACCGAAGTCGAGCTATACCATTAGCGCGCGACAGGAATTCACTCTTGCGGGCAATCTGCTCGGTAGTGTTGGAGCGGTATATAGTTGGCGCGACGATCCGCTCACTCGGGATATGCAGCTGGGAGACTTGGATTACGGAATGCTACAGGTCGAAGCATACGGCCTGCTGAGCCTGCGCATTGCGCTGGCGCACCTTGACCAAGGCTGGCAGATCGCGCTCAGGGCTGACAACCTCGCGGATGAAGAGTACGCCACCATGTCTTCCGGAGACGGCGGTGGGAGCTACTGGGACGTCCCCGGTCGCCCCCGAAGTGTGACAGCCGAGTTGCGGTACGACTTCTAGGTCGTGACATCTCAGCACTGGAACCGCTAGCAGCTGCTAGCGGTCTCACTTTTTAAAAGGCCAAAGACGTCGCTATTCTTCAGTCCACAATCTTGCAATCGGTGCTGATTCCGGTTTGTTAACAACACGCTCATAGCTAAGGTGTCTGATGATGAACTACACCTCGATCGTTACGATTTTATTGCTTCTACTCTCGGGTCAGAACGTTAACAGTCAGGAATCAACTCCGGAGCCAACGCCAGTGATCCCGATTGCCATTGAGCAGCGCTATCTGGAAGGCAGAGGGCTGACTCGGCTTGATCCATCAGAGCTCGATGGCGAGAACGTGACGCGAGACGAGGACTTCACCTCAGAATCCTATACCCACGCTTTTTACGCCGGGAAAATCTTCGTTGCTGTCTACGAGGCTGGGCCAGGCAGGGTCTATATTGATGGTGCCGTTTATGACGAATTTATTCAAATTCTGGAGGGGCGCCTCATACTCACGCCCGATGGCGGGGATGCTATCGAGTTCAAGCAAGGCGAGTCACTAGTGGTGCCCCAGGGGTATAAGGGTTATTGGTACATGCCTGAGAAGTATCGGGAGCTCATCATTATCAATACAGACTATGCTCAAACAGAGGGTGGGTCATAAATAAATGGCACTCTGGCCCAGCGCAGTCTCAGCTCCTGTGAGACGTGTTTGTATCGACGCAGGGACGGTCAAATGACGGATTCAAACGCTATGGCAAGCCCTGAAGGGGTGGTCAGGGCTTATTACGCGGATATATCTGCTGGGCGTTTCGCGAACGCCATTGCGCGGCTGGCGCCGGATGCCACGACATGGATTTTAGGGGAGGGTCACTGGCCTCTGGGGGGATATCATGATCTCGCCAGCCTTGGAGAAATCCACGCCATGGTGGCCGAGCGTTTTCCTGAGGGATTGAGGCTCACCATTGATGCCATGACCGTGGAGGGCGAGCGGGTGGCGCTAGAAGCCGAGTCTTACGGCGTTCGCGCTGATGGCAAGGTCTACTGCAACCAGTACCATTATCTGATTGTTGTCCGAGATGGTTTGATCTGTGAGCGGCGCGAGTACTTAAATACCCTCCACGCCAAGGAACTGCTGTGCGATCCAATGGACTGAGGGGATAACGCGGGGTCTTGGTATCTGATCATCGCTGAAGTGCTGGCAACGAGCGCAATAAAGCAGCCAGAAGGGTTCTTTAGGTTGTTGCCGAGTCTGTTGGTGCTAGCGGGATACAGTGCGTCCTTCTACTGTCTGCCACTTGTTCTTCGGACGGTGCCAGTCGGAGTTGCCTATGCAGTCTGGGCAGGCTTGGGCATCGTGCTGATCACCATTGTCGGAGCGGTGCTATACGACCAGAAAATGGATCTGCCGCCAGTTTTGGGCATCACACTCATCGTCAGTGGCGTGCTTGTTTTGCGCTCATTTTCTAACATCAAGGCGTAAGCGCGCCATGAATGCCGTGACTGCGTTGCCCTAGATCGCATTGGCAGTTATTTACGCCACGGTTTTTGATTCTCCGCGGCAGTAAACCCCCATGGCAAATGCCCCAACCCAGGCTAGCAGCATGAAAGTGCTGTAGTCGGTGATTTCACTCAGTGGAATTATACCGGTCACCAGAAAGCCGTAGAAGACGGGATAGATAATACCGAAGAGGCCTAAACTGATCGCGGCGACCTTCGCACTGGTTGAGAGCTGAAACAGTGGGCGAGCAACCAGCAACCCGAACAGAGACCAAAGCCACAGCCCTAGGTAATCGAAGTAGGTGGTCAGGCTGTAAGGATAAGCCTGGCTATTAATCGACAACAGTGTCAGCCCGGGTTCCTGGCCGTGTGCACCAGCGGCCAGGTCTTGAGCGATCAGGGGGACGACCCAAAGCTCGGTGCCCTTGGTGATTATAATCGCCATGGTGCCCAGCGCCAGCATGATACCGCCAGAGACTGCAGCCAGGGGGTTAACGCGGTACACCTTCCAGCAGGTAGCGGCGAAAACCGCGGCAAGTGTGAACACCTGAACAATTTGGGTGACCCAGCTCAGCACAAAGGCGCCGTTGTTCTCATTAAGCCAGGCGATTTTTTCGGCGGCGGTGCTGCCAGCGGGGGCATCATAGACTCCGAACATACTCACGACTGTGAACACGAAAAGGACAATAGCTGAGAGATAGGCAACTTTGTTGATTTGACTGTCTAATCGGGCGGTGGTGCTCATAGCGAGTTCCTCTGACAATGATTGTTAGCTGACGTACCCATTACTTCACTTTTTCCACAACGGCATTGATGTCTAGGTCCAGTTCCACTCGGCGTCGGTGATAGCGCCAGCTACCCTCCGTTCGCTTCAGTTCATCGATGTACCAGCCTGATGCGACAAATTCGTTGCGCGTTCCTTCTCCGTCCTGGAGCACCGTGAGCATGCGTACACGTTGCCGAGCGGTGTCATTGGTGATATCCAGTTCGGGTTCGGTGGTAACGTGCACGGCTGTTGTCGTGGCATTGCAGCGGGCCGCAATTTGCGCACGCCCGACGTAAATTCCCTCGCCACAAATAGTGAACTCGGCATCTTCGGTGAAGAGGTTGGCGTACGACTTGCCGTCTGCGAGGTCGGCATAGCGGTTGTACTTGGCATTGAGTTGTCGTATCGCCACATAATCCGAAAGGTATTGCAGCTCGTTGTTCTCCATGACCGAATCTCTTGAGGGTTTAATGGTTATGCGGCGCTGTCATCTGCCTTCTGCTCGCTCCCCAGCTGCTCATTGATGGCGCGCCAGGCTGCATCGATCGCGCCGTTGAGGTAGGCCCTATTCTCAGAATCTGAGTTTGCAATGCTGATACGGCCATAGGGTTTGCGACCCAGTTCGTGGGGGGCTTTGCCCGTGGGCCACTCTGGGTCGTACAGTTCCATGTAATCGTAGGCGTAGCCGTGTGACCACCGGTTAATGGTGATTGCTTCGATGTCCCGGTCGGCGTCGAAGCCGAAGGGGCCAAACATGCCGGTTAGCTGCTCGCGTATGTCCTGCTCATAGTCGGCGAAGGTCGTGGTATACAGTTTATGCCTGGCTTGGCGATACAGGTCGCGGCCGGTCTGGCTGCCGTTGTTCCTGTCCGTAGGCGATGTCAGCATGTAGATGACCATGGGTGAATCGGGATCGTCGTTTGTCTTGTAATCACCGATCGAAACGGGTGGCGCGCTGGATACCAGGTGGTAGTGACTGGTTGGGCAGTGAAATACCTCAACGCCTGCTTTGTTAAAGGCCTGGCGATTACGAATCAGTACGTTGGTCGCCAGCAGTGGCACTTTGACGCTGTAGCGCAGGCTCTCCTTCTGCTCCTCGGGCATGTCTGGGCAAAGGTGGGGGATCAGTCCGTTGTAGCAAGCTAGAACACAATGCTTGGCTTTGACCCGATAGGCTGCCCCTTTGGTAACGTAGGCTACTGAAACGGTGCCGTCGGGATTGTTGCTCGCGTTAACCGCCGAGCTGTTTAAGCGAAGCTTCACCGGATGGTTCGGCAAGTCCAGTTTGCCGTAGTCGAATTGGGCCGTGACTACGTCTTCAATCGTGTCGCCGGAGGCCACTGCGGGAATCAGTCGACGCACCATTTGTCGGGTCAGGGAAGCATTGCCATCGGGCATCCAGACGATATCGGACTCTTCCATAATCAGGCTGTCTGCGAGAACTGCATAGGCTTCCTCTCCAAGGACACTGAAGCCCGGCACTCCCCACTTAACCGCCTCGGCAATCGATATGGAATCGGGGTATAGGCAGAAGGTGACGCCGATGATGGTGTTCCATAGGGATGAGGTGGGTTCTGCCAGTCCAACGTAATCCGTCAAGAACGTCTGGTAACTCGTGGTCTTGAGGAAGTGCTTGATGTCCTTCTCTGGTACTGCTTTCTGGAGCTCAAGGGTACCCTCCACAAACGCGATGAGCTTTTGTTGCTCGGATTCCGATACCGTCAGGGATTGGATAAGCTCTCGGTAGTTGCCCATGCCGAACCAGGTGCCCATCCAGGGACCGTTGATAATTTTGTCTTCACCAAAATGGTTGCTGTCGGTATACAGGCCAACGTCAACTCCCGCGTCTGCCATGCCCCAGCCGGGCGCCATGGCACCTCTTACCTTGTCTAGGTCGAAGCCAAGATCGCTGACAAGTTCCTTGGATTGCTGCGAGTAGAGGTGAGAATCCTGAAAGTTACCGCTGCCACCGGGGCCGAGCAACATCTGGCCCTGGCTGTGAAATTCGTTGCGCTTGGCATGGCCGCCAAAGTCATCATGGTTGTCCAGTATCAGGATGCGTGCGTCTTTGTCCGTCTTTTGCTGATAGAACAGGGCGGCAGCTAAGCCGCTGATGCCCGCACCGACTACGATGAGGTCGTATTCCTCGTTGAGCGCCTGATAGCTCGAAGGTTTCTCACTGCGCCAGGCCAGGGCGTGAGCACTTTCGAAAGAGCCGTCATGACTGCCGCGAATACCCGTTAACGCTGGCGGGTAGTATTCGCCTGAGCGCCCCGATGCTGACTTTACTGCCGCCGCCAGTGTAGTCTGTGGGCTGATCATGGCCGCGCCGGCTAGGCTGATGGAAACGCCGTTGAGAAAGTCTCTTCGTGTGATGTGCTGGGTCAATTTTTGTGTCTCCGTTATCGGCTCTATTGTTCCAACAGCGTGTAAAACAGACTTGTGTCTAGGAACTCGGTAATGCTGCAGATTTTGTCATCGCGGAACCGAAGCAGGTGCACATACTTGTTGTTGTAAGGCATACCGGTGCGGCCGCTCGCCTTGCCATCGAACTGTACAAAGGCGATACCGTCTGCCGTCACAATGTCATTGACGGTGATTGCAACCCCGTTCTCATCGATATGCTGGAAGACCTTCATCCAGCAATTTTCCAGAATGTCCTGCATGCCTCTGAATTCACGGCCCATTTCCGGGTGGCTACCAATGGGCCTGAAGGAAATGTCGTCAGTTGTGTACTGGAATGCGCCCGCGAGGTCGCCGCTGTTGATGGCATCGGAAAACGCCTTGTAAACCTGTTCTTCAGTGCTCTTGCTCATTGGTGCTCCTGATTCAGTGATGTGTCTACGAGTCGTTGGCTGGTCACCAGGTCAGTGGCAGCCTCGCTAGAGAGACAACGGCGCCTAGGTTGACATCAATTTCAGCGCCATCCTCGACGCTGAACGCGGGCACACGGTTAAGCCACTCCTCCAGAGCCACCCGCATCTCCAGCCTGGCAAGGTTAGAGCCCATGCAGCGATGCGGTCCAAAAACAAAGGCACAGTGCCGGTTGGGAGATCGCTCAAAGTCTGCCTCCAAGGAGTTTTTGAACTCCTTGTCATCGAGACTGGCGACCGCCGTAATGCAGTTCACGAAATCGCCTTTTTTCAACTGTACGCCGTGGAACACAACGTCTTCGGTGACGCTGCGCCTTACCTCCACCACCGAGTGCATACGGAAAAATTCTTCAACAGCGCTAGGGATCAGGTTCGGGTTGTCCCGTAGTTGCTGCTGCGCTTCTGGATTAGCCGCCAGATAGCGCCAGGCGAAGCCCAACGATGAGGCAACCGTGTCTAAGCCTCCTACAAACAGCAGGAAATACATGCCTATTATTTCTTTGTCGGTGAGTTCGCGATCGTCCACCGTAAAGCCGAGAATCGCTGTGGCAAGGTCTTCTGCGGGATTAGTTCGCTTCGTCGCCAGCATGTCAACGAGGTAATTGTAGATATCCCGAGCCGCTTGGGCGCGGGTTTCAATCGTGTTGGAGACGTGCAGTAGTTTGTACTCATAGTCGAGGATTTTGTCGAAGTCCTCCGGCGGCATCCCGAACAGATCCATAAAGATTCGCACTGGGAATTGCACGGCAAAGTCTTCAATAAACTCACATCGGCCCTGCGCTTGAAACTTTTCCAGCAGCGTTACGGCTGTGGAGCGCACGGCATCCTCTCTTGGGGCGATCTCTTGCGGAGACAGCGGCTTGTTGAAGTGAATTCGGTACTTGAAGTGTTCGGGCGGATCGATCTCGAGCGGGATTAGATCGAGTTCCTGTCCCAGCAAAAAAGAAAAGCCCGTGCCATTTTTAGAGGAAAAAAGTTCGGGGCTTTTTAAGATCTCCTTGATGATTGCGCCATCAGAAATAGACCAGCCACCGGCTCCTTGAAAGGCGGCCGGATTGTAGAAAATAGGTGCCGCCTCTTTATGGAGGTTGGCAAATACCTTGAAGGGATTCTTTTTTAGTTCTGGGTGAGATTCGCCGTCCAGAGGAAAGACCAGGTCTTTTGGAACATGATCCGGCACGGTGTAATCGAACATATGGGTCATAGTGGTTTGCCTGTCAGTCAGTAGCGGACGGGGTGGGCCTGTCCTGAGATTGTGGTACGCTTTCAGATTACATAAACTGTACATAGCTGTAAAGTTAAATGCGGGCCGTCCGAATAAGGACATGCCCACTTGCCGATGTGTTTGTTCTTAAGGGAAATGGGATGGCTTCTTGCTAGATACGAAACGGGTTGTCTTCAGTGGTGCAGGCCAATCGGCGGTCGGGCGTAAGGTTGAGCAATCTGCAATTGACCTGACGCTGGATGCTTCATTGGAGGCCATTGCACATGCTGGCCTGAGTATTGCGGACATCGATGGTCTCTGCTCATACCCTGGAGTCCGAAAGGACATTGCTCCCGGGTTTGGTCCGGTGGCGCTAGCGGACGTGAAGAATGCCATGGGACTCAAATTGAGTTGGCATTCCGCTGGTTGGGAGGGGCCGGCTCAGGCGGGTGCGATCGTTAATGCCTGCGCGGCTGTGGCCAGTGGCCTGTGTCGACACGTTTTGGTATTTCGTACGGTGACGGAGGCCTCGTCGGTCACAGCGGATCGCAAGGCCAGTGTCTCGGGCACGGGGGGCGAGCGAATTTCCGGACCGTTTCAGTGGATGGTGCCCTTCAGGGGTTACTCTGCGGTCAATACCGTTGCGCTATATGCCCAGCGGCACTTTCATGATTTTGGTACAAGCCGTGAAGCATTGGGCGAGATAGCGATCAACAATCGGCGCAATGCGGCGCTGAACCCCAAGGCGGTGTTCACTGAGCCGCTCAATATGGCGGATTATCTGAGTGCACGCATGATCAGTTCGCCGCTGTGCCTATTCGATTGTGATGTGCCAGTGGACGCCAGCACGGCGATTATCGTATCCCGCGCCGAGGCAGCGCACGATGTTGCCAGTCCTGTTTATCTTGAGGCGATGGGCTGTGCGCTGCATGGGCAGGATTCCTGGGACAACTATTCTCCAGATCTGACCGAGATGGCCGCCCATGATGCGGCGTCTTCGATGTGGTCGCAGACAGATCTGACTCCGGCAGATGTTGACACAGCGCAGTTGTATGACGGCTTTTCCATGTTGACGCTGTCTTGGATAGAGGCGCTAGGGTTCTGTGGCAAAGGTGAGGCAAAGGATTTTCTGCAGGGCGGGGACAATATAGCCCGGGATGGCCAGTTACCGCTGAATACCAATGGCGGCCAGCTGTCAGGGGGACGCACCCACGGCTTTGGCTACTTTTACGAGGCGATCCTGCAGCTGAAGGGAGAGGCGGGTGAACGGCAGTTGGCCCGGCGCCCAAGGGTTGCTGTTGTGGCGAACGGCGGTGGGCCCTTAGGCTCCTGTTTCCTGCTTAGAACAGGTTAGTACCGGCCCGGTTGGGCGTTGCGGCTAGCGGGAATTTCCGGTCAAGTTACATGCGTATGGCGCCGTCGAGACGAATGGTCTCACCATTGAGATAAGGGTTCTCCGCAATTTGGGTCGCCAGCAGGGCGAACTCTTCTGGCTGTCCCAAGCGCTTCGGATACTGCACCATGCGCTCCAGCCCCTGGCGAAAAT
>ERZ887830.1844-NODE-1844-length-11376-cov-6.100874_pt1 | contig 11376 bp, 13 predicted proteins | sample MGYA00521101_ERZ887830 | MGnify/ENA primary metagenome ERZ887830 (study PRJEB32303, sample SAMEA104408592) | aquatic metagenome | biome: Marine water; feature: Pelagic; material: water | place: Baltic Sea | collected 2014-06-05T16:38:00 | depth 1,762 m ...
TCTTCTACTATCTTGGCCCCAGTTTCCGGCAGATCAAGAAAGCGAAATACACCGTTTAATTCAGCTGCGGTATTCGAGTTTAGCAGTTCGCTTTGAACTACTTTGATCTGATCTTGGCTGAAGTATTTTAAATATTCCGAAAGTTGCCGGCTATAAAACCCTCTGTCCTTATAAGAGAATCGGTTGCGTGAAATCGGATTTGTTACGATACGCGCTGCTTCATCTTTTAACACTTCCTCAAAGGATAGCCACTCGTATCCCTTTTTGATGGAATGGTAGTAATGAGAATACGCGCGTTCGACCGGATTTCTTAGAATGAAAATCAATTTGACCTTCGGAAATGACTGATGGATTCGCTGGGCTGCTTCTGGGTGGTAGATATATAAGGGGGAAGTTTGCCCGCAGCAGTGCTCTTCCTTGCTTTCTTTAAAATGGCTTTCAAACCATGGCATCCCCTTTACATAGTTACTCTCGTGGTCAAAAAAATGGAGCTCTTGCGGTGTCTTAGGTATGTAGATGTCAGGATGAGTTCGCAACAGGTTGTGTAGCGTTGTGGTTCCGCTCTTTTGTGCGCCTGCTATGATGAAATCTAGCTCCATGTGTTGAGTCTGTTAATTTATTGTTGTAGATGAAGGGAGGGTTATGTTATCGCTACAATTTTATAACAACTCAAGTCTAGGTGCGATTCTCGAGCCGCATGATTTGGTGGGATTTAGGTATCCATAATCAGTGCCGTATCTATTAGAGTGGTTCAAATGAGCAGAAAAATCTCGACTCATAGTTGGCTCCCGCGATTGTTATGTGTTCTTTCAAACTGGAACGTCTTTTTTATGGTTTACGTCATTTTAGGTATGCATAAATCGGGCACGACACTCGTGGCTCAAACATTACATCGCTCTGGGATTAATATGGGGGATGATCTGACAGATGATGACTTGGATTATGGGTCTGAGAAATCGGAAAGTCGTCAAGCCCGTTTGATTAATGGTCAGATTCTCGACTCTGCCGGTAAATTCAGCCTCGATGTCATCCCTACGTTTGAACCGGAGATAAACCTAGAAGCTGAATCACAGTTGCGCGATTTTGTTACCCAGCAAAGTCAGAAATATGCAAAATGGGGCTTCAAGGATCCACGGACGACGCTGACATATCCGGTTTGGAGACCTTTATTGGGGGAGCATAAGCTGATATTGGTTTATCGTCCGATGGAGTATGTCTGGCGTCATTATACTCGCGGTCTTTTGCGTAGATTTAAGCCATTGAGCTTGAAGAGCTTAAGGAAGGGGATTCAGGCGATTAATGCATGGGTTGGCTATAATACCAAGCTTGTGGAATTGAAGGAAGTCGGGGGAGTGGAAACATGCCTATTGAATTATGACTTAATGATGACTGATGCATCGGTGCTTGAGAGCCTCGATCGTTTTACCGAAACGGATTTAGTCGACGTTCGCCGTGGTCAAGCGCTGCCGTTGACGGGGCGAGAACAATTGGTTTTTAGAATACATCGCTTTATCTATCGGATTCGATTTGGTGGTGTCCAATTACGACGAGTGGATCAGGGCTTGGCGTTTTGCCACATGCAAACTCAGTCATCTGGACTTGCTTGAGCTGAATAAATTACTACATAGAATGGAGATTGATTCAGTAAAGGTGCAACAGCAGTTGGAGGAATCCCCAGGGTTTTCTGTGGTTTGCCTCGCGCGCGAGAGTCCTGAAGTGCTAAAGCGTTTTTTGGATTATTACTGCAATTTGGGGGCAGAGGTGATCTTTATTTATTTAGATGAGCCCTGCTCGGACGAATGGTTGTCTTTTGCTGCCAAATTTCCAGCGCAACGCATTCGGTTTACTTATTGTGACTGCGACTATTGGACCAATCTGCTGGGTAAGGATACGAATATCCTGCATCTTAAACAGGAGGCAGTGTATGTGCTGGCGCAAAAAGAATGTAGCTCCACCTGGTTATTTATCACCGATTCGGATGAGTATGTGATCCCTCATTGTGCAGTTTCAGCGGTTTTAGATAGAATGCCTTCTTCGGTTGATGCCTTTGGCTTGCCGCCAGCTGAGGCGATTTGGGGACCCGGGGATGATTTAGACCATCAATTTGGATCTACTTGGTTTCGCAGACCATTTAAAAGTAAGTTGCTTTGGAAGATGTTGAGTTTTGTTCTCTATGGTTCTTTGAGGAGTTGCTTTACCCGTAACCACCTCGGACATGTTTCGGGTAAGCATTTTATTCGATCAGCGGCAGAGTTTGATTTAATTGGCAACCATCGTTCGATGCGAAGGGAGAAGAGTGTCACGCTTAGCTTGTCTTCGATTTTCGCTGGTGAGTGGACCCTTGAGGTTGCTCACTTTGATGCGATTTCTTTCCCGAGATGGTCAGAGAAGTTTAGTCGACGCGTTTCCAGTGAAACGCTGGTGCCGAAGATGAGGAATGCGCGGCAACGGCAAATTGCTTTAATATCTGAGGCCTTAAACAGCCATTCGTCAGACCGTAGTCGCCAACTCTTCGCCCAGCTTTATAGTTTAAATTCCTTTAAGATATTCTTACTCAAGCCCTTTGGGCGAGCCTTCAAACTGAAGCTATTCGATGTTTAGAGCAGATGCTAGCGGGAGGGTTGAAGGAATCCTGTTTTCGATTAAGGAGGATTAAGTGCTTTTCGACAAAGTGAGGGTTGCCGTGGCAAGCAACGCTAACTGTAATTGCATTTTTAAGTATAAACTGACTGATCAATGCTCCATTTAACCGATGAACTGAAATTTGCACAGGGTGGCCGGCGTATTTGCTATGTTTACCCGACCAACACCCATCGCTGCATTAAAGTGTTGAGGCCGAGAGGACAGCCTGTGCGTCGTCGGCAGAAATCTGCATGGTATAAACGGCTGCGTCCACTTTCATCCTTTGATGATAATCTGCGAGAGTTGGCTGCCTTTGAGGAAATGAAGTGTTATGATGATTCTATTTGGGAGCATTTTCCTCTTTGTTATGGGATGGAACAGTCGAATTTAGGCGAAGGGATTGTGACTGATCTGATACGCGACGAGGATTCGGGTGAAATCTCACAGACTTTGCGTGAGTATTTAAAAGCAAAGGGGAGTTCGCCGGAACTGATGAATGCCTTGGATGCTTTTTTTGATAAACTGATTGAGCAACAAGTGGTGACCCGTGACATACTGGATCACAATCTGGTGGTTAAAGTCGAATCTGCGGGCTTGCGAATCATGCTGATTGATGGATTCGGCAGCTCAGATTTCCTTCCCTCTAAAGTGACTTCACTCTTTTCCAGTCGTCGAAAAGTCCGTCGCAAAGTTCAGCGCTTCCGGGTGCGTTATTCGATCTAATTGCGGCGAGTCGTCGGATATGCTACTGAACCAGTTTATTGATTAGGTCATAGTGCTCAAAGACGGCTTGAATCTGCATATCATTACCGCTTTTTTGAGACTTGTTTCGCCGTTTAAGCGAAACTTCCTGAGTGCCTTCAATCATCTGTGAACGTGCGCCAAAGCTCTTAGTGTTGGATAGTTGTTTACAGGGTGTTCCGTTTTTGAGCGACATGGCCTTTAGCCAGACATCATCCGCGTTTGGAGCCAGACGTAGTAGGACATCTTGGTTGAGGATTTCGGGGTCAAGGCAACCAGGGAAGTAGAGAACCCCCCCGACGCCAGTTGGGAATAGCAGTAAAGAAGCGGTGGGCTCGTTGCAATTCCAGATCCATTGTTTGTATGGGAGCAGCTCTCCGCCTTTCGAAAGGGTGATTTTATGCCCTCGGTGGCAATGGATGACATCCGGCTCTTTTATATAGGCCAGATAGAGCTGATCGGTAGTGTCGATGGGATAAATGATATCATCATCCACTGTGATTAGTAAACTGTCGGGATATTTTTGCAACGTGTAAAAAAACTTAGTATAAGGACCGAGGTCTTTTTCGCAGTAAAGTATTTCCAAGCCTCGCTTCATTTGGCGTTTCAATGTCGCAGGCAGTGTCTCGTCACAAAATTCGTCTTTGCTCAGGCAAAGCACAATTTTGTCTGCAGGCAGCGACTGCTCCATTAGGCTTTCTATTGTGAGGTAAACCGAATGAATGCGGCTGCCGTACGACGTTAAGCTTACAATGATCTCATGTGCGACCGAGTTTCCGACTCCCGGACTGGAAGAGTGGATGACTCGTTCCTGATAAGTCGCCTGCGCTTGAGTCGCCCGGAAACGATCCAAGAGCTTATTCTCTTTCTTAAGAGCTCTCGCTCTTCGGTTCTTCTTCGAGAGACTTTGAAATATTTTCATCATACGTGCTTGTTCTTAGTCGAAGGGGGGTGAACCGCCCTAGTGTTTCGACCAAATATAATCTCGGCTGAGGGGCAAGCCCATCGTGCGTTCGACAATATACTGAGCTACGGCGTCGCTACTGAAGTGGGTGCGATAAAAGCTGCGGCCCTTGCTGGCGATGGCTTTACGAGTGGCATCGTCTTTGTGCAGTTCTTTGATTCGCTCGAGGAGGTCTTCTTTGGTGTCGAAGAAAATGGCGGTGTCTTCGCCGATTAGTTCGTTCATTTTTCCGTCTTTCTGAATGAAGGCGAGTATTCCATTTGCCATCAGTTGAGACAGCCGCGCGGAGGAGTAGAGCGTGTCTTCTTGGCGGTTTAAGTTTAGCCCCATTTTACTATTTGCCAGCACGGCCTCGTATTCGTGTCCCCAGACGTTGGGTTCGCCGAAGTAGCCGAAGGTCTTAAAGGTCAGGGAGCTGGACTGAAGCTGCTCACTTAGATGAACGATGGTATTTTTGCGTTCGGTATGCTCGTTGCTGTTGCCGCAGAAAAAGAGGTCGTAGGGTAAGTCGTCCCGGATCGAATTGTCATAGGTCTCGATCGAGGCGTCGGTCGGGTTGGGCATATAATGGATCGAGGCACGGCGGCCTCTGAATTGATCCAGTCCAGAGCCAGCAGTAGTGATAAAGATGGTGTCGGCCGAGCCAGTGCGCTTCTGAATTGCAGGTAAGTTATGCGGGACGAAGAGGGGATCGACATTTCGATATGCGATACGCACTTCAGGCAAGTTTTTGCGAATCGTTTCGAGGGTCTCATTTTTTATGAGATCGCAGTGCCCGAACAGTATCATGTCGGGGCGAAAGTTGATCGCGGTTTTGACGAAGGCGCGGTTCATCTTACCAATGCCTAGGTCCCGCAGCTTGAAGGGCGCGAGGAAGGCAGCCATGTCTCGATCACTAAAGTGGAGGACATGGTGGTGGTTTCGAATAAATCCGTTGAGGAGTTTATATTCGGTGCTGACTCGCGCCTTCCCGAAACGGCGTAATTGGGCATTACCTACTTGCAATATTCGCATCGTTGGGAATTAAGGCTTGTCGATTTACTCAGGGCAAGCTCCTATCATCGGATTCAGTCTGCAGTTAATGAAAGCGCACGATCCAATCCGTTCAAAACCCCGCCTCCTGCAAATTATGCTGTCGACCCAGCCAGGTGGCGCGGAGACTTTTTTTGAGAAGCTATGCTTTGGCTTTGCCCAAGCGGGAGTGCCTCAATGCGTCGTGATTGAGCCGAATCCTGAGCGAGAAGCGCTCTTTGCCGATTTCCCTGGAGTCGAAGTGTACCCCATAAGTTTTGGAGGCATTCAAGGATTCTTTGGGAAGAGACGCTTACGGACTGTTTTTGAGCAATTTCAGCCTGACGTGGCACTTACTTGGATGAATCGGGCCTCACGCCGTGTGCCCTCGGGCTATTGCCCTGTCGTCGGCCGTCTTGGAGGCTACTATGGGCTGAAATATTATAAGAATTGCGATCATCTCGTCGGAATTACGCCTGATCTAGTCGAGCATATTAAGACGGGAGGGCGTTCAACAAGTGATGTGAGTCTGATCCCGAATTTTGGAGAAGTTTCGGGCCGCGTGGCAGATCCGAGTGAGGTGCGTCGGGCTATGCGAGCAGAGTTAGGCCTGTCAGATCAGCAAACAGTTTTGTTGGCCTTGGGACGACTCCATGAGGTGAAAGCTCATGATACGCTGATCCGGGCTTTAGCCAGAATGGATTCCGCGGTATTACTCCTTGCGGGCGAAGGCCCTTTAGAGGGGGAGCTTCGAGCCTTAGCGGAAAGCCTGAATGTGTCCAGTCGCGTTCATTTTCTCGGGTGGCGTCGAGATATTGAAGCTCTTTTCGCTACCTGTGATATCTCGGTCTTTCCTTCGCGCTATGAACCTAATGGCACTGTTGTGATGGAGTCTTGGGCGCAGCAGCGGCCGTTAGTGGCCTCTTGTGCAAAAGGCCCAGAGTGGCTAGTCGATGATGGGGTCAATGGGCTGCTCTTCGAGATCGATTCAGTTGACGGATTGGTTGCTTGCGTTGAACAAGTGAGGACTGATTCAGAGTTCGCTCAAAAACTGGTTGTTAACGGTGAGCTTAAGTTTCGGCAAGGCTTCACACGTGAATGCATCGTCGAACAATACCTTAAGTTATTCGCTGAATTAATTGGCTGATCTGCGGCTAAACCACTCGACGTATTTAGTGATGCCTTCCGCTATCGGAGTCTGCGGTGCATAGCCTAACAGTTTGTTGGCTTTGCTAATATCCGCGTAAGTTTGCGGCACATCGCCTGGTTGCTCTTCGATTTGCTCAATAATAGCCTTTTTACCAGTGGCGCTTTCGATTAATGAGATGAGTTCGCTCAAAGTGGTTGTAGCGGAGCCGCCTAAGTTAAAAATATCGAAGGATTTTTCGTCGTATTTCGAGGCGGCGACGATGCCGTTGATGATGTCTTCGATGTAGGTGTAATCACGCGCGGTGCTACCGTCGCCGTATTGCTGGATCGGCTCACCGGCAAGAATACGCTTGGTAAATTTTGAGATCGCCAAGTCCGGGCGTTGGCGCGGCCCATAGACTGTGAAGAACCGTAAACACTGGCAATGGATGCCAAAGAGGTGCGCGTAGTTGGAGCAAATCTGCTCGCCAGCTAGCTTGGTTGCGGCGTAAGGAGAAATCGTCCGCTCGATAGGATCATTCTCGGCAAAGGGCACTTTCTTATTGATGCCATAAACTGAGGATGAAGAGGCAAAGGTAAACCTCGGCACTTCATGGTAACGGCAAGCATCGAGTAAGTTAAAAGTGCCGTCGATGTTGGTCGTAAAGTAGAGCTTTGGATCCTGAATGGATGGGCGCACGCCCGCCCGCGCCGCGATATGGATAACTTGGTCGAATTTACCTTTGGCAAAAGTGCGTTCGACCAGAATGGCATCGCGGATATCGCCTTGCACGACTTCGATTTGGTCGCGTATGGCGGCAATGTTCTGCTGTTTGATTTCCGGATCGTAGTAAGTATTGAAGTCGTCAAAAATCGTTACCTGATGCCCCTCTTTGAGCATGCGTTCGCTGAGGGTTGAGCCAATAAAGCCGGCGCCGCCTGTGATTAGATAGTGCATGGAAATTACGTGTTAGAATGAAGTTGGGAGTAAAGACGCGTCGTAGCTTGGAGCATGGAATCTAGCGTAAACGGATTCTTGCGCTTAGGCACGGGCATTTGTTGGTGCCAGTGACTTAAAAGATCAATCATTGCGGCGGTATCGCCAAGGGAAATTTCACCTTCTGGAAAGATGGCGTTTAGTTGCTCTCCGACCCCGCCGTGCGTGTAGCCGGCTACCGGTTTGCCCAGCGCGAGGGCTTCGAGGGTGACGCGGCCGAAGGCTTCGGGGTCGGTTGAGCAGGAGACAACGACATCGGAGACCGCCATGACCTCGCGCAGGTCGCTGCGGTGGCCGACGAGGGTCATGTCGTGTTCGAGTCCGGCGGATTGAATCGCGGCTTTTACTTCTCCAAGGAACTCCAGCTTCTTGGGGTGGGGCTCGCCCACTAGTAGACCGTGCACAGGGATATGTTTTGCTTTGATGGCGGCGATGACTTGGATGAAATCGAGTTGCCCCTTCCAGCGAGTGATGCGGCCTGGCAGGGTGATGACGTATTTGCCTTCGAGTTGCGGGTAGTCGGCCTGCCATTTTTTCAACCAGCCTGCTGGTGGTTGGAAGCCATAGGGGAATTGATCCGGATCGACACCGCGATGAATGACGCGTAGTTTGTTTGCTGGCACGTCGGGGTAGTTTTTGAGGACGTAGTCTTTGACGCTGTTAGAGACGCAGATCACGGCCTCGCCTCGGGTCATGATTTTCGAGTAGAAATTCACGGAATACATCCCGTGCACCGTAGTGATCAGCCTGGGGCGGGTGGCTGGGTTCATCTTTCGCCAGGCCAGCCAAGCCAGCCATGCGGGGAGACGCGAACGAAGGTGTAGAATGTCCGGGCGTTCCTTTTCGAAAAGTTCCCTGAGCACTTTGACCTGTTTGAGCGAGCGGAGGCGTTTTTGGTGAACTGGCAGCGTAGTGTGGCGACTGCCTTCGGCTTCGAGTTGGGCGACTTGGCGTCCACCGTTGGAAATGACGAGCGATTCGTGGCCTTGTTCGACCAGATATTTGCCGACCTCCAACGTGCCGCGTTCGACGCCGCCTGCGTTCAGTTCGGGGAGGATTTGGATGACTTTCATGGGATGTAGGCTAGGACTCGTTTTTTTAACCACGGATTTCGCGAATGGGTACGGATATTTTGATTGCTGTCGCGTGTTTTCAGAAGCGATTATATGAGAGGGTTGCGGGTTTTTAATGGACCGAAGCGGGAGAAATCGCGATCGGCGGTCCAGAGTTCCTGAATGCCATTATCTAGGCAGATGGCGGCGATCCGTGCGTCGTGAATCATGGGGCCTCGAACCTTTCCGCTGAGTGCGAGATTTTTGAGTCTTTTAAAATAATCGAAGCCTTCTCCTAGTGGAATGCAGTGGGGACTTTCGAGCCATGTCTCAAGTGCATCTAGCGCAATCTCTATCGGACTAGGTGGATCGTAAATTCGTGGATGTGTTGTGATTGAAATGAATTCATGGGCACAGGGCCAGGGGATGGTCCAGCGACTGCCTTTTTGCGCTAACTGGGAGAGCGCCTGTAGTGCGCTTTCATGGAATTCAGCATCAGTGCGATGGGCGTAGACCAGTAAATTGGTGTCGACGGCAATCATGAGACATGTTCCTCGTAGGCCGCATCGCGTATGGCTTGCCAAGAGGCGTCTTTGAACTCTGCTTTGAGGCCATTGCCAGCAAATACGACTGGCTGGATTGGCTTAGTTGAGCGCTGCGAGCGCTCTTGTAGTGTTTTGGCGAGGCTTTCTTCAACAATGCTGCGAAGGGTCACCTGCTCTTCATGCGCAAGCTGCTTTGCTTGGATCAGCAGATTATCTGAAATTTCTATGGTAGTTTTCATGGGTTTATTTATGAATACATCTAGCCATATTGTCAAGTATGGGTATATGGCTGCATGCTACCAGGCGCGTTCGACCGAATAGGCATCGAACTTTTCATCCTTTGAAATGATGGTTAGATTTCTTCGGGTGGCTTGGGCGATGAGCATTCGGTCAAAGGGGTCTTTGTGATATTGCGGAAGATGCGATACCTGCAAGCAGTCTTTTGCTTCAATATCAAGGCGTTCAAAGCCGAGGCGGGTGAGCTCGTTGGGAATCTGTTGCTCCCATCCCAAGCTGAGTTCGAAATCTAGTCGACGTAGTCCTAATTTGATTCCGATTTCCCAAAGAGTCACTACGCTGAAGTGGCCTTTTTCTGCTGATTCGTAAGTTTGGGTCGCGCGCTTGGAGAGGCGCGGATCACTGGAGAGCGCCCAAAGAACCGTATGCGTGTCGAGTAAATAAGCCATTGCTAATCACGCGAGTGTTTCTTCCCAATCGTCGAAACTGTCGTTGAAATCGTCGGGCATCCGCTTGAGTAGGCTAGGCAGTGAGCCAATTTTACGCGAGGTTCCGGTTTGCTGAATGGCTTGTAAGCGCACTACGGGCTGCCCCCTACGCGCAATAATGACTTCCTCGCCGGCAAGCGCATTTTCAACCAGTGATGACAGTTGCGTCTTGGCTGTGTGCATATTTGCAATCTTCATGATGTTAGCTAAGTCTACATAGTCTAGTCTGTCAAGGGCTGCTTTATTTTGATTGGGTATATTGTACAAAGGTGAACTGCGGTTTTCATTGTTTGCATGGTGACTGTGTTTCGGCTGTTTTTTAACCACGGGGCACGCCGCTGGGCACAGATATTTTGCGATCGCGATGAGCTCATTTTAGAAATCTGTTGAGAACCATTTGGGCGATGCGATTTGCCTCATTGAGGGGGGCATTTTTCGGATAACAGAGAAGATCCGCATGATTATATTCATATGGGTGAACCATTTGATCGCAGATGAGTTTGTCCAAGCCTCGAACGACACGGGAATTGGATGATTTTCGAGGGACATTAAGTATGCCGACTCGAGAGCCTGAAGTAAGTGCTTCATAGACCATGGACACACTGTCTTCAGTCACCCAAATGCTGCCTGCGCAGTTGAGTTGCTGTTGCAGCCAGTTGGCGCTGGTTTGTTCAACAGGTTCTACTTGTAATTGGCTATTTGCTAAAGCTGATAGTGTCTGGGTTGTTGTCGGAGGTGTGCGGCGTGATGTGGTCAACGTCCATTTAATTGTAGGGTTGCTACTCAGGATACGCTGCACTTGTTGCCTGACTTGTGCTTCATTCCAGGCGTGATTAGCGGAAGGGCCGCCGATAAGAATGAGGCCTTGTTTGTCTGTGAGTGCGGTGCCGGGTTGAACAATGTTAAGCGCACCTTTGCTGTAAATCAGGTTCGATCCGGATTTTTCGTCATGCTCCGGCGCAATGCATAGGTCGAAAAAAATACGTGTTCCGATGGGTGGCGTCATCAACACGATGGTTGGAGCGCCTGTTTTTCGACCTGCTGCAAGAATGGTCGAGTGTGTGCGCCGTCCAGTGCCGATGATTAGATCAGGAGAAGGTATGTTGTGTGGGGTTGATAACTTGCCGCATATTGCCTGGAGCCATGAGGCGTGGTATGTTTGCGTTGAGAGTGTTATTGTTTGAATAGGGTGCACGCGCTCCAGCGCACGTATCAGGCCCAAGCTTTGGTTTTCGTGCCCACGCTTGTTATCGGTGATCAGCCAAATTATTTTTGTTACTGTCATGAGTTTCTTGTGCTGTGTTTTTAGAGTGGATCCTGTTATTCACGAGCTAAAAGTGCATGCGTACTACACCGGTATTTAAAGACATTTTTAAGGGCTGAGTTTGGAGGCACTAGGCAGTCCGCTTGTTTGGGTGGACTTCACCAGAACGCTTTGGTCCGTATCCTCGGGTGGCAGAGCGGCAGTGCGTGATTCGCTCCGCCAATGGTGATATGAGCTCGATTACCTTAGCCGAGGTTGACATGGCTGTACGAACCTTATTAGAGGGATAGTATATTATGATACGTTTGTTGGGTTGGTTGATTCGGT
>ERZ887830.1846-NODE-1846-length-11368-cov-20.905949_pt1 | contig 11368 bp, 10 predicted proteins | sample MGYA00521101_ERZ887830 | MGnify/ENA primary metagenome ERZ887830 (study PRJEB32303, sample SAMEA104408592) | aquatic metagenome | biome: Marine water; feature: Pelagic; material: water | place: Baltic Sea | collected 2014-06-05T16:38:00 | depth 1,762 m ...
TCTATTGGCATAAATCATAATAAAAATTTATAAATTTTCACGCGCTCGTTCACGTTTAAACTTGATCATCTTGCGCGTAATCATCTGGCGCTTAAGAGGTTTGAGATAATCAATAAAAAGCTTGCCATCCAAGTGATCAATTTCATGTTGTATGCAAGTTGACCATAATCCAGACATTTCTTCGCTTTGTTCTTTCCCATCCCGATCAATCCACTTTACCTGCACTTGAGCAGGACGGGTCACTTCAGCAAATTGTTCTGGCATAGACAAACAGCCTTCTTCATAAACACTGATTTCTTCCGAGCTTGCAACTATCTCAGGATTAAACATTATTAACGGACGCGGTGCGTTAGTGTCTGCCTTGACGCAATCCAAAACGACTAATCGTTTTAGAATACCAACTTGCGGAGATGCCAGGCCTACACCAGGCGCTCCATACATAGTTTCGAGCATATCATCAGCTAGTAAACGTAAGTCATCCGTCAAATCTGAAATATAAAGAGAGGTTTTTTTAAGGCGTGGGTCGGGGTGTAAAATAATAGGACGTTTCATGAAGTTGTGTTTAGGGTATGGTAACGCTTGCTGCAATGCGCACTTACACGAGAAACTTTTAGTAATAACGTCATATCTATTACAAATTAGGGGATCCCAGAATGAATTTCGACGAAATCTTAGACCGCCGTGATACACATTCAAGCAAGTGGGATACGATGGAAAAAATATATGGTGTATCGCCCAGCGATGGGCTCGCCATGTGGGTGGCGGATATGGACTTTCGCTCACCACAGGGAATCTTAGATACTTTGCAGACGCAAATTGAACATGGTATATTGGGATATTTTGGAGATGACCGCGAGTACATTGAGTCTATTCAATGGTGGATGGATACACGCCATGGCTGGTCAGTTGATTCTGAAAGTATTTTTTCCACTCATGGCTTAGTCCATGGCGCAGCCATGTGTATTGATACTTTTACTGACCCTGACGATGGTGTCATACTTTTTACGCCAGTCTACCACTCATTCGCAAAAGTAATCAAAGCCAACAATCGTCGTGTAGTTGAATGCGAACTTGCTCAGGTTAATAACCAGTATAAAATGGATTTTGATACCTATGACGCGCAAATGGATGGAACAGAGAAAATGTTAATTCTGTGCTCTCCACATAACCCTGGCGGACGCGTCTGGACAATAAATGAGTTGATCCAAGTTGCTGCATTCGCCAAGCGTCACAACCTAATTATTGTATCTGACGAAATTCATCATGATATAATCATGCCTGGTAACAAACACATTCCAATGGCGTTTATTGACAGTATTCAAGATCGCCTGATTATGATGACAGCTACAACAAAAACTTTTAATATCCCCGCAACACACGTTGGTAACGTTATAATCCATGACCACACCTTACGCAAAAAGTTTGCTAAACGCATCACAGGCTTAGGCCTTTCACCCAATGCATTTGGCATGTCCACAGTGCCCGCAGCATATTCGCCAGAAGGCGCTGTATGGGTTGATGAACTAATAACTTACCTAAATGAAAATCGCAGGATATTCGATGAAAGTATTAATGCCATCCCTGGCCTGAAATCAATGCCCCTTGAAGCAACATATTTATCTTGGGTCGACTTTAGCGGCACTGGCATGACACGCGCAGAATTCACTCACAGAGTTCAAAGGCACGCAAAAATCGCCGCAAACCATGGTTTAACCTTTGGCAAGGGTGGAGACAATTGGCTACGATTCAATATCGCAATGCCGCGTGTTCGTATTCAAGAGGCAGTCGATCGTCTAGCCCAAGCATTTCGAGACCTGCAATAATCAACAAATAATGAATAGTGACATAAGAAAATCTAATATACCGCCACACCCTATTACCTTAACTATATTGGCCCGTGTAATCATGAAACCAGTATTACAAACGCACATCGCACTACAGCCAGTGTTTGTAAAAAAGTCTTTGATTTATAGAGCTAATTGTGAAGCAATTAAAACAAACAAGAAGTTGAAATATTTTTTACTCGTTTAATTCAAGTATGAAACTCAAGCTTTTCAATTAAAGCAAATGGCACACCTTCTAAAATCTCAAAATCAACTGTAGCCTACTTAGTTAAAGATGTAAGGCTATTGAGCTCAAAATGCATTTTGCCATTCTCCTCTTTTGAAATTATAATTAAATAACCAAATGAATGTGTTTCTCCATCGTAAAGGTTCACAAATCCTCGCAGGGGTGGAGCCCTTTCTGCATCAATAGAAACATTGTTTTCCAGAGGCGGAATACTCGTTGGGAAGTTCCGGTAGCGTCCAAACACAGACCTGAACAAGTCTTCATCACAGCAAGTCGGGCACTATCCAGTTTGATTTGAAAATCCTTTGGCACAAAAGTTATCCAAAACATATTTCCCTATACTCTCTATAAAATGAGACGTAATTCTTATTTTATAGAGAATTGAACAGTAAAGACTGTGTGGTAATGGAGAGCGGATACACGCTCCATAAGATGTAATTTATCGCAAATAATGCAAAGTTAAGAATTGTAACAGCTTGACCGATAGATAACCGGACCGCTATGCCCTCTCTTTCAAGGCGTGAAAAGCTGGAGGCGATACTTGACTACTTTTTTACTACTTACCTTTGCACTATTATTAGATGCATATGCAGGTGAACCACGTTGGCTTTGGTCGCGCATTCCGCATCCTGCAGTAATAATGGGAAGTGCCATTGAATCTTTGGATAATGCGTTAAACAAGTCTAGTGGGGCAAGAACCGAGGGAACTATCGCAATCCTATTACTTGTCACAGGTGCAGGTATAATTGGCTGGATAATTAGTTTACTCGGGCCACTGGTCTCCATCTTGGGTGTCGCTGTTTTGTTGGCACAAAAGTCTTTAATCGACCATGTTCGAGCCGTAAGCAATGGCTTGCGCCAGTCAGAGATGTCAGGCAGCCAAGCTTTGTCACGAATAGTGGGGCGAGATGTCAATCAACTTACTCCTCCTGAAACTGCGCGAGCTGCGATCGAAAGCTTAGCAGAAAATTTTAGTGATGGTGTGATTGCGCCTGCGTTTTGGTTTCTTATCGCCGGTTTTCCAGGGATTTTAGTCTACAAAACAGTGAACACCGCTGATAGCATGATCGGCTACCGCACAACGCGATATGCAACCTTTGGATGGGCAACCGCTCGCCTTGATGATTTTCTAAACTGGATACCTGCACGTATTGCGGCGTTACTCATCGCTTTAGCTGGACAGTCTACAAAAAAATGGAATTATATAGCCATGGACGCAGTACGTCACAGATCTCCAAATGCAGGTTGGCCAGAGGCTACTGTGGCTCATTCTCTTTCGATCGCATTGGCTGGACCCCGGAGTTATAATGGAAAAATACAAGATCTTGCTTGGCTAAATGGCAAAGCTCGACATGATCTTGATTCAGTGGACATTGATGCCGCCATTTTTTTGATTTGGAGAGCTTGGGGTTTGGGACTTGTGATAACTATACTCGCCGGAGGACTTTTATGGATATTCTGAAACAATTTGTCCTGATAGCCACACTTGGACTTTTACCACTGAAAACAGAGGCGCAATGTGGAGGACCATTCAAAGCATTCAAAGAAGGTCTTAAATCAGAAGCTGTCTCACTCGGGATCAGTGCAAAGACGGCCGATATGTTCCTTTCAAGTGTTCAGCAAGACAAAACTGTGCTTAGGGCAGACAAAGCACAAGGAGTATTCCAAAAACCCTTCACTGATTTTTCACGACGCTTAATATCACAGCACCGATTGAAAGTTGGCCAATCTAAGGCCACAGAGTATGAGACAATATTCAACAGGATCGAAAAACTCTATGGTGTCAATCGTCATGTGCTTTTAGCCTTTTGGGCATTCGAAACCGACTACGGTGCTTTTCAGGGAGATTTCAATACTGCCAATGCACTAGTGACATTGGCCCATGACTGTCGCCGCCCAGATTTATTTCGCCGCCAAGCTCTTGCTGCTATAGAGCTCTACAGCACTGGAGATTTTGACCCACGGACGACAACAGGCGCTTGGGCAGGTGAGATTGGCATGGTACAAATGCTTCCTGAGGACATACTGTATAATGGTGTCGATGGGGATGGAGACGGTTCTGTTCGGCTTAAAACTTCCGCACCTGACGCCCTTATGTCAGGAGGCAAAATGCTACAACAATTGGGTTGGCGTAAGAATGAACCATGGCTGCAGGAAGTCACTGTACCAACAGACATGGATTGGGGTTTAAGTGGTATCAGCGTAAAACTGCCAATTTCTGAATGGCAAAAAATGGGTGTTCAAGCACGACAGGGACAATTGGCTAACCTTCCAGCAGCATTGATTCTACCAGAGGGTCATAAAGGACCAGCATTTTTGGCATACCCAAATTTTGACGTCTACTTCGAATGGAATCAATCTTTTACATACGTCCTTACCGCCGCGTATTTTGCCACGCGTCTCGCAGGCGCACCAAAGTATCAGCTTGGTAATCCAGCCAAAGGTTTAAGCACTACTCAGATGAAACAGTTACAACGTGAGTTGCAATTACGTGGCTACAATGTTGGAAAAATAGACGGTATTCTAGGGGCCGGCACACGCGGTGCCGTACAAGCTGAACAAGGTAAGCGTGGCCTGCCAGCTGATGCTTGGCCTACGGAAGAATTACTTTACAAGTTTTAGTGTTACCACACTACACTAAAAGAATTCAAAAATGTTAGTATTACAAGTTAATGCATATTAGCAATTCAGTCGCCAAACCTAAGAATAAAATTTCAGCCCGAATAACCTGTTCATTATAATTCACGCGACCAAAGTTTCGGCATTCTTTAAATCAACTGATACCAATTGACTAACGCCTTGCTCAGCCATAGTCACGCCAAACAAACGATTCATCCGTGCCATTGTCACTGCGTGGTGCGTAATTATTAGGAAGCGAGTGTCTGTCCTACGGCACATCTCATCCAACAGATCGCAAAATCGTGTAACGTTAGCATCGTCTAACGGAGCGTCAACTTCATCCAAAACACATATTGGGGCAGGGTTAGCCAAGAACACCGCAAAAATTAATGCCATTGCTGTAAGTGTTTGCTCTCCACCAGACAGTAAGCTTAATGTCGACAATTTTTTTCCCGGTGGCTGACACATTATTTCCAATCCAGCTTCCAGCGGATCATCACTCTCAACCATGACTAAATTAGCTTCACCACCACCAAACAAGTGGGTAAACAAAAGGGCGAAGTTAGAGTTTACTTGTTCAAATGCAGTCAATAATCGCTCACGACCTTCTCGGTTTAGGCCGGCAATACCACTACGCAAAGTCTTTATTGCTTCTTCAAGATCAGATTTTTCAGACACCAATGCATCATGTTCTTTCTGAACTTCCTTGGCATCTTCCTCAGCGCGTAAGTTCACCGCCCCAAGTGCATCTCGCTGACGTTTCAAACGATTTACTTCTACTTCCAACTCCTCCATCTCAGGTATTACATCCAGCGTTACACCCAATAAAGTCAGCAGTTGGTTTGGTGTTTTTTGATGCTCATCTGCGATACGTTCAGCAGCATGCGTAACAGTCTCATGCGCCGCTTCCATTTTAGCGTCAGATCGGGCACGCGCTTCGCGCGCTTCTGAAGCGAAGCGTTCATTTTCACGCTCAGCATAAGTCGCATCACGCAACGCGCCCTCAGCCTTAGAAAGTGCATCAGAGACTTGCGCTTTCCGTAACTCCGCAACTTTTATCTCATACGAAAGAGTTTCACGTCGCTCCGCAAGCTCGGCAGGTAAAGCCTGAGCAGCAACTAATTCGACCTCTGAAGTTTCTTTACGCTCTGTCAGTTCAGCCATTCTTTTTTCAGCAGTAAGACTACGGTGCTTCCACCCACTGACTTCTGTCTTAATTTCCTGAGCACGCTTAATTCGAGATTCTCCAGTCCGGCAAAGATCATCATGGGTGGACCGACGGGTCATCATCGTAATACGTGCCGCTTCGACAGTCATGCGTAGGTCTTCTATCTCTGTACGCGCAGTATCCAGGTTTGGCAGTTCATCCAAAGCGCTATCTGCCTCTTTTACTCTAGCGCGTGCAGCCATAGCATCCTCTTCATGCCGCGTGACAGCCAACCCAAGAGATTTTAGCCGCCCAACTGCCAAATTGCGATCAGCCTCTACCCGGCTTAAAGAACGTGCAGCTTCAGCTAACAACCGATCAGCTTCGCGCCGCGCAAAGCGCGCCTGCTTATCAGCATCTGCCAAATCAGACAAACGGACAGTAAGCGTCTCATGAGCTTGTCTAGCCCCATCAGCACGAGCAGTTGCACGTTCTAAAGACTGTTTGAGTTCTTCTAAACGGTTTAGCTGTTGTAAGCGGAGCGCGGCAGAACTAGGAGCATCCTCGGCCCAGGCGCGAAAACCATCCCATCTCCAAAGGTCACCTTCGAGAGACACAAGGCGTTGGCCAGGCTTTAACGATGATTGTAAACGTTGCGCATCATCAGAATCTACCAAACCTATCTGGCTCATTCGACGAGCCAAAACATCAGGAACTGATAAATGCTGCGTCAGCGGTGTTACGCCCTTCGGCAGTGATTGTTCGTCATCATATGGTCTCAAAACCGTCCAACCAGATGGGCCGTCTGCATCAACTTCTGGCGCTCGCAAATCATCAGCAAGAGCTGCACCAAGAGCTTTTTCAAATCCGTGTTCAACCTGCAGCCGATCCAATATCTGGCCATCTTCGGACGTTTCTCTGGTAACAAGCTTTGCTAAAGCTCCTGCTTCGGCCCGTAAAGCATTCATCTCTCCTTCAGCTTCAGATCTTTCAGCACGGGCATCAGCTTCAAGAGCCTGTGTTTCTGCCCGCGCATCCTCAGCCAAAACAAAACTCACCTCGGCAGTTTGCGCTGCTGCCTCAGCCTGCGCTTCTGTCCTACGAGCAATTTCAAAATCTAATTCAGCTTGATCTAAAGTAGATTGACTGGAAACTACCGCTGCGCCAGCTTTTTCTGCTTCTGCATCAGAATTTATCTGAATTTTACGATTATCTTCAAGCAACCGCTGTGCAGAACTATGGCGAGCAGCCAAGCGGGCGACATCTTCTGTTTTTTCTGACAGATCAATTTCACGATCTTGTAAAACTTGTTTTGCCTCTTTAGCAGATCCAGTAGCATCTGCCAATTTTTCGATGTGGCCCTCACTTGCTTTAGCAATTTCTTTGGCTTCCCATTCTAATCGTGCAACAGTCTCTGCGGCATCGCGGTTCAATCCACCTTCTCGATCGATATCAAGTATCAATTGAGCAACCCGCTGAGTTAATGTTTCGATCAGTTGAATAGCCTGAACTTCTTGATCACTCAGAGTATCACGTTGCACAAATAGCCTTTGCGTAACAGCTGCTGCAATCGCATCTTCTTCTCTCAGAGCTGGCAAAGCTCCTTCTGCAGTTTCGCGCACTTTCACCGAACTACGCACTGCTGCCTCTGCCTGAACGGTACTGGATGTGCATTCGATCAACTCTCGTTCTATTCTTGATTTCGTAGTATCTGCCTCGTGCCAACGACGATACAGCAACTGCCCTTCTACACTACGTAAGCCTTCACCGATCTCACGGTATCGCAGCGCCTGTCTAACCTGACGAGCTAATTGCAACAACTGAGATGCCAATTGTTCAACCACATCATCAATACGAGCTAGGTTTTGTTCAGTCGCATTAAGCTTCAATTCGGCTTCATGTCGGCGTTGATAAATACCAGAAATCCCAGCTGCTTCTTCCAAAATACGGCGACGATTCTTAGGTTTTGCATTGATTAATTCGGCAATCTGACCTTGTCGAACGAGCGCAGGGCTGTGCGCCCCAGTAGACGCATCGGCAAAGAGCATTTGAACATCACGCGCTCGCACATCCTTACCATTTGTTTTATAAGCACTTCCAACGTCACGAGTGATACGGCGAACGATATCTATTGAATCAAGCTCATTAAATCCAGTAGGGGCTAAACGTTCAGAATTATCTAAGTACAGACTGACTTCAGCAAAATTACGTGCTGGACGCGTGGCAGCACCTGCAAATATGACGTCTTCCATGCCACCACCACGCATTGCAGTAGGTCGATTTTCACCCATTACCCACCGTAACGCTTCAAGTAAATTCGACTTACCACAACCATTGGGTCCAACTATACCTGTCAATCCATCTGCAATGATCAGATCCGTTGGATCAACAAAGGATTTAAAGCCTGTAAGTTTAAGTTTAGAAAAGCGCAAAATCTGTTGCCCCAATTATAACTTGCCGTCTAATTTGACCGCGTCATCACAGGCCTGTCAATGCTTATGCACCACTTATTGTGGATGGCGACAGGTCATCCACGAGATTTTGCGGCCTTTAATTACTTTAATTGGTAAACTGTTTACTTGAAAAAAGAACAAACTCAAGCTTGTTACCCTGTAATAGAACCAATGAAATTACTTAAAAATAATATTATTTTCTACTAATTATAACGAGACTGCATCGAGCTATTATCTGCATCACCCGAATACTCTTCGAGGACATATAACAACGAACCAGCGTTTTCCATCAAGACATTCTATGACAAAGTCATTACCCTTTTAGGCGAGATTTAGATTAAATTATCTTAAATCGCTTGTTCAAGTTTGATGTGTATAGGCGTGATCAAAAATCAGGGAAATAAGCAACCTTACATGATTCAAAAACAGCCAATTAACAGAGTAACGACACTTACGCATTTGACAGGGATTTGTTGTATTCGAAATCTATTGGTCATATAATATTGCCGATTCCAGAAGGAGTTGATATGCCTTTTCGCCCTGTACAACCTGAAAAAATTTCTTCTGCGGTAGTGCATCAAATAGAGCAATTAATATTGCGAGGTATCCTAAGGCCAAGCGAACGCCTACCATCAGAACGAGAACTTGCCGACCGCATGGGTGTATCACGGCCATCCCTTCGCGACGCAATTGGATCCCTGCAGAATTCTGGCTTATTGACCACACGTGCCGGAGCAGGAATATTTGTTGCAGATGTACTTGGCTCAGCGTTTTCACCGGCACTCACAAAACTTTTTCGTCGACACAAAGATGCAGTATTTGATTATTTGAGTTTTAGACGGGATATAGAAGGCTTGGCCGCCGAACGTGCCAGCAAAATGGCTTCAGACACAGACTTAACACTAATTAATACCATATTTAAAAAAATGGATAGCGTACATCCAAATAGATCGCCTGACGAAGACGCTAAACTTGATGCGCAGTTTCATATGGCGATTATCGAAGCTAGTCACAATGTTATCATGCTTCATATGATGCGTTCAATGTTCGAGTTATTGCGGGAGGGCGTATTCTATAATCGCCAAATAATGTTTAAACAGCGCATCACTCGAAAAGCTCTGTTAGATCAACATAGAGTAATTAACCATGCTCTACAGGACCGCAACCCTAATGCAGCGCGTACCGCAATTCACGACCATCTGGATTATATAGAATACTCACTTCGTAATCAAATGAATGCTGACCAAAATGAGGAAATAGCACTACAACGTCTAGACCAAGAAACGACTCGGCTAGATCAATAAATCTACAGCTTTTAGTTTCTTTTAATAAGACCAAAAAGATCTTCTATGAGAAAACAGAAGCGCCTTTGAAAAAGACGTAACAAAAAAATTCAGATGCAAACACCTTAACCTGACTACAGTTAATGCAGTTTGGCATCCACCTCTGCGATTGCATTATCAATTAAGGAATTTGCATTAGCCGCAGTCATTTGGTTTTTAATAACATCACGCGCCGCAGTAACAGCTACAGAGATCGCCCTATCACGCACTTCTTTAACAGCCTTTGATTGCGCTGAGACTATCTGTTCCTCCGCAGCAATGATCCTGCGTTCAACAGAAGCACTAAGATCAATACGGGCCTGCTCCGCTGTAGCTTCAGCATCGGCCTTAGCCTGAGCAACAATGCGATCAGTTTGATCTTGAACCTCTTTGTTCCTTCGCTCATATGAAGCCAGTAAACTTTGCGCCTCTTCTCGTAAGGCCCGTGCCTCTTCTAACTCTGACTTGATAGCTAGTGACCTATCATCGAGTATTTTAGCCAACATCCCTGGCACTTTAAAATATACTAAAACTGCCAAAAATATTATAAATGCTAACAACACAACAAAGTCTGTGTTGGAAAAACTCAAGAAAGGGCCTTTTGCTGCGAAAGCGGGTGAAGCTGAAAACAACGCAACAAATATGGCAGCAAGAATTTTCGTTTTCATCTGGCCGAACCTTTCATCTCTGCGGACACCGCCAATTTAATGCTTCTGGCGTCAGCCTTACCACCCATCATTTTTACAATTTCTTTGGCTGTATTCTTAGCCACTTCGGTAACGGCATCCATCGAACCCGCACGAATATCCAAAATTATTTTCTCACTCTCTGCTGTCCGTGCAGCAATCTTTATATCAGCTTTTGCAATGGCAGTTTCCAATTCGGCTTGGATAACTTTTTTGGTTTCTGCTGCAATTCGCTGGGCCTCGGCTCGAGCATCTACCAAAGCTTTCTCATGCACTGCCGCGGCAGATTCAGCCCTAGCTTTCAATTCTTCAGCCGCCGCCACATCATTTGTAATGGTTCCATGTCGCTCGGCCAAGATTGCAGCAATTCTGGGAAGCGCCACTCGCGATAACACAAGATAAATCACGACCAGCGTGATCAGCAGCCAAAAGATTTGATTATCGAATGTCCCAAGATCGAGTTGAGGCATACCCGGCGGAACTCCAAGCGCAACTTCACCAGCTACATTTGTTTTATTTGCCATATTGTTAGCTTTCCTAAACTAGCCCAATAACCGGACAAAATGCTTAACATTGGGTTGGGCAGTGAATGAAATTTCCGCTGCCCAATCGCAAGGAATTTGATCCAAATGATCTAGACGGCAAACATCAAAAGAAGCGCGACGAGGAATGAAAAAATTCCTAGGGCTTCTGCAAAAGCTATACCAATAAACAGTGTTGCAGTTTGACCTGCGGCAGCTGAAGGGTTGCGCAATGCACCTGCTAGAAAATTACCAGCGACATGGCCCACACCAATAGCAGCGGCTCCTGAGCCTATAGCTGCTAGACCTGCGCCGATAAATTGACCCATTTCTGCGATATTACCTTCCATGACTTTGTCTCCTTACGATGGAATTAATGTTGATTATTTAGCAGCTAGAAAATGCCACTGTGTTGTTAGTGATGAGGATGCAATGCGTCTTTCAAATACACGCAAGTTAAAATTGTAAATACGTATGCTTGGATAAACGATACCAAAACTTCGAGCGCGTATACTGCTACAACTCCGAGTATGGATACTGGTACTATCAG
>ERZ887830.1848-NODE-1848-length-11355-cov-20.064159_pt1 | contig 11355 bp, 10 predicted proteins | sample MGYA00521101_ERZ887830 | MGnify/ENA primary metagenome ERZ887830 (study PRJEB32303, sample SAMEA104408592) | aquatic metagenome | biome: Marine water; feature: Pelagic; material: water | place: Baltic Sea | collected 2014-06-05T16:38:00 | depth 1,762 m ...
GCAAAGGCGTTGATGTCGGGGGAGTCGAGCAAGGTGAAGGTAAACGGGGGGCTGGTGATATTGGCTTCTTGCAGTAATTGCTCCCCCACTTGCCGAACATAGGTGTCTAATTCGGGGTCGTCATAGATGCCGATATTGTCGACCAGCTTTTGATGTTCTTCGGCCACTTCCTCTGGCATCTCAACGGCAACGCCGCCTACGGTGACGGTGGAGGTTTTACCTGCGCATCCCGCCAGTAGCAATAAAGTGAGGAATAAAAAGATTTTTTTAAGTGTTGGGTACATGGTGTTGCCTCAGTGATGGGCAGAGAGGTATTCCAATAATTGATCGCCCAAGCTATCGCAAGCGGTCCCTTGCACCGGTGCAATGATGGGTATGGGCACGATCACGGCAGGCATATAGCTTTGTCCACTCGTAGCGGCGCTGACGCGTCCTACCTCGACTTTGTCTGTGAAGTCCCAGATCGTGGCCTCGTACTCAGATTCGGTGCCCCAAGTGCCAAATCCAAAGCAACCCGCGAAGCCGGGGCCAATGCCACAACTCATTGAACCGGTGCTCTCGGTATCCACCGTGTTGCCATCAATCCAGATCATGTATTCCAACTTCATTTCAGTAAATCGTTGAGCTACCGGTGGCAGTTGCAGCAACTGGTCTATCGCACGGGGCTGCATGGGCGCCGTGCGGGGTTCGAACCAAGGGTACAGCTCGTTAATAAAGGCGAGTTCATTGAGGACTTCAATCGAGGGGTCTCCCGAATGGATATGATCCCCAATGCATTCGATGAAGTCGAACTCGGTATCGTAATCCGGTGCGTGACGCCGACCCAAAATAACAACGCTCGACTCACCAATGCCGGCTGTGGGCTCGTTGTAGGTCATCTCGTCAACGGTTGCATTGACACAGCCACCTAGCGCGAGCGCGGCGATGATCAGCGTTAACCAGCGTCTCGTGAGCCCTAGTTGATCAGATCGGGTTAAGCGCGGGAGGGTCATCATGTTCCTCCTTCCTCATCGGAACCGGTGGCCTCTGCTACTGGGTCCGCCGGCTCATCCTGTGCCGCTAAAGCGGGTTCAGCCACCGCAGTGACGCCAACAATGGGATTCTTGGGCGCCGGCGTGGTGTTCCCCTCAGGAGCCGGTAGCGTTGCGTTGTCCCCTGTTTCATTGTCCGTGGGGCCGAGTGCAGCATTTGGCGGCGTACCCTGCTCGGTCGTTTCGTCAGTTGGTGCCTCTGATGCCGCCTCGGGTGCTGTCGTGAGCGCGGTATTCGCTGTCGGCTCCGGCGCTGCCAGCGTCGCCTGACGGGCAGCCGTCGCACTGCTATCTTGCCGGGGACCTAAACGATCCAGCCAGGCTGCGACGCCCGGCGTCCTGCCAAAGGTGGTGATAAAGTGTGCACCTGCATCGCGCAGTGCTACTACGGCGGCGAGATTCACGGCTTCTTCATCGCTTTGTAAAAAGGCGGTAGGGGTTTTGCCATAGGCGGTAATGGGCCATTCCGCGAGACGATCGTCTGGGTTGAAGCTCAGTGCGCCATCTTCTTGCTGATGGATCGCAGCAATATCGACAAGGCGAAATTGATAACGCATCCAAATCTCATAGACCTTGACGTTAGTGTGGGTTGGGACGGTGTATTGGAGCTCAGTAATCGAGGGAATCAATACGCCATCGATGCGGCCGCCCTCCAATTGAGCAGTCTCCCAGCTATCGATGGGGACCACCTCCTGAAAAAGACCGCCCAGCAAGATATCCCAGAATGCCACTTGCGCCTCACCGGTTTTCACGAGCCAATCGGACTCCGCGCGCCCTTTGGCCTCGTCGAAAAATTCATGTTGTGCAAACGCCGGGGGATAGATCACCCCCATCGTGATGGGCAATGGGTCGAGTAAAGGCTCAGGAAAGTTGCCCTCAACGACCACTTGCTTTGAAGAGCATCCCGTTATGCATAGCGTGAGGCAAAGCAGGACGAGTTTTCGTCCCAAGCCAGTCGACTCACGGCCTAAAATTATTGAGACCAACGAAGCTACCACCGTTCCTTAGGGTCAGTTCTCGCATCAGTGTAGCAAAACGAACACCGGTCGCCTGTAATTCGGGCGGACGGATGAATTGCACCGGAAAGCCGACGGCGTGAATACGGACCCGACGCTCGCCACCCGCTTCTTCAGCGTTGAGTCTGTCTACGGTCTGCACCACTGATTGAATAGAGGCGCCCGTAAACTCATCACCGAAAACGTAGATCGAAATTTTCTTACCGGGATCATAAAAAGTGCGCACCGCATTGGTGATCCCTTCCACTGGCGATGAGTTTGAAAATACGTTCCAATTGCGCAGATTCTGCAGGATCAAATTACGGCGCGCCGGCGTATCCGGGATCCACTCGCCGCGGTAACGACTGAACAAGTAGTTACCCATGTCATTGAGTACTTGTATTCCTTTGACTTCGGGGTAAATGTTGAGTGTCGCTTCCATCTCTAACAACATGCGGTCCCACGCGTAGGAGAACATCGATCCCGATGTGTCGATGATGAAAATAATGTACTCACTGTCGACGGGAATACCGCCAATCAATTGGTTTTTCTTTTGGGCGTTACGACCCAGCAAGCGCAGTTCCTCGGCTGATAGTTTCTGTCGCGCAATCGCGAGTTCCTCACGAATAATGGCGTTCGCGTTTTGCGATACGTTCAGCGCATCATAATTGGATCTTGTTCGAGCCAGTGTGCCCTGCAGGATCGCAATCTGCTCGTCATAATCTGAGATTTGCTCTTGTTTGACGGTCAGATCGCGGTTGAGCAACGTGGTTTCGCCGCGAATCTCAAAGAGCTGCTCGGTGAGTAGCGCGATAGCCGCCTCCGCATCAATGGTGGCTTTTTCAATCACCTGGGGTTGCACGGTTTTGGTAATCATGAGCAATAAAATGACCGCGCCAAAACCACAGCAAATCACATCCAAAAAGGATAATGAGAATTCAGGTGGGGGGCGTCGTTGTCGCAAAGTGATGCCTCAGGGCCAGTCGATGGAGGGTGACAAAAAGCTGCCGCTGGAAGCCTGTGCCAACTGCCAGTATTCCGATGCGGCCATCGGATCTCCCTCCATGGGGAACAGCACGATATTGACCGGTACGTTACCCGGTAGCCGCCGGATCGCGTCGCGAAAAAACTGGAGGCGCTGGTTGCCGCTCACTTTACTGCCGCGAGGGGGTCGCTCGGCCTGCGTCGGCAAGCCATCGGTCAGCAGAAAAATATTATCCGGCGGTGTGGGCAGTGCACGTAAGGCTTCGAACGCATTGTATAAACTGGTCCCACCCGCGGGGACGCGCTCGCGCAGCGCGGCACTGATCGCCTCTAGCTTGGGTGTATCCGCGACATCCAGCCATTGCGTCGCGGTACCCGGGAGCACCGGTGCGGCTTCGGTATTAAAAGTTATCACCTGAAATTGCGCATTCACGGGTAGCTGCGCGGTGAGCCAATCCACCGTATCGAGCGTCCGCGTCCATTTGCCGGCCTGCTTTTGTAATGCCTCATCCATGCTGCGCAAGCGAATCACGTTGATCAACTGATTCGCCAGCATACTGGCGGAGGTATCGACCAGAATGATGATGCGATCCCCGCCCAGGTTCAGGCCAGTTAGGTATTGCCGGTTGCCCTCTCCGACGAATTCTCGCGCACTGCGTCCTGCCTCCGCTTCAGCGGCCTCCTGAAGCAGTCGGATTTTTTCCTCTAATTGATTGATCTCCGCTTTTAACTGAGTCACGGCATCGATATCGCTCACGCCCGATTCTTCAATCGAGGCGATGAGAGCCTCGTATTCATCGAGTTCTTCAGTAATACGGCGTGCCAAGCCATCGGCCTGCACGATCTCAAGGTCTGCTTCACCGAGGGCATTACGAAGACGAACGAGCCCCGCCTGACCCTCGCGAATATCCTCATCCAATAGGTCAACTTCGGCGAGCACCTCTGCATTGACGGTTTGGAGTTCTATTTCTAGGGAGTGATCAATAATGAGGAATACTAAGACAACGGCACCAAAGCCACAGGACATGATATCGAGGAAGCTCAGGTTAAAGGTGGAAGCTTGGCGTTTGCGGCGTGCCAAGGCTCAACCGTCCACTGAGATAAACAGTACCTCGAGGGTCCCCACGACCAGTCGATCTCCAGGTTGAATCGATACCTCGCCCTCGCGGGTTTGTCCGTTGAGTTGCACGACTGTGTCGGGCGAAATCTGCACTGTACCGGGGGCTGCCAGCACGACACCAGGCGCAATGGCCCCGCCAGTGCGCATTGGCGTGGCGTGGCCCGACACAAGCTGATGAGTGGCCTGTGAGGGTGCGGTTTGTAACGATGGTGGCTCGGCAGCCTCAGTGGCGGGGAGTGCTGTCTCACCCTCATGAGCAGGGCAGGTGAGCCGCCGCTGAAAGATCAGTTCTCCGCCTGTGGGAACAAGATGATCACCGATCGCTTGCCACAGATCACTGGGTGCGACCTCAGTGGTGGGGTGAGGGAGTGTGAGCCCTGGCAGATCCGATAAGAGTGAGTCGAGTGCAATGTGCGTGATCGACTCGGGCAGCGCCTGTCGCAACTCGCGCGACAGCGCCTCACCAACCCGGCGCAACGTGTCGGTATTGATGCGGGCCGTATGATCGTCCAACGTGCAGCTGACTTCGCTCTGAGTTGCGAGCATTTTCAGTAGGCCGGGTATCTGCTCATACAGTGCTTGCTCGGTATCGGCGCGGCGTTGCGGATCAAACCGCGTTTGTGCGACGAATTGCTGTCCAATCGCCTCCGCTATCTCGTCGAGTAATCCCAGCAATCCGGACCCGGGCAGTAGCCCGGTGTCGCCAACAGAGGCTTCCCCGTTGTCGATATCAACGACGGTAATGCTGGCTTGATGCAACTGCACTTCAATGTGCGCACAAGGTTGGCCGAGATGCGCACCCACCAGGGCGCTGCGATGGATGACCGCGCTGATTTCGACCGGCAGCGTCTGCAAAATACCCAGTAGGAGTGACAGTTGTCCCGCGTCCATGGCGCCGGGTATCGCTAGTGCGACGGCCTCCTCGATCGTGGTATCTGGGAACAAGGCAGCAAGGTGCGCGTGCGCTAAATCGGCCGTGTGCCGCGCGGGCCCCAATGCCGGACTCAGCGGCTGCGTGGAGAGTCGGTGCCAATACCGGGTATTCACCTCGCGCGGTGCGCGTCGCGCTTGTTGCCAGGCGGTTGTGCCAAATTGATAACGCCCCTCGTTGAACCAAACGAGTCCGGGTGACCATTGGCCTTCACCCTCATGCCACAGCGTGAGTGCGGCGTCGTTGCAATCCAGTAGCCGCATCAGCTGCGCGGTACCGAGAGGTGTCGAATGAGATTGCGGTCGATATAGCGCTGGGTGCTAAGCACGAGCCGTTCCTGAGATAACTGTAATTGGTGCAGTGCGAACATGATGAGAATAGAAAGCACCAGCGCCACGAACGTGCTGTTAAAAGCAACACCCAAGCTCACCGTGACGCCGGAGATATCTCCCTCGACGGCTTTGTATGCTTGCCCCAGCGCGTCGCCAATCCCGCGGACAGTGCCGATAAACCCAATAGAGGGAATGGCCCACGAGATGTAGCGCACCATGGAGAGCTCTGAGTCGAGACGATCCGCCTCAATATCACACTGCTCCCTGACCGCATCCGATACCGCGGGAATACTGCCGGTTGTTGTAAAACGGCTTAATGCACTCGCGAGGGCACGGGGAAGGAGGTAATCCTGTTCTTCTGCGGGAAGCGCTTCGAGTGAGCGCGATTGTTCTCTGGCGTCGCGAGGCAGGATGCTCGTCCCCTCGGCAATGGCAATGAGCTCTCGATCGAGCATGAGTGCTTCTGCGCGGGTGCGCGAAGCCTTGAAGCCCATGATTGCCAGTGCCCAGAGCATGAGAATAAAGCAGGCTTCTTGTTCAAAGTCCTTGATCACGATCGCTATCGATCGATTACCGGTAGGGTCCTCGCCCGCAGCCTGCTGCGCCGCCTGAGTCGCCAATTGCGCGTCGGCACTGGGTCGTATCACACCCACATAGGCCGCGTGCACCACAATCACGGCAATCAGTAACGCAAATAACTGATAGAGGAACTCTGAGGGCAAACGCAGCTTCATAGGCGGCTCCTGTCTCGATTAAATATCGACGGGGAAGGACACGGAAAGATCCTCTGAAATGGATTCACTCGGCTCATATTCCACCACGCTATTGAAGTCAGTGTCCGTGGAGGGGTCCGTGGCCGTGTCTGTGGGAGGTTGAGCCGATTGAGCCGGCTCGATAGCCTCACTAGTAGCGCCTTGAGCGTTCGCGCGCTCGGCTGATTCGGTAGCGACCTGTGCGAATGCGACCGTGGCAGCGCAGCTCACGGCAGCGGTGGCCGCTACCAAGAGGCGCCGCCAATGCGCTGATCGGTCACTCTGCATAACGCGCAATTCGAAAGCCCAGATCATCTCGTCCTCTTTCTCCGTAATCTCGAAACGTGAGCCGCAATTCTGATAGACGGCTCAATGCCCAGCTTCCACCACGAATCGTATAGTTATCCCCACGCTGCGCGCCGAGCGGATCAATGGCCAACTCGGCGTTAGCCGAGGGAATGCGATAACCGTCGTGAATCCACTCAGCCACATTACCACCCATGTCGTATAAACCGCGATGATTGGGGGGGAAACTGCTGACCGGGGCGGAGACGACAAACTGGTCCGTGTAGCCGTTTAAAATGCGGCCGGTCACGAGCGCGGAGGTGTTATCTGCCACATTGGTGACTGCCTGGGTTGGCGGGAAGGTATCGCCCCAGGCAAAGCGCCTCAGTTGGTCTCCCTCAACGCGAGCGGCAAAGGCCCACTCAGCCTCGCTGGGGAGACGATAGCCAACACTGCTAGAGTTAAAGCCAATAATGATGCCTTGTTGCTCGCGATAAAATGGCGCCAAACCGGCGCGCAGGCTGAGCCAGTTACAGAAGCTGGCGGCTTGTTGCCAGGTCACGCCAGCGACCGGTTGGTGATCACGATCGAGGGAATAGCTTTCTATCAGCCCGGAGTCATGGGTCGCTTCAAATTGCCTGAACTGCGCGTTGGTGGTTTCGGTCGACGCGAGATAAAACGCGCGCTTGAGTTCCACCGCGTGCTCCACTTCATTGGCGCGTCTTCCCGGGTCGCGTCGTGACGCACCCATCGTAAAGGGGTTCTGCGATTCAGCTGCTGGATCAATTAGCACTAGCGTCTGCCCGAGGGGAGTGGTGATGGTCGGCGTCATAGCCGCCTCTCTGGCCGCCTCCTCCGTCAGTAAGGTCACGTTAACTTGCTGCGCAAGGCCAGGCCTGGGTAAGACGGAGGCCTCATAAGAGGCGTATCCCGCTAATCGAATTTCAATGCGTTGTGTGACCGCCGGGAGTGCCAGTATTTGGCTACCCAACCCCATGCCGCGGCCGTTAATGATCAGCTCGGCGTCTGGCGGCTCCAGGGTAAAGCGCACTTCGCCTAATTCAGGTGTCAGCGCAATTGACTGCTGTGCGATCTCACCGCGCGTCAGCGAGAGGCGGAGTCTTTTCGACTCAAAGCCGGCCTTGGAGAGCTGCAGCACATGGGGCTGATTGGGACTTAAGGGCACGACTAGGGGCGTCAAGCCGGTGAAGGCGCCATCTACCGTGACGCTCGCGCCACTGGGTTCGCTCGCTAAAGTGAGTGTCGCATCGGCGGGTGTGAGGGTGATGGTGCCCAAATCTTCATCGACGCCGGCGACGATACTCAAGGCAATGTTTTCGGGTAAGAACCCCGGCGCACTGAGCGTCAGCGTATGGTCGCCTGATAAAACGTCAACACCATTTGCTGTGATGGCAGCAGGCTCGTTATCCACCGTGGCGGATGCGGCAGTGGGTATCGTGGTGAACGCTACCTGTGCCCAATCCGGGGCGAGTGCGATGTCGAGGGTCTGGCTTTGGTTGCGGCCGGTGACCGTGATCTCTTGTTGAAATGACTGATATCTCGCGAGCTGCGCCGTCACCGTATAGGTGCCTGCCTCAAGCACTAAGTCGGTAGCCGGTGACGTCCCCACTGCTAGCGTATTGACGGTGAGCGTGGCGCCTGCTGGCTGGGTGGTAATCGCTAAGACACCCGGCAGAGGGGCCAGCTGAATATCGATTTGCTGACTATCGGCGTCGCCAACGGTAATAGTCTGAACGTAAGGATGGTAACCCTCGGCACTGATCTCGAGCCCATAGTCTCCCGGACGCACCAGTAGCCGATCACCAAATGACCAATGTAAGCCGTCGAGGTCATAAGTGACTTCGCTGTCGGCTTCGATGTTGAGCGTCAGTGAGCGAGCCGTAAATAAAAACAGTAACACCACCGCGAACAGCAGGCCGATGATGGCCATTGCCATCTGCCGCAGTGGGAGACGTTTCTGACGGGGTGTCGCCTGACTCAGCGGCTCAAACTGTGCCGCCGCTAGCCGGTCCGGCGTCACGCTGTTAGCGGTCGGTTCAAAAGCAGCGGGTGTCAGCGACTCGTCTCGCTCAGTCATCACGCATCCTCAAATCGCCTCGACGCAGCGAACATCAACGGTATTCAGCTGACCCGGTTTGACGTCAAATTGAATTCGTACGTCACGGAACCCAGTGCGCATACCGACTGCCGTATAGGTCCCGGGTCGCAATGTGAGGGTTTGTTGCTGAACCAGCCCCAATCGTTGCACACGCAGCAGCGTAATATCGGTTAATCCATCTGAGCTCATCTGCATCGTGACCGGGGTGGTGGCGTAGTCGATGGTGGTTGTTGCGGCGACGATCTGGCGCTGCAATCGCGGTCCGGGTGACGTTACCTCCTGCGCCTCGTTGAGTGTTTCCTGGGCAAGGCGCAGCACACGCCGATCAATCAGTCGATTCTGTTCCGTGACAATCCCCGTGAGTCGTTTATCGAGATCGGCGCGGCGTTGCGCTCTTGCGATCCCGTCATTGGCAAACAAGATGAGCGCATCAATCGCCAATGCTTCTTCGAAAAGGGCGACGGCGTCTGGCCAGCGCTCCGCACGCTCCGCACGCTCCGCACGTTCTCTGATGGACAGTAACGTTGCTTGGGTCCGGGCCTGCTCCAGTTCAGCCAGTGCCGCGTTCGGTTCAGGAGCGCCCGGCTGCAGTCGCGCCGCCGCCTCAAATTGATCTCTCGCTCGTTCAAATTCAGCCTCAGCTAGCGCGGCGTAACCGGCTGTCATGGCGGCGGTAAAACGCTGCTGAGTGAGTGCCGACTGTAACTGGGCGAGACGACGCTGTGCGCGCTGATGACGCGGGTCAGCCTGTATGGCCCGCTGGGCATTGGCGACGGCGGCAGAAAAGTCATCCGCGGCCTCAGCCAGCGCTGCGGCCTCAAGGGCGCCGATGACCTGCGGTAATGCACTGACGCGTTCGCTCAAGTCGATGACCCGACTGTCTGCTGGCGCCATCTCGACGAACTCACTAAGCCGCGCCTGAGCGGCCAGTAGGTCACCGGCCTCGATGGCCAGCGTCAGCGTGGCGCGCAAGGCGTCAATACGCTCTGGTAAGCCCTGCTCTAAGGCCTCGAGCTGATCCAGCCCGGCTTGGTAGGAGGCGATCGCTTGTTCAAAGTTGCGCTCGCGGTAGGCCTCATCTCCCAGTGCGGCTTGTTCGAGCGCATCGTTGTAGGTCGTTTCAGCCCATCGTGCAGCGCCGAGTGCTTCCAAGGAAGTTTGTTTGCTGAGGAGTGCTTGCAATACCTCCTGAGCGTCGCGTCGCAGCGCGCTTTCCTGCGCTTCTGCGAAGGGGCTGCGTCCCTCACCGACGTCGGCGGTATCGCCCGCCGCGGTGTTCGCAAGTGGAACACCTCCTGACACCCCTGCATTATTGCCAGCTGCTTCCCTCAGTGACGCCGGATCATCTGGCGTCACCAGATGAGGCAAGACGAAAAAGACAAATAAGAGTAGGAGGACTGCGAGCCCCAGACCCATCACAGCCGGTCGTCGCAGTGTCTCGGTCCGCTCTACGGTGGCACTGCTGACCGCAGTGGGTGCGGGCTCGAAGGTCGTTGCCGAGAGAGGTTGTTCTTTGTGTTCGCTCACGGGTCCTGCGTGTCGGGAAGCAGAGTAGGGGAGTGAGGCTCAGGTGGTGGCGGTTCCAGCGCGGCTAATTCCGCGGCATAGATATCCGCTAACAACTCACGCCATTGGTCGTATTGATCTTCGACGTTACCGCTTAGGCGCACGGTGCGATCTTCTAATTCGATGACACGAGGGGTAATTTCAGCGTCGAGTGATTGGCCGAGCTCTTCTAGCGCTAAGGAGTGAATGTTCGACTCAGCACGCTTTTCTAACCCTCTTTTTAGCAATGCGCCGCCACCCACCACACCGATTGCGCCAGCACTTCGTGTCATGCTGCTGCCAGAACTTTGTGCCACGATGCCCGCTAAAATCGCGGCGCCGCCGGCAATCATTTCACGTTGCGCTTCACTCTCTAGTTCGCGTAGTGCGACCGTTTCCTCGTAACTCGCTTTGCGCCATTCTTGGTATGGCGCGTACATGTCGTCAGAAAACCCGGTGTAGTGGCCTTGGAGCGTGTCGACGAAAACATAATGTCGTTGCCGTAGCCCGCGCACCCGCGCCAGCATAGGATCCTCTTCCGATGGCAGTCGGCGCAAGGTCACCTGACCAGAGGGGTCCTCGTTAAGATAATCTGCGAAGGCACCGTTGGCGAAATCACGCGCAAATCGCATTTCAGCGACACGTCTAATGGTAGTGCGCTCGTCCGCGGGTAGGCGTTGAAAAGCGGCAAGCATGTCGTTGGCAATCATGCGATAGACCGAAAGAAAAGGGTCCTGCTTGGTGCGGGTGCCTTGCTCGTAAGCGTAGCGGCTGGTAATGCCGGTGTAGCGTTTATCGAGCCATACCGTGCCGCGCGCATCAGACACGCGTATTTTCAGCGTCAGCGCTTCACCATCAGACTGTAAGATCGTGCCGCGCACCAAAAGATCAGAGAACTGCCGCTCATCAGGCACTACTCTCACGGCGCCCCAACCCCCTTGCTCGGTCAGTACATCGGCGAGCTCGGTCGCCATGAAGGTAGCCTCGGCTCGGCGAACCTCTGGGTAAACCTGCTCCTCATCGTCGACACTGCTGATACCGGGATCGAGGATAACGACGCCGACGTCCAGTAATTCCGCGTCAGGAATCGGGGCGGCTGGCGCGTCGAGCACGGGAACGGAGGTTGATTTGACGGTTTCTGTGACGCAGCCGGTCAGGAGACTGAGGGCCAGTAGCACGCTAACGAGGCCTCGGTTCATGATGCGGGAACCTCTATGCCTTTGTATTTGCGATACTCATTCCACAGCTTTTCGCGAACCTC
>ERZ887830.1851-NODE-1851-length-11349-cov-39.475562_pt1 | contig 11349 bp, 16 predicted proteins | sample MGYA00521101_ERZ887830 | MGnify/ENA primary metagenome ERZ887830 (study PRJEB32303, sample SAMEA104408592) | aquatic metagenome | biome: Marine water; feature: Pelagic; material: water | place: Baltic Sea | collected 2014-06-05T16:38:00 | depth 1,762 m ...
TTAATTTTTAAAATATTATATATAATACGACAATAGCAGGGTTCGAACCTGCGCGGGATAAACCCAATGGATTTCAAGTCCATCTCCTTAACCACTCGGACATATTGTCAAATGAATTTCAATTAACATTGAAAGTTCATAAATATTTTTCTTTTATTACATCGTTTAAAGAATAATCAATTACAATATCTTCTAAATCTGTATATTCAATATTCTCCCAATCATCTTCGTTCACTTTATATTGAATTATATCACTTGTATCTACAATTATTATTATTTTATCACTACCCGGTTGTTCTGTTATTATATTTTCTTCGGAGTCATATTCTTCTGATGATTCCTCGTCGCTACTGTCATCTTCTGAATCAGTAAATTTATTGCTATTACAAAATTCTATCAATGTCTTTTTTTTCTCAGAACTCATAATATCATTATAAACATCCTTTATATTAATATTGTTTGAATAACTCTTTTATTTCATCGCTCGGATAAGTATATTCAAGAACGGGTTGATCTTCAGAACCGTCTTTCACAACTCTATATTCGCCCGAATAGACGTTCAAATCATAAATGTTGAAATTATCATCAATATCAAACTTATTTGTTCTGGTTGAAAAATTAACACTAATACTACCTTCTTCTCCACTAATAATTCGATGAAAAATACCAGCCGGCCACACAATCAAAGCCGGACCATCATAATAAAGTTTGTCATTTTTATAAACCTTATCGGGTGTAATAATAAATGATGCTGATGTTTTATTGCAAGGATTATAGATATCTACATATCTTGTACCCTGCAATACCATCAAATTATCATCTTGGCCTGGATGCATGTACCACGGCCGCTTGACCGGCGGAACCGATTCTTCAACCGGTCCAGGTGAAATGCTGTTTGCGCCGTGAATTACCCGATCAATCCCATCAATTTTTGGAATATCTGATGGAACAATTTCATCAAATTTTACACCGAGGGTCCTACGAAGCGTGCGAAGCGGGATAATTCGGTATAAAACCGACGCCATAAAAAATAATGTTGTATTATATATTTTTATAGTATTGTTTTTAAATTATTTTTAAAATCAATAATTAATTCGGGATAACAAATTATCCTCATTACTATTATTTGCATATTCTTGCCATATTTTTTCAAATTCTCTCTTAATGTATCCTCTTGCAGTTCCTCTTTTCATAGTTAAGGACGGCTTAAGGATCATATCTCCAACCTCCCAATAAACCCAGTTATTCAGTACTATCCAAATATAAAATGAATCGAATACACTATATTTATTACGATATGCAATTGGTGAAAGATTCCAATCTATATTAATCCCGCGTCTACGAGCAAAATATTTGCATTCCATAATTGCGATGTAATGTAATGGTTTTTTATAACAACTATGAAAATGCGACATAACTATTTCCCATAGTTCAGGAGGTAACTCGTACGATGTCATCGTTTCAAATAATTTCTATTTCATAAATAATATATTTTTAAATCAATTTTTTAGAAATTCGTCTCTTAATTCCATGAGAGCCTTTCCGAGTAAATTTTGTCCGTATTTATTTGGTTCTGTTATTGATGCGGTTTCTTTGTCATATCCAATCCCCCAAATTTTATCCCAGGGAGACGCTTCATATAGATTTTTTGGATGCGTTTTAATAAGAGTTTCTTTTATTGGAATATTTTGTGAAAATTTTTCCCGAATACATTTCAACATAATATTGTATTTCAATTTATTCCATTTATTTTCATCAAAATTTCTCACAGCTCTCCCCATTTTTTTTATTTTATTTGGGTTAGATTCTTGTAAAATACTTGAAAGAAGTTCTTTATTGTCTCTATCAAATACGACACATTTATAGTACATAAAAGCTTGTTCCGATGAATTAAACTCTATTTTGTCTATATAAAAAGTTATCGGGTAAAAATTACTTAGAAACCCATAAGTTCCGTGTTGGCGGAAAAAGTATATATTGTGTGATTTTGCGTTCTCCATGGAAAATTAATACTTCTTTAATATAATAACATATTAATTCAATTTTTTTAATAAATATAATGTTGTTGCAAATAATATACCACCCCAAATAGTATCTAATAATACCATTTTGATATTCCAATCTCTAAAAGTTGTGTAATTTGTAAGTTCATATACGCCATATATGCTTATACCTAATAAAAACATGTCATTTGATGTAAATTTTTTTACAATTCCAAAATAATAAATAATAGCCGACATAAATAAATATGTTACTAGAAACCCGCTATATTTTATGGTTAACTTTCTTCCACCTTGAACTTTTTTAAATAATTTACTAAAAACCCCACTAAATAATGAAAGATACAACACATCAAGTGCCAACAATATTAAAAATATTGATAAAACTTTTTTCAAATTTATAATAGATAATAATTTTTGCTTCATTTATATATGAAAAAATATTTTTTATAAAATTGAATACTTTTTTTATATGAGAATAATCAAACTAAATAATGTCATCGTCATTTGAATTTAGAGTGTTTGTTGATAAATCGTTAGGATGTGATAAAATGCGTCGTCTAGAATTGCTCTATGATACTATTTCAACGTGCATTCTTAAAGGCGGTATTCCGATATTTTGGGGAGGAGATGAATCGCGCGATTATATGTACGAAGAAGACAATCCTAACAAATATAGCGACTTGCCCGCAAATAAAACAAAAAAATTAAATCATAATATAACTTGTGTTATGATTCAAATAGACGAAAATGGTAATGAAGAAAATGTCCCATTTACAATCAGCGGATTAGACCATAACAATTTCATCGTACATTCAAAAATTATTCAATCGGGTGGGCCATATATTATGAATATTGATATGACAAACATAGACAATGAAGATATTATTTTAGAATTTGGAATAGCATATGCATGTGTTTATGGTCCAGAATTGAACGAAACGCCAAAAATTGTTGTAGTAAAAGATAAAAAGAAACTTAAATGTAAAAGTAACAACATGAAATCAAGTATGCTTGTATATGATTCAGGAAATTCAAGGCGATTCAAAGAACTAGTTAAAAATATTGAAATTGATAATTTAAAAAATTCCGGTCATAAATTCTACAATGGACGACCAATATGGTAACTATAAAAAAATAATTATCCGAGTTTATAAAAATATTTTTTTTTATTTGTCGGGGACTCTAATTCTCGCTGGCGGCGAGTTCTTGCTTTTGTTTGTTTTCAGCGTGACTCTTTTTCTTGTTTGAATAGCTATGGTATTTGTGCTCTATTATATCCCATTCATAGATATTTTCATCATCTTTTTTAGGGCGGAAGCGGTCAATCCTTTTCGGACAATACAGTACCCTTGGAACGCTCTTATCATACGAAACGCCAATAGTTTCTAGCTGTTCGTTGCAATATTTAACCAAACCCTCAAACTGAGTCAGAAAGTCTTTCATTTCAGTAACAAATACTATAACTTCATTTTCACTTGCTACTAATTTAGCGAACAATTCAATCAATGTTACACTAATTAATTCGAGGATATAAAGAACCTCTTTATTTTTCTGCCGGACATAATCGCGATTGTAAATAATCGTGCGAATTTCTTGTTTTGACTTTTTCTTCAAGAGATATTGTACGCGCAATGATTCATTATGGTCGATATCTCTGGCTTGATCGCGATACCATGGCAATGAAATACCCGATATATGAAGCCCGACGCGATGAAGACTGAAGATATCTCGGGACATTTTTCTTATTTCGGTCTCGTTGACTTTAAAATATTCTGTACGTGATACTATTGAGTTGATTTTAGACCTCAGCGTTATGAGGCAGCACATTCCGCCACAAACAATATCGCCGGGATTTCTTGGTGCTACTCCATTCGCATCAACATTTTTTTGATATTCGTAGAAGTGTGGGTTGTGTACTGGACCTTTGTCAATTATGCCCGAATTCCAACTGAACGCAACATGGCAATTAGTACACCACATTTGGTTACATCCTGATATTTTTGAAATTCGCGTCCCACACGAAGGGCACGGTTTTGTTTCCTGTTTGATGAGTTCTGCCGATTTCACCATATCTTCATTGCAAACATGCTCTACATTTTTGTTTGGACCAATAATAACAAGGCATTTCGGACAAGTATACATGTTACACATTTCACATTTATATTGAGAACTTAGAAATCCCCGACAATCATTGCCAGGACACGGCATAATAAATTTCCTTTTTTCGCCGCCCCCGTCCGGTTGATTATTGCGAATGCGATACATTTTATCACGAATTATGCGTTTTTCGCGATTCAGAATTTTTACTTTTTCATTCAAAGTCATAATTTCTTCGTCCAATTTTGATGTTTTTTCCTTTGCGAATTCTATTTTTTTTTCCCGTTCAGCCGCTTCCATTGTTTGTGGCATTTTACTCATTTCTTTTTCAAGAAGAATATCCATTTTTTTTTGTTTGTATTCTTGTTTCACAAAACTGCGATTTAAATTCATTGTTAAGAAATCTTGATTCCACGATTTTTTACAATTCATGCAATGTGGATCATTTGTATTAGTGAGTAAATATTTACGGACACATGACTTACAAGCCTCAAAATTACAGTCTCCAAAACAACATTTCACTACAGCGCGAGTGCTTTTGTTGTAATAATCGCAGCAGATGTTGCAAGAAGATGCCATTTTGAGAGTCTGAATTCTTTTTAGATGCATTTTTATTTTTCGCGACAATTCGTTTCAATTTTTTTTTTATACCATTCTTCATCCAAAAGCTCTTGTCGGTAATCAAATGTTTCTTTATTACAAATATTATTATATTTACGATTTTCAAGTAAAAGATATCTTTTGTATTCTTCGCCAAATAGTTTTAAATTTTCTCCATATCTCATATCAAGTGTTCCGTCTTTCTTCCTTTTCAATTTTGGCGCATTTGAAACATTTAATGTTTCGTTAAATCTTTTATAAAGCTTCATCTCCTTTGAAGAAATCATCGTGTATATCTAAAATTGATGGGTTTAGCGAGTATAACGCTATCGCCAATGGGTTTCAATTTTATTACCATTCTCGTAAAATATTTATACGACCATCTCTTAAGTAAGATGTGTCAAATTTGTTAATTTCTTGCCGCTTCTTATTTGAAGTCATCAGAATAATAACATACGGAAACATTCCATACTCAATCTTATCCATAAAAGAGTTCCAAGACGTTTTATCATAAATTTCCTTATTATACTTCTTATGCTCCATTTTTGGATTATTATGAATTTCAGAAATCATTATATCAATTTCGTCTAAGATAACAATCATTGGTTTATCGCTTGATACGCGAGCTCTTGTGTAAATTTCATTGAAATTACTAGAAGGTTCATTTCCCTTATATACGTCACAAAGATAACAGTCTAACTTTTGTGCCATTAAATAAGCAAAAAATGTTTTGCCGCACCCGGGCTTTCCAGTTAGATATACTTTGCAAAAATGATTATTCTTGTAAAAATTCATAATATCGCGAAATAAAATTTGCTGATTATCATAAAAATTTAGAGTTTTATGGATTGACATACTTTCCAAATTCACAACCCGCGTACCATATTCAAAATAACCGTATTCTCCGCGTTTAGTAACATAGGTTATATTGGTGGTTGTCTGACTAGAAGATGATCTAGTTTTACAAGGTATATACTCTTCATCTAAATCTATCTCTTCTTTTGATTTAATTTCTGCATCTAATTCTTGATAAAATGAACGCTTACATATAATGGTTAAAACATCTTGGCGATAAGATCTATTAAAAATGATAAAAATCGGTTTTATATTTTTATGAATAATTATTCCAATAGGTTCGTTGTTTTCGTCATATTTGTTGCAAATGTAATTATAACTTGTTACCTTTTTAAATAATATATTGCGTTTTTCCTTAGACACCAATTGATAAATACGGTAATTGAAATAATTTAAAAAAAAATAAATAATAAAATTAAAATTATTGAAAAAGTTATCAAGATAAGAAAAAAAGAAAAATACGTAAGTAACAAAATTCATCATATTTAAAGTCATGTTTATATAAATCGTTGCGTATATTAATTGACTTGATATTTTTATATGTATTATTTATATAGCGGTTTACATATATTGTTATGAATACAATAAATCCGACGATAAACGAACCAATAACAGACAACATAGAAAGTCAATATTTTAGGATAGTGACTTTTTTATTCTTGTTTATTTTTATATTTTATGCTTTAAAAAATGGTATTCAAAGCGGTTTCAAATTATCACTATTTATATGGTGTCTAACCGTATGCACTACTCCAATATCATCTGCATCAGTATTGTTATCTTTTCCAATTAAAATATTTACAGAGGTACCAATGTTTGTCACAAAATTTATAATATCTATTTTGTCTTTATTTCTTCTAGGTTACTTTTATATATATAGTTATGATCTCATTTACAGAATTCCGCTAGGAAAGGCATTTATAAAAATTATAAAATCAAAATTATATGCTTTGTTTTTAGTTTCTATTATTGCATCGGTTATTAGTTCATATATGTTAGATAATTTTGTGGATTACTTTATTTTATCAGAAAAGATAATGTTAAAAAAAGAAACGCTGGGTAGATTATTATTTTTGCTTTTGATATTTGTTTGTTTGAACTTTATATATTTTGACACGTTGATAAAAAATAAGATATTTGTATTTGGAAAGAAATATTATTTTTTGTAATCAATATTATTTTTCGTAATTAAATGGTGAAAGTGGTAAATATATTACTTTTGACATATTTATCGGGTGGAATTATTTTTGGCTGCACGTTTTTATCTTCAACATCTTGCCAACTATTAACTATATTATTAGTGATAATGTAGTTAATAATTTCTTTACAATGTTTCCGCTGAGTATGGTCGCGAATGATACACATGTTAAAGAGTTCGTTCAAATGGTCGCCACATTTTATATCTAAATTGAGATTGCTTTGTAATATCAAAGAAAACATAATATCTTTTGACGCCCCCTGCCAGACAACTATGTTTCCGGTCATTTCATATAATATAATTCCTAACGCCCATATATCATTTTTTTTGTCTATAATCTTATCCGTAATCATTTCTGGCGAAAAGTAAAGTGGTGTACCACATATTTTGTTATGTATATTAGATTTTTTTTGAGAAATTCCAAAATCTGTTAATAATATATGTCCGTCTGGTTTCATTAATATGTTTTCAAGCTTCAAATCTCTGTAAATAATATTATTATAATGTATGTAATTGAGACCTGATAATATCTCACAAAAATAAAACAAACAGTCTTCGTTATCAAGCTTTACATCTTTTATTAAATCAAACATATCGCCACATTTCACCAAATCCATTACAAAATATATATTTAATCCGTCTTGTAACGTCCAATATAGTTTATTAATAAAATTATTATTACATTTATCCGTTAAATCTTTCCATATATTTCTTTCTCTAATAATAGAGTTGTATAAATTTCTAGACATTTTTCTTTTAGAAATTACTTTAATGGCATATTCCATTTCCTTAACACTATTATATGATTTTACAACTGTTGAAAATCCACCACTACCAATAATTTCTTGAATATGAAAGTGTGTTATCTCTGGCACATAATCTTTCAGAAGGTTATCATTGAATGGTGTCTTGGCCTCCCAAATTGTGTATATTTTTTGACCTTTCGTTATATCTTCACATGCAATTATTTTAACTTCTTTATGCCTACAATCCTTTTTAATAATATTCATTAGCGCATTTACGCGTATAGACGGTCCTTCTAATATTTGTAATATTGACGATTTTTTTGATTCCCAAATTATTTCCCCACAAATTTCAATCTCAGAATTGTTTTCTTGCGATTTATTTATTATATTCCGCATCGCATCATAATTATTAAATTCTTCCAACAAAATAGAAGTATATACTAATCGACTATACAATTCACCAACAGATGAGTTGAGAGAAGCGGATTTCTCAATTTCCATGGTAGATTTTTCAAGAACCGAAATAAGATTGGTTTATTTACAAAATCCATTTCAATTTTATCTTAATAAAAATTAAAATTAAAATTGAAGGGATCCATACCATTATAATTATTTCAAACAAACAATATTCAAACATCATGAAGATTACAGAGTCAAATGAAGAAGAACCATATGCAATCACAATATCATTGAATGAACTTGTCGCAATTATGTTTGCGATTTATTATGCTTATAATTTTATTACTCTTATTGGGAGAAATTATTTAAAATAAAATTGAAAAGATTTAAAGTCAATGTAACATTATACACATAAGTATTAACGCAATGGCCTATCTTATTCAACGCGAATCCCAGACTCAGCCAGAAGCTTCTTCTACGCCACAATTGAGAGAGGCCGAATATACACTTTATATTAGCGTTCAGAACTGCTCGGATGATTTGAAAAATCTATATCGTTCAAACGCAGTTAAATATAATGACAACATGTATCATAATGATTTTCCGGACAGCGGGTTTGATGTATTCGTTCCAAACGAACAACATTTGAATCCCGAACAAGTTAATAAAGTAGATCTATTTATTAAATGTGAAATGGTCCATCACATTAATCGTGAAAATGTTCCAACCGGATTTTATTTGTATCCTCGTTCAAGCATTTCTAAAACTAAGTTTCGTCTAGCAAATAATGTAGGAATTATTGACAGTGGCTATCGTGGAAATCTTGGTGCAATGTTTGACGTGGTTTATTCTGCGGAACAAGTAAAGTGTGAGAAACATCAACGACTGGTCCAAATCTGCGGTCCAATGCTACAATCGTTTAAGGTAGTCGTCGTAGAATCTGATTCAGAACTTAGTACAACTCGTCGTGGAAGTGGTGGATTCGGTTCAACTGGCGCGGGGGCGAATATCCTTTAAAAAAAATTGAAAAAATATTCCCCGCTTTATCTCCGACACACAAGCCGCACAAAATGGAACCTGAAATTGGAAGCATTTGGACCGGGCAGGGCTTTAAGATTCAAGTAATTGATAAAAATGATCCAAAAAATATTAATACAGATAGAACGTATAAAAGAAGCGGAATGATTGTATACGAATATCTTACACAACCGATTGGTAAGATTGGTAATTGTAAAACAATTAAAGGGTTCCATCAATGCTGGGGTTAATAAATTGGCAAAAATATAATAAAAAAATATTTTGTAAATTAAACCAATTCATAATTAAAAATATTTTTTATTATGAATTTTTATTTAAAAAATTGAAAAACCCAATTCTTTATTAATTTTTAATATAAGAAACATGGCGCTAGTAATAACTGAAATTGAGCTATATGAACCACATTTTGATGAAAATACTGGAAAATATATAGATAAATGCCCTTATAAACCATATCAAAGAAATCGTATTCAATATGAATGTAAGTGTGATTTATCAAAGTCTATCAAAGATAAACAAAGTTTTAATTCTCATATTAAGTGTAAAAGTCACCAAAGCTTTCTTGAAAATTATGGAAAATACTTCAAAGATGTGGATGAATATAAAACGCTATTAAAAAATAGTAAAATTGACTTTGATCGTTTAAAAAAAAAATATAGGTCTAAAAAAATATCTTTGAAAAATGAAATAACCGCTCTTAAAAATGAAATAGAAAAAAAGAATAAAATAATAGCTGATTTTGATTCACAACTTATAATGGAAGATGATAAATATAAGGAAATTATTAATTATTAATAATTCAAATAAGGAATAATTTAAAATAATTTTGAACGAGAAAATGTAATAATTTTTTTTAAATCTTTCATTTGTACGAATGGAAGTTCTATCTTTTCGTAATTTTTTATTTCATTTTCTGGATGAATTACGATCAAATGTATATCTTTTATTTCAAATCCGTATTTTGTTTCCAATACCATTTTGTATAGATTTAGTTGCAGAGTATAATGCCAATAATTCGTGTCTGGAATATGAGCGACGCCGTCAACAATGCAATTTTTATTAAAATTATTAAAACGCTCAATTGCTTTACATCGCTTCCAGTCATAAATACTGAGTGTTCCATCTTCATTAATAAATGTCATATCAACTGAACCAGCAATCTTGTTTGTTTCGTCGTAAATAGACCATTCCGTTCGGTAGGGCACTAGTTCTGGATTATCGTCTACAAAATTTTTAAAATATTTGTATTCAATCGTCTCTTTATAATCAGTGTCATTCATAAAATTTTGGAAAAATTTTGGATGGCTGGTTAACTCGCTATCATACATGTTATTGTAATGATATTCAAACAAATAGTGCATTGTTGTTCCCAATTGCGCTGCTTCGGCGCCATTATCTTTCCATTGTTTCTTAATTTCCGACTTTGTCATTCCATAATATTTGCTGTTTTCCCAGTTTTTAGACGCCATCATTTTATCAATAATCGCGTCCGCATTGAATTTTTCAAATGCATTGTGTACTACAGTGGTGATTGACTTGTATCCCCTCTTCTTTTTTACGTAATAAACATGTCCGTTTTCCTGAAATTTAATATTATCATCGCGCTCATGTTTGTTTTCAATCGCCAACATTTTAAAGTGTTATTATAACGATATATAAACTGTTTTTTATATATCAATTTTTTTATAATTAGGATTTAACTATAATTATCATAATACATATATATTCTCTCTAAAAGTTCTTTATTTTCGTCATATTCTATTCTTTTTATTTGTTTTTCTATCTCTTTCTTTAGTTCTATCAATCTTGTTGCAATTTCGGGATTTTTATTTTTACCATTTTTTGATTTATATTTGTCTGGATTAAAACGAATATATATCCATTTTCCTCCATGAGCCATAAATAAGTCATCATATCTGATTTCTTCATCCATATCATCATAACTTTTATGTTGATTTTCATCCGTTTCTACAACTAATAGTGTATTTCCTATCAACACCCGATGGTCTATTCGTCTGCGATGCGTACAATCACAGTTGCCAGTATACAAACACTTATCGTGTTGCCAACCTTTGAAATTGGCATTTATAAAATCTCTAACCGCAATCTCTTTTGTTTTACTTCTTACCTGAAATGTTAATGGGTCGGTTGGAAACTTATGTTGAAAACACCAGGCGCAATATCCTCTGTATTTTCTATTTCCTCGCGTATCACACAAAGTTTCGTTATTCGCCTTACACTTTTTGTGTATCACATCTACCATCGTTTCTGTTTTACAACTACTACAACAAATCGCTTTTGTTTCACCTGGTTCATTATAAATTGGTTGTGCCTCACCACATTTACACTTTTTGTGTATCACATCTACCATCGTTTCTGTTTTACAAATACTACAACAAATCGCTTTTGTTTC
>ERZ887830.1854-NODE-1854-length-11343-cov-5.407867_pt1 | contig 11343 bp, 6 predicted proteins | sample MGYA00521101_ERZ887830 | MGnify/ENA primary metagenome ERZ887830 (study PRJEB32303, sample SAMEA104408592) | aquatic metagenome | biome: Marine water; feature: Pelagic; material: water | place: Baltic Sea | collected 2014-06-05T16:38:00 | depth 1,762 m ...
TAATCATATATTCTTGAGAAAAACTAGTATTGTCTTTGCCAGACCATAATTGAGTTCCAGTTAGATTTTTTTGTTTCACCATATTTTTCCACTTATCATGAGCTTTTTCCCAACTTCCACTGGACCGTCTGTCATCATCTGTAGAAATACTCACAAAAGTTATATTTTTATTTTTGTATTCTTCTTCTAACTTTTTTAAATATGGTATCTGAGCAATACAAGGTCTACACCAAGTAGCCCATACATCTATATAAACATAGTTTCCTTTAAAATCTTTCAAAGAACTAGTCCCACCTGCATCGTTTTCATAGTTTAAAAATTCTGGTGCAAGATTTCCTCTTTTTAGTTTTTCTTCAGCAATGTTTTGTTGCAACATATTTGCATGCATGGTATCATAGTTGTCTAGCAATTTTTTAAAAAAATTACTATTCTGATCATTAGATTCTTTGAGCATATCGGAGTTTACATTGCTGTATAATTGAGAAATACTGTCCATTCCATTTTTGAAATGAGTTACTTTATTTAAAAAATCTTCTTTTTCTAAGGCTATAAACCCTTTAATATTTCCAGCAGTTTTTCCAAAGCTAAATCTTTTGACTATAAAGTTATTACTGTCTGCACCTTCATCATTTCCTTGATATATAAAACTGTTGAAAAAGTCTGTAGCATCTCCTGTTAGCTCTAAAGAATATCCATTTTTTAAAAAGACAATTCCTCTCCCACTGTTTTGAGATGACAAGGTGTATAATTTGGATTCTTTTACTTTTAAGGTATCTTTAAAACTTCCATCTTCTGCTATTTTAATGGTTTTAGACATCCCTTCACCTACAATTATTAGTATAGAATCTTTAGAGTTTTCTATTTTTCCACTGAATGTTAAGTACTGTTTAGAATGTTCAGTCTCGCAAGAACTCAATACAACAATCAATGCTGCTAATATTCCTAATTTTCTCATGAATATAAATTTTTGTTTTCAAAGATAAAAACTATTTGAATATAAAAACTGTTAAATTTTGTTGCATAATTAACATCGTTTGTTGACTTTTACATATACAATATACCTTTATGAGTTTAGTGCATACAATAGATGCTAGTCCAATAGATCTCAGGATTATACAAGATATTTTAACCAATGATAAAAAGTTACTACTTTCTGCAGGTGCCATTGCTCGAATAGAAAAATGTAGAGCCTTTTTAGATGAGAAGATGAAATCGGTCTCTAAGCCTATTTATGGTATTAATACGGGTTTTGGAGCTTTGTATAATGTCAAAATTAAAGGTGAAAATCTTCAGAAATTACAAGAAAACTTAGTGATGAGTCACGCCTGTGGAGCCGGTGAAGAAGTTCCTAAGACCATTGTAAAATTAATGTTATTGCTTAAAATTCAATCTTTAAGTTACGGTCATTCTGGAATTCAGTTACAAACCGTCAATAGATTGCTGGATTTTTATAATAATAATATTACACCAATAGTGTATGATCAAGGATCATTGGGAGCTTCCGGAGATTTGTCTCCATTGGCACATTTGGCATTGCCTTTGATTGGCTTAGGAGAATTAGATTATAAAGGAGAACGATTTTCTGGAGAAGAAATTTTACGACGTTTTGGTTGGGAGAAAATTAATTTACAATCGAAAGAAGGATTGGCATTACTAAACGGAACACAGTTTATGACTGCATATGGTATTTACAATCTTTTAAAAGCACATAAGTTATCTTATTTATCAGATTTAATTGGGGCTATTTCTTTAGAAGCTTTTGATGGTAGAATAGAACCATTTAATGAGTTAGTTCATAAGGTTAGGCCTCACAAAGGACAGCTAAAAACAGCAAAAAAAATTCGAGAATTTTTAGAAGATAGTCTATTAATTACTCAAGAGAAGCAGCATGTACAAGACCCTTATTCATTTCGTTGTATGCCCCAAGTTCATGGAGCTACAAAAGATACAATTAGTTTTGTGACGAAGACTTTTTTAACGGAAATAAATTCAGTAACAGACAACCCGAACATATTTATAGAAGAAGATGAAATTATTTCTGGAGGGAATTTTCATGGACAACCCTTGGCATTAACCTTAGATTTTCTAGCTATTGCCATGGCTGAATTGGGAAATATTTCTGAACGTAGAACGTATCAGTTAGTTTCTGGGCATAGACATTTACCACCTTTTTTGGTTTCCAATCCAGGATTAAATAGTGGTTTTATGATTCCACAATATACTGCTGCTAGTATTGTAAGCCAGAATAAACAGTATGCAACCCCAGCCAGTGTAGATTCTATAGAATCTAGTAACGGACAAGAGGATCATGTAAGTATGGGGGCAAATGGTGCTACAAAGTGTAAGAAAGTAGTAGATAATATTCAAACAGTATTAGCCATAGAGCTTTTTACAGCATCTCAAGGTTTAAGTTTTGGGAAAGCTAAAAGTTCTCCATTTATAGAATCTTTTATTAATTCATTTAGAGATGATGTTTCTATTGTTGAAGAAGATAGAGTGATGCATATAGATATTATGGCTGCTTCTAAATATATTTCTTCTTTGGATATAGATACTGAAGAATTATTTTAAGCTTTAATAAACAAGATTTAGTACTATTTTAAACAGAATAAAAAACCCCAAACTCTCGTTTGGGATTTTTATTATTCGTCAGCTTCCGTTCTTGTTTCTTTCTCTTTTTTACCTTTTTTAATTTTAATGGTGAGATTCTTGTTTTTCTCATCTAAATCCATTGAAATCGTATCTCCTTCTGTTAATTTAGAATTGACAATTTCTTCGGCTAAAGCATCCTCAATGTATTTCTGAATAGCTCTTTTTAAAGGGCGTGCACCATATTTTTTATCAAAGCCTTTATCAGCTATGTAATCTTTTGCTTTGTTGCTTAGCTTTAAAGTATAGCCTAAATCTAAGATTCTATGCAACAATTTGTCTAATTCTATATCTATAATTGAATGAATATCTTTTCTTTCTAAGGCATTAAAAACAATTACATCATCAATTCTATTTAAGAATTCAGGAGCAAAAGATTTTTTTAAAGCTCCTTCAATAATTCCTTTGGCATACTCATCTGATTGTTCTTGCTTAGCTGCAGTTCCAAAACCAACTCCAGCACCAAAGTCTTTCAATTGGCGAGCGCCAATATTGGACGTCATGATGATGATGGTATTTCTGAAATCTATTGTTCTACCTAGGCTATCTGTAATGTATCCATCATCTAAAATTTGTAGTAACATATTAAAAACATCTGGATGTGCTTTTTCAATTTCGTCTAATAAAACAACAGCATATGGTTTTCTTCGAACCTTTTCAGTTAATTGACCACCTTCTTCATAACCAACATATCCAGGAGGTGCTCCAATTAATCTAGAAATCGCAAATTTTTCCATGTATTCACTCATGTCTATTCTAATTAAAGAATCATCAGAGTCAAATAGTTCTTTGGCTAATACTTTAGCTAGTTGTGTTTTACCGACCCCTGTTTGACCAAGAAATATAAACGAACCAATGGGCTTGTTTGGATCTTTTAAGCCAACTCTGTTTCGCTGTATTGCTTTTACAACTTTGGTAACGGCCTCATTTTGTCCAATCACCTTTCCTTTAATCATTTGAGGTAATTCTCCTAATCTGTGACTTTCAGCTTCGGCAACTCTATTTACAGGAATTCCTGTCATCATAGATACCACTTCCGCCACATTGTCTTCAGTTACAACTTCTCTATTTAATTTAGAATCATCTTCCCATTGTTGCTGAGCAGAATGTAATGCAGCCTCAAGATTCTTTTCATCATCACGTAATTTTGCTGCTTCTTCATATTTTTGGCCATTAACTGCCTTTGTTTTACGGTCTCTAATGATTGCTAATTGTGATTCTAATTCTAAAACTTGTTCAGGAACTACTATGCTGGTAATATGAATTCTAGATCCAGATTCGTCTAAAGCGTCAATAGCTTTGTCTGGCAAATACCGATCTGTCATGTATCTATTTGTTAATTTTACACATGCATTAATTGCTTCGTCAGTAAAACTAACATGATGGTGGGCTTCATATTTTTCTTTTATATTGTGTAATATCTGTATAGTTTCTTCTACACTTGTTGGATTCACAATTATTTTTTGAAAACGTCTTTCTAATGCACCATCTTTCTCAATATTTGTTCTGTATTCATCTAATGTTGTGGCTCCAATACATTGAATTTCTCCTCTTGCCAAGGCAGGTTTTAACATGTTAGAGGCATCCAGAGATCCAGTTGCTCCACCAGCTCCAACAATAGTATGAATCTCATCTATAAATAAAATAATATCATCATTTTTTTCTAGTTCGTTCATCAACGCTTTCATTCGTTCTTCAAACTGTCCTCTGTATTTTGTTCCAGCAACCAAACTAGCTAGATCTAGAGATACAATTCTTTTATCAAAAAGAATACGAGAAACTTTTCTATTAATGATTCGTAGAGCTAATCCTTCGGCTATGGCAGATTTACCTACTCCAGGTTCTCCAATTAGCATTGGATTATTTTTTTTACGTCTACTTAAAATTTGAGAAACACGTTCAATTTCTTTGTGTCGACCTACAACAGGATCTAATTTTCCAGTTTCTGCCAAAAAAGTCAAATCTCTACCAAAATTATCCAATACGGGTGTTTTAGACTTTTTGTTAGTTTTTCCTTTTTGAGTTTGATCGTAAGGATTGGATTTTTCAGAAGCAAACTCATCATCTTCAGATGGAGTTTCAGCTATAGGATTGGTGGGCAGATCATCATCTGTATCTTGTGTGTGTAGTTCTTTGTAAAGCGCTTTTGCTTGATCGTAATCAACATCATATTTGTTTAATAATTTTGTTGATGGATCATTTTCGTTTCTGAGGATACAAAGTAACAAGTGAGCAGTGTCAATGGCATCACTTTGATACAGTTTAGCTTCTAAGAAGGTAGTTTTTAAAGCTTTTTCTGCTTGTCTAGTTAAGTGAAGACTTTTTTTCTTATTTCCATCACTAATACTTGGAGCGGCTGGGTTTAATTGCTCAAGTTTTCTTCGAACCAAATTTAAGTCTAATTCAAATGTTGCTAGAATTTCAATTGCTTTTCCATCTCCTTTTCTGATCAAACCAAGAAGTAGGTGTTCAGTTCCAATGAAGTCATGACCTAATCTAAGGGCCTCTTCTTTACTAAAAGTTATCACATCTCTTACCTTGGGTGAAAAATTATCGTCCATATATTGGGTTTATCTATTTGTAAATTTAATCCTTTTTTCAATAAAAAATTACAAAAAGAATGCCATCAGTAGAAAACTGACATTTTGACCTTAAAAATATCATCAGAAAGGCTTGTAAATCAAGTGTGTAATTAAACTAAAGAATTTATTAAAAAATGTTAATAACTATAGGCTTTTACGCTAGTAATATGTTTGTTGAAAAATTGTAAATATGGTATCTTGCTTGATATTAAAAATTAGTATAAAAATAACAATATTTTTAGCATATGGAAGAGGGAGAAAAGTTGATTCCGATTAACATAGAAGAGCAGATGAAATCTGCATACATTGATTACTCAATGTCTGTAATTGTTTCCAGAGCATTACCTGATGTTAGAGATGGTTTGAAGCCAGTTCATAGAAGAGTCTTGTATGGGATGCATGAACTAGGTATTAAGGCAACAGGTTCTTATAAAAAATCAGCCAGAATTGTTGGTGAGGTTTTAGGGAAGTATCACCCACATGGAGATACGTCTGTATATGATTCCATGGTTCGTATGGCTCAAAATTGGAGTGTACGCTATATGATGGTTGATGGTCAAGGAAATTTTGGTTCTGTTGATGGAGATAGTCCAGCTGCAATGCGTTATACGGAAGTTAGAATGCAGAAAATATCTGAAGATATGTTATCAGATATTGAAAAAGAAACTGTTGATCACAGGCTTAATTTTGATGATACTCTTTACGAACCAACTGTTCTACCTACTAGAATTCCGAATCTTTTAGTAAATGGTGCTTCAGGAATTGCCGTTGGTATGGCAACAAACATGGCACCTCACAACTTAACAGAAGTTGTAAACGGAACCCTAGCATATATAGGAAATAGAGACATAGATATTGATGAGTTAATGCAACATGTCAAAGCTCCAGATTTTCCAACAGGAGGTATCATTTATGGCTACGATGGTGTAAAAGAGGCTTTTCATACTGGTAGAGGACGCATTGTGATGCGTGCTAAGGCAGTTATTGAGGAAGTAAAGGGACGTGAATGCATCATAGTTACTGAAATTCCTTATCAGGTTAACAAAGCAGAAATGATTAAAAAAACTGCTGAATTGGTTAATGACAAAAAAATAGAAGGAATTTCTAATATTAGAGATGAGTCTGACAGAAACGGAATGCGTATTGTGTATATTTTAAAACGTGACGCAATTCCCAATATTGTTTTAAATAAATTATACAAGTATACAGGTTTACAGACCTCGTTTAGTGTCAATAATATAGCACTTGTAAATGGTCGTCCAGAGCAACTAAACTTAAAACAACTAATTCATTATTTTGTAGAACATAGGCATGAGGTAGTTGTTAGAAGAACAAAATATGAATTAAAAAAGGCAGAGGCAAGAGCTCATATTTTAGAGGGACTCATTATAGCTTCTGATAATATTGATGAGGTAATAAAAATCATCAGAGCTTCAAATAATGCAGATCTTGCTCGTGAAAGTTTAATTACAAGATTTGAATTATCTGAAATTCAAGCCAAAGCAATTGTTGAAATGCGACTGCGTCAATTAACAGGGCTTGAGCAAGATAAATTAAGAGCCGAGTTCGATGAAATCATGAAAACTATTATTGATTTGAAAGATATCCTAGATAATGAACCTAGGCGCTATCAAATCATTACAGACGAATTAATTGCTGTTAGAGACAAGTATGGTGATGAACGTAGATCTTACATAGAGTATGCTGGTGGAGATATGAGTATAGAAGATATGATTCCAGATACCAAGGTTGTGGTTACCATATCAAATGCAGGGTATCTAAAAAGAACTAACCTGGATGAATATAAAGTTCAGAATAGAGGAGGGCGAGGTCAGAAAGGAGTGGCTACAAGAAATGAAGATTTCTTAGAGCATTTATTTGTTGGAACAAATCATCAGTATATGTTGTTCTTTACTCAGAAAGGAAAAGTATTTTGGATGCGTGTATATGAAATCCCTGAGGGAGGTAAAAACTCTAAAGGAAGAGCGATGCAAAACTTAATTAACATAGAACAAGATGACAAGGTAAAAGCATTCTTAGTAACACAAGATCTAAAAGACGAAGAATATATTAATAGTCATTATGTAATTATGGCAACTAAGAAAGGACAGGTAAAGAAAACTTCCTTAGAACAATATTCTCGTCCAAGAACAAATGGTATTAATGCCATTACAATTCGTGAAGGTGATGAGTTGTTAGAAGCTAAATTAACTTCAGGAGATAGTCAAGTAATGTTGGCTTTAAAATCAGGAAAGTCTATTCGTTTTGAAGAGGCTAAAACGAGGCCTATGGGTAGAACAGCCTCTGGTGTGAGAGGAATCACACTTGCTCATGACAATGATGAGGTTATAGGAATGGTTGCCGTAAATGATATGGATAGTAATATTCTTGTGGTGTCTGAAAGAGGGTACGGAAAAAGATCTAAGTTAGAAGACTACAGGGTTACTAATAGAGGTGGGAAAGGTGTTAAAACATTGAACATCTCAGAAAAAACTGGTAATTTGGTTGCCATTAAAAATGTAGATGATTCCAATGATTTGATGATTATTAATAAATCTGGTATTACCATAAGAATGTCTGTAGAAGATCTTCGTGTTATGGGAAGAGCAACCCAAGGAGTGAAATTAATAAATATTAAAGATTCAGATAGTATTGCCGCTGTGGCCAAGGTAATGCATGAGGAAGAAGAAGAGGAAGAAGAGATTAATGAAGATGTTGAAAACACCTCAGAAACTGAGAATAACACAAACGAGAACCAAGAATAAAAATTATAGAATTAAATTTAACTTAAGATGAAAACCAACGTATTAGCATTTGTATTGGGATTGATAACTATTTCTACTTTTGCACAAAAAAACGAATTAAAAATTGCAGAAAAATCGATAAAGAGTTCAGATTATACTAATGCAGTGACTGCTGTTTTAGAGGCTGAATCTTTATTTGCTAACATGGATAATAAAACCAAAGCAAAATTCTATTTTTTAAAGGCTCAAGCTTTTTATGGAAAAAAAGAATTTCAAATTGCTACTGATACTTTTGAAGAATTATTCAATTTTGAGAATGCAATAGGAAAGAAAAAATATTCAGATCAAGCGAGTGAAATTAAAAGTCAAATGGTACAAGAAGTATTTGACCTAGCAAGCAAACAATATAGTTCCGAAGATTTTAAAAATGCATCCACTAGTTTCTATTTAACCTATAAATTAAGTCCATTAGATACTGTATTTGTTTACAATGCAGCTGTAAGTGCTACTTTAGCTAAAGATTATGATACTTCCTTAGAGTACTACAAAGAACTAAGAGATAAAGGGTATACAGGTATTTCTACCTTATATTTTGCAACAACTAAAGACACAAATTTAAAAGAAGACCTAGGGAGTAAATCTAACAGAGATTTACAAATTAAATTAGGTCTTTACAAGGATCCAGTTGATGAGCAAACCGAATCAAAAGCAGGTGATATTATTAAAAACATGGCCTATATTTTAAAAGATCAAGGAAAAACAGAGGAGGCGATTAAGGCAGTTGAAGAAGCTAGAAAACTTTATCCTAAGGACATCAACTTGATTTTAACTCAAGCAGATATTTATTTCCAATTGAAAAATATGGATAAGTATGGTGAATTAATGGAAGTAGCTATTAAAGAAGATCCAACAAATCCTCAATTATTTTTTAACTTAGGTGTTATTAGTTTTGATCAAGGAAAAGTTGAGGAAGCCAGGTCTAACTACATGAAGGCTATTGAGTTAAAAGAAGATTACGGTGATGCTTATTTAAATTTAGCTGTTGTAATTATGAATAAAGAGAAGGCAATTGTTGACGAAATGAATGAAAATTTATCTGATTTTGACAAGTATGATGAATTATTACTAAAACAAAGAGGAGTTCATCAAGAAGCATTACCATATTTGGAGAAAGCAGATAAATATAGTAGAAGTATTAATACAGTTCAATTTTTGATGAATGTTTACCAAACATTAGAAATGGAGGAGAAATCAAAAGTGTTTTCAGACTTATATAGAGAACTAAGAGATCAGTAGTTTTTTTAAATACATCCAAAAAAAACCAGCGACAATAACGCTGGTTTTTTTTATTAAAGTATTTTTTTTATGACTCTCAGTTTATGTGTATGTATTTTGGAATCTACATTGTATATTCCACTATGGTCTAGTTTGTCTATTCTTACTTTTCCATGCGCATGTATTATGTTATAATCATTCATAATAATTCCCACATGAGTTATTGCTCCATCTTCATTGTCAAAAAATGCTAAATCACCAGGTTCAGATTCTTCAATAAAACTTAGTACTTGCCCCTGAGTTGCTTGATCTTTGGCATCTCTCAAAAGAGAATATCCACAGAGTTTGTATACTAATTGAGTAAATCCAGAACAATCTATTCCAAACGGAGATTTTCCTCCCCATAAATAAGGAGTGTTCAAAAATTGAAATGCCTTATACATAATTTTTTCTTTCTTTAATTTTTCTGAATAAACGTTTCCATCGAAAGAAAATTTATTTGTACCAATTAAAAAATTGTGATTTTTATAAAAAGGAAGTCGTGAACCAATAGATATAGTGCTTAATTGATTTGAATCATTAGTCACATAATCAATAATTTCAGAAGAATAATGATGTTTAGAATTGGATAATTTATCAAAATTTTCTTTGTCAATTTCAAGAAACTGCTTGTTGTCTATATAACCCTCATAATCATCAAAACTCAAACGTATTTTACTCCACTTTTTTTCTTTTTCAAGTACTTTAAAGTCTTCTCCAAAAAGAACCTGTGTGACCATTTCTGATGCATCACTAGCTTCTAAGCGAAGAGGAACAATACTTAAATTACAAATGCCGTAGAGCATATTTTATTAATTTTTAAAGAGATTCAATAATTATTGCACTGGCACCACCACCACCATTACAGATTCCTGCGGCTCCAATTTTAGCGTTGTTTTGTTTTAATACAGATGTTAGAGCAATAATTATTCTCGCGCCAGAAACACCTAAAGGATGCCCCAAAGACACAGCGCCACCATTAACATTTACACGGTCATTTTTTAATCCTAGTATTTTCATATTAGCCAATCCTACAACTGAAAAAGCTTCGTTTAATTCGAAATAATCTACCTCATTTATAGAAATCCCAGCTTTTTCTAAAGCTTTTGGAATTGCTTTGGCTGGAGCAGTTGTAAACCATTTTGGTTCCTGAGCTGCATCTGCAAAACTTCTGATTTTAGCTATGGGTGTAAGTTGTAATTCTATTGCTTTCTCAGCAGACATTAAAATTAAAGCTGCAGCACCATCGTTAATTGTTGAAGCATTTGCAGCAGTAACAGTTCCATCTTTTGAAAAAGCAGCACGTAAAGTAGAAATTTTTTCTATCTTGACTTTTTTAAACTCTTCATCTTCAGTCATTAGAATAGTTTCTCCTTTTCGTTGAGGTATTTCCACAGGAATAATTTCATCAGAAAATTTACCCGAACTAGATGCTTCCGCAGATCTTTGGTAAGATTGAATTGCATAAGCGTCTTGGTCTTCTCTAGAAAAATCATATTTTACAGCACAAGCATCTGCACTAACTCCCATGGCATTATTGTCATATGCATCAACTAATCCATCTTTTTGCATTCCGTCTTCTAAGGTAGTTGAACCAAACTTAGTTCCTAATCGTCCATAAAGATAGTGAGGAATAGAACTCATGTTTTCCATGCCTCCAGCAATTACAATATCTGCATCTCCTAAAGAAATTGTTTGAGCTGCTAATATAACAGATTTCATTCCAGAAGCACAAACTTTATTAATTGTTGTACAAGGAACAGTATCTGGAATACCAGCAAAGATGGCAGCTTGTCTAGCAGGGGCTTGTCCTAAACCAGCAGAAACTACATTTCCCATAAAAACTTCGTCTACTAAATTTGGATCTAATTTAATTTTATTTAAGGCACCTTTAATTGCTATGGCCCCTAATTTTGGAGCTGGTATACCAGAAAGGCTTCCCATAAAGCTTCCAATGGGAGTTCTAGCAACGGCTACAATTACAACATCTCTAGTATTCATTTACAATATTTTTAATCTTGATTAGTATAACAAAATTAACTATTTTAAATCAA
>ERZ887830.1856-NODE-1856-length-11331-cov-36.745743_pt1 | contig 11331 bp, 20 predicted proteins | sample MGYA00521101_ERZ887830 | MGnify/ENA primary metagenome ERZ887830 (study PRJEB32303, sample SAMEA104408592) | aquatic metagenome | biome: Marine water; feature: Pelagic; material: water | place: Baltic Sea | collected 2014-06-05T16:38:00 | depth 1,762 m ...
TGTTAACATTTTACATTTTACATACCGCACTTTCACACACACAACCACTTTTTTTTCTAAAATTGAAACAACCATCACATATAGAACAGATGTATTCAAAATGAACCGCGTCACACTACAACAGTTCATACGCGATTTTGCACCCGAAGAAATCAAAAAAAAAATATTTCTTTTCGCACAAGAATCCATTCTCACAAAAAACAATCCAAAAAGAATAGAATTTTTTAGAATCGGTGAAAAAAACTACAGCACGGCACAGGATCGTCTTTTAAAAAATTTTATTCCATTTAGACAAAATGAAATATATCATAAAGTAGAAAATCCAAAAATGTCATTATATAACTTTGAAGTACCCAAAGATCGCGGCAAAGATTTTATACGCTTCAAAAAAAAGATCACGACATATTTAACTAAAAAGGACATAGATATTATACGCAACTCTAAACCCATGGTATTTACAAAAAAAGGAGGATTTGAAAGAGTTGTATATATAAACCATTCCGACCTGAAAAATATAAAAAGTTTGCAATTTGTAAACAAACTTGAAATTTCAAACTTTGATTGTGGTTTGTTAATAAGTGAAAAAGAGATCATGTATGAATGCTACGCGCCATATAATAACGGCTGTAGTAGAAAATATGCTATATACGATGAGACAAATTTCTGTGTTGTAACCGTTTCGCCACTACAAATGCTATGGAGAATCAAATGGGGGTTAGTTAAAATGGTGCGCCTTAAAGAAATGGCGCGGGAAAATAAAATTCCGGGAAGAACCAAATTAAATACTAGGGACGACTATATAAAAGCTTTTATGAATTTATAACATTGTCGGATAAGATATAAAAAAAATAATCAAATATTATAAATAAAGGTTATGGTTTCTACTTTAAAGGTTATAAAATTTTTTTTAGCTTTTTGGTTGAGTGTTCCCAGTAGTATTGGACTACAGCCGGGTAAATTGCCATCCGGTAAAGAAAGAGTCTACAAATATAATCGGTGTAATCCAGAACTTGATATTAAAAAAATAACACTAAATGAAGCATCTTTCGTATCAAGACATTGGTTAAATAATATTTTGCAACCTAAACGAATTTGCCAAGAAGATGCGCTGATAATTGAGAAAATAAACTCATTGGAAAAATTTATACAAGAACAATTTACAGATAATAGAGAAGTGGAATTTCAGTATTTAGCATGGACCCCACAGGGAATCACGCAAGACATTCTCTTTATCATTGTAGTCGAAACAACTGAAAATGAAAATATATTGAAGATGTTAATTAATTCTCCATTTTGGGAATCAAATCAAATAAATACCGAATGTCTCCTAGAATCGTTGTGCTGTTTTTCAAATGTGACAGGTAAAAAACTGGAAATAAATTCATTTTTATCAAATAATGTCAGATATAAGTTAATATGGAGAGATTTCAAAATAGAGTTGTTTTGAAATATATTTAATTTAAATATATTTTAATACATTTAACAAAAGCACCTTTAAAATGGACGGCGAAGAAATAAAAAATAATATGGACCAAGTCGTTTTACAAATAATAAACAAACCACTAGCATTAAAAAAGACAAATAATATATACAGTGATAAATTTGTATTTTCAGCCGCAGAACGCGTTGAAAGCTACTATATAGAAAATAATAAAAAATTTACATGGCTGAAACCTTGGAATGGAAACATTTACATATATGGAGACCCCTCCCCAAGTTATAATTTTTAAAATTGAACTGGTTTTATTATTAGAAAATTAATTACATCAAAAAACTATGGAGTCTAACGACGACGAAGAAGTAAAATCCGTTTGCACGAAACTTATTCAAGAAGCCACGTTTGAAAAAGTATACAACAAAGAAAAGGGCGTCTTTATATTTGAAATCGTGTTTCCAAAATGGTTGAAAGAAACATATGAACCAGAAACCGTCGCAGCATTGGTTAAACTTATTACACCAGTTATACAAGATGAGTTAAGAAAAACCATAAACAACAAACATATCGGTACATTTATAGAAGGTATTTAAGCATTTCATTGGTCTAATGATTTTATAGTTGTATATTATAATGAAAAATAAGAGTGTGACAAAATCAAAAAATGTAAAAAACAAAAGTGTAAAAAAATCAAAGATTCTAAAAACGCACGATGTTTCTAGACATAATATAGATGGTTATAATATATTACTCGTTAATATACCCGAAAGCGATTTAATTTATATTCAATCGTATATAAATACTGGTTTTTTATTTGAAACAAAAAAAAATAGCGGTATAAATCATTTACTAGAACATGTGTTGGTAAATTCATGGGATCAGTGTACTAAATATCCTTGTTTGGAGGTTCTTAGTAATAAAGGTATTCAGTGTAACGCACATACAGGGTTGACAAATGTAAATTATCATATAACTACAACAAAAGACTATATACACGAGATGTTAGAATATATTATTACAATAACAACTAAGGCAAAAATAACAAAAAAAAATATAAGTATTGAAGTAAACCCAGTAATAAATGAATTAAAACAATATGCAACTCAGCCTAGTAGCGAATTAATAGATATTATTCAGAAAGAAATGTTTTGTGGGGAAGGTGGTAAATATGCGGATGACTGGGAATTACAAATAAAAAATTTAAAACATCTAAATGAAAAAACCTTAAAACAATATTATGAAGATCACTATATTCCAGAAAAAACTTCATTCATAATTTGCGGAAACATAAAGAAACAAAACATACTCGACATTTTTAAGGGGTTGATCCCCACTACAAATTGCGGTCGTTCTACAACTATAAATTATAACAGGTGTTTCAATGTTTTAAAAGACAATAAATATATCTTTAATAAAAAACCAAATAGAAAAAACGCCCTATGTGTGTTTAAATATTCTCTACCATCATTTGATAATAAAATACTATTAGATTTTTCATTACGCTGTCTCAAACATGAACTATTTCACGAACTCCGCTATAAAAAAAAGCTTGTTTATTATTTGTCCTGTAATGTATATAGTAGTCATTGTGGATATATCATTAGTATTTCATACGAAACCGGTATTAATAAAGTGAAGCAATCTCACAATTCTATTTTATCTACTGTTGAGAAGTATAAAAATAATTTTTTTACAGATAAGGTCATAACTTCTCGCAAAAAACACCAAATCATTAATTTTGAAAAAGAAAATATTAATAATCCTGAATATATAGCTCGACACTATTTGAAACAATTCATTTTTAAACAGGTACAGCTATACTCACCCAAATCTGTTTTTGAAAAAACAAAAAAAATAACAAAGGACGATATAAAAAAAACAATGAATATTTGTTTCAACAATTTTATTTTTGGATATCAATCCGCGAAAAAAGTTTTTTAATAATAAAAAATTAAAATGATATATTTTATTATTAAAATAGTATATATTAACCGACTATGGATAACAATATTCCAGATAAAATTATATCAGGACTGGGTAATGGCGATATCAACCCGTTAGAAAAAAAAGAGGCCGAGATAAACGTCACTTCGTGCATCATGACGTTCATGAGCTACTCAATAAAATCATCATCAATATTTGTAGAACATAGTGAGAGAACAATAATTACACCAGACGATATAAAACGCGCCATGATGGTGGAAGTGTTTATGTATTTTAAACGCCCGGATCTAAAAGTTAGAGTGGGTGAGTGGAGAAATATTATATTAACCGACATAGATATGGGCGAAGACGAAGCATCGGAGAGTGAATTAGAGAGCGAAGATGAAGAATTAAAAGACAAAATAACAGAAGAAATAAAAAATAAAAAAGTATGTTCTTGTGAAGTATGTGATTTGATGAATACTATTAAGGATAAATGGCAATATTATAATCCAGACGATGAATTGGGAAAAATTTTTAAGAAGCATATCGATGCAATGGAATGATTATAGAATCATCCCAATCTTCTTCCTAGAATTATAATTATTTATAATAATCGCTCCTTCTTTTGGAGTACATTTAAGCTCACCAGAAACATATTTTTTATATTCAACTTCAATCTTATTTATTTGGACCTCTATTTTTCTTGCTTTTTCAGGAGTTATTGCGGAGACAACTATTTGATAGTTAGTATCGTCGCTTGAAGAACGAGTTCGGGTTTCAAAGCAGTGACAAAAGTTCATGATTTACCACTATTGCATTAGGTTATGTTATAAAGGATTATTTATTTACTTTCAATTTTATTTTTTTTTATTTGCCGACACTTTAGTTTCCAATTCGATCTTTTGAGATTTCCAAGTCATAATACTAGAGAGGAGGTGTGTGTAAAAATAGTAATGTGTGTGATTTCATTTTTTTACACCTTTCAACATTTTAATTGTTGATTATTTTAATTGTTTTAACTCATTAAAACCTTGCAAATGTAAATCCGTTAATTTTATAAATAAGTCATTTATAAAATTAACCTGTGTTTTGTTTAATTGATGATATAATTTTGCACCTTTACTATCACAATATTCTAGCCATTTACTTACTTTTACTGCATGATCCGGACTTTTTTTATAACTTTGATTACTTCCTGATACAGGAATTCGGTTCCAACCACTATCACTGCCAATTCTTTTTTTGTTGGAGAACTCTTTCGCAATGGGATAATAGTGTTATCCACACCCAGTCATTTTTTTTTGTGTAATAAAATCTATATTACTTTTTTGTATACCAAAAATTTCACATTTTTTATTATCATCAATTTTGCTATACTGTAATGTCTCCTTTTGGTCCAATTCAAAACTGTAGTTCGCAATGAAGTTTCGTTTATCATTAATACGCGTGTTAAACCCGAGCGAACATTTGGAAAAATTCATATTAAATATATAAAGGTGGCTGTTTAAAACGTTCAAGGTCGTTAATCAATTTTATAAATTAACTAAAATTTACAAAATCTATTAATTCTCTAAATATTAGAAAATCGACGTTTTACACCTTTGGAAATTTAAAACGTCAACTTTATCGATACTCGACACAAGAATAATCGTTTTTTACAATATAAAAAAAATTGAACCACAATTATGTATTCATTGTGATAAGTACAAACAAAGTATCAATTGGAAACATGTATCGCCAACAGTTTTGGTCTCTTCGTCAAAATCCATATGCAAATACAAACCAAAGGCAAATGCGCGAAATCGTCGTTTCGCAGAATATAGTAACTTGTCCTTTTGGACATTTAGACGACGGGCGGAATAACGTTACAAATGGAGTGTACAATGAAGAAGAGTCGCATTCTCAGGACCGGAAGTTCATTGAAAATATGAACATTGGTGATATTGTATTGGTGCCTTTTGCCGGGATAAAAGAATGCGTCCTTGCAAGGATAATTTCGGAACCAATCTATGGCATCGACACAGGTAAGTTCACGAGTAGGGTTGGTGGAAAAATACAGGTCACAAACGAAGGTGACACGCCATTTCGACCGGTTGGTAGAAGAATACAAATAATTAACGACAATGTCAGATTTAATGATATGCGTGTCATTCCACGAAGATCTTTATCTCACATAAATCCGAATACTTTGCCAATTTAACTAAAAGAGTTAAATTATACTAAAATATAATTAACTTAAAGTCGGCGTTTTAAATTTCCAAAGGTGTAAAAGAATATAATTATATTTATATGGAGCGGGTTGAAATAATTATATTAATTTTAATAATAATATTTGGGTCTCTTACTCATATTTTTATGAAACATGCAAACGGCGTAACAAATAATACTTATTATATTATTGCCATTTTATGTGTAATTATTCAAATGACTCTTTTATCAAAAATATACTCATTAAAAACATCAATGGGTATAATTACGACAATATACTTCATTTCTATTGTCTTTATTGTTTCAATAGTGGACTTTATTAAATTCAATCAGAAATTAAATAATATCCAACTGTTGGGCTTGTTGTTGGCATTTGTCAGTTTATATTTAATCATAAAATAATGGTCCATTCCGAATTATGTTATGATTGTCATTTTCAGCGTATTTTCGACAATGTCCGACAACTTTGCCCGATTAACAAATAATTTCATTCTGTGTAGGCATTTATTCAATTGGGGTGTATTTGATTGTTCTATTATAAAATCTACAAATTTCAACATATTATTTTTATTGAATTTGAATATTGACGAATTATTTCTTTTACACCAAGATTCAAATTTTCGTAAATTCAAAAATAAAATTAACTTTAAAACATAATAAGACGTTATGTTACAAGTTTCCTCATATTTCATTGTCTTGCATTTAGAATCTATGATTTGCTCGTAAGAAAAATTTAAATGGTTTAATATTTTGGTACATTGGAATATTGTGAAACTTAATTCTTTATTCAATAAATGTTCGAATAAAAGTAAATAACTTTTTTTGTCTTTTGTCTTTAGATATGCTACAAAGAGTACATTTAAAACCGCCGCCCATATTTCAACATATCCTTCATATACACGAACCCCATTTTTATTTCGTACCTTAAAGGTTTTTATTATTTCGGCCTCGACTTCGTAATTATTATAATGTGAAAAATCCAAACCAAAACAATGAAAACATTCGTGCAACAATACCTTAAACCATTCTTCGTGTCTAAATATATAAATTTCTGTTTCTGGGTTACATGAGGTTGTAAATGCACTATTCACGTGTTTATATGTGATTGATTCATTATGTTGTGGAAAAATCTTTTTGAAATTTGTCAATATAATATAAAATGTTGATTTTTTACTACAATGCCCCTTAATATACGGCACAATAAAATGCAGCCACAAATATATTTTATTAATACAGTCTTGAAAAAAATCTACTAAATCGATGTCTTTTGTATTATAATTTTCAGATGGTAAATATAAATGAATTGTAAACTCTCTCCCGTTCATTGCTAAATTGAATTGTTGATAAAACCCATTTGATTTATCAAGAAAACTATATATAGCCGGGTCAATAAAATTTGTTGGCGGGATTTTTAGATACTGTGGATATTTTTCCAAGAAAGTTATTGGAGTTGAGCTATAATTATCATTGTTGTTATTTAATTTGTCTTTTCCTTCTTGAAGTACACTATAAAATTTATTTAATGAATCTTTTGTCAGATTAATATTTTGTTTTAAATCGGGCAATTTATTCAATAGTTCATTCATATATAAATATGTATAATAAATGTTTCTAAATAATAAATGGGAAATATCTTTTCTATATGCACATGTAAAAATCTAGATGAATCAGAGCGACAAATGAAAGTAAATAATTCAGAATACAACACATTACAAATAGAAGACAAAATATATATATTATTCGAGAATAAATAACCAGTAGAATGTTTTGAAATTTGATTTAAAATTGATTGTAAATATTTACACATTTCATGTATTATATTATCTATCATGGCGACCTCTTATAAAAACTGTATTGTAGTTGAAAATGATGAAACTAAACAGTTGGATAATTTAAAATGGTCCAAACAATATAAATCGTGGGATTTATCTGGTGATCCATTTTACGTGTGGTATGCATCAGATGATTCATTTAACTATTATAAGCCCTATAAAAAATATACTAAATTTGAATTTGAAATGCTTTTTAAATTTAAAATGGGTAGCCCCGACTTTGATATGAATAGAATTGTAAAATATAAAAAATAATAATTAATTAAACCATAACTATTATTCAATCTAGCGTCTTTTTATAAAAATAAACGCCATGAACTCAATTATTGATTTGTTGTCTCTTTTATTCAAATAGTCATTTACCAATTCCATAGCATTTACTTTTTTATTATTAATTTCAACACTCTCAATATTATGTTGAATTACTTGAAATTTATCATCAAAAATATAAGTGGATTCCATGACTACAATCATGGGTTTGCTAATATATCTAATATTAAAATTACATACCGTATTAGTTGATATATAATATTCTTCTGGGAATATTTGGAATGTATTATTAATCTCGGTGTTCTTTGATATGTAGTTTTTACAAGATCTTATTTTTTGATAAAGAGAACTATATTGTTTCTTATCAAAAATTCGCGCATTGTTTATAGTTAAATAAAAATTATCTTTATAAACACTTAAATTTGGTGCATTTACAAAAGCATTGTCGCCGTTATCCTTTAACGTAGTAATTAGTTTGGGTATTTGGGTATTTTCAGATATCATCATTTGCGGTTTAAATGCAAATGCATGATTATTGTAAAATTTACTTAAAATAAAAAAATAAGAGAATCGCACCCTCATACTTTTGTCTTTTAATAATAGAATTGTATAAATTAGTGTAAATTCATTTTTTAATTACTATAATAAAAATTGATTTTTTGTAAACTTCATTTATTATTGCAACGACAATCATGAGTTCACATAATTACACAATTGACTACGCAGATGCAGTTAAATGGATGAATACTAATTTTCCAAATTGTAAAAAACTAGACGTGAACTGGACTATGGAGAGATATGATTTTCCAGAATTCGTTCGCAATTGGATTAAAGAAACATGGTTTAAGGAAAGTGATGAATGTGGCGGAACATATGTTAAAAATATGCATATTGATGGTATAGTTTTTACGTAAAAAATAAAATTGAAAGTATCTTGATAACCAATATTAAATGTATAGTCATGAGTATAATGAAGTGGTTATTTTCACCAAGTGGTTACATGCCGACAATTTATATCATATATCTATTATTGTCTAAAATAAATATAACAAACTTATATGAATGTTCTAGTTATATGTGGAACTATTACAAAACAGAATATCTTTGCCTTTTACTAATAATTACAAACCTGATACAATTTGCAATTATTAAAAATAATTTTGTCTTTTACATTTCATTTAAAAGAAAGGAATAATTTTAAAATATATAATTAAAGTTCTGGAATATCTTCTACTATTTTTTCAACTATTTTTGTAATTGCATCCGAAGGAATTTTCAATACATTCCTTCTTTTTTGATCTACAAACATTGCAACTAACAATAACCCCAACTCTCTTTTCAATTCATCTGAAATATCTTTATCAAGAAAACAATTTAGTGTATTGCCAATTGTAACTTGCTTGCCATCTGAAATTTTAGATTTAACATGGTTGAATGCGTTTTCGTAAGACATGATGTAGTCGTATGTTGCTATACCGTTCAACAGTTGAAATTATATCATTTCAATTTTCTTATTATTCACAATCAAAAAAATGAAATATTCAAAAACCTTTTTTTTTATTTTTTTGAGAATTATAAAGTAGTTGCTCCCCCCCCCTCAGAATATAACTTTTTAGTCAACAATGGATACATAAAAGTTATATTATGGTAACAAATGTTATATTTTTTATAACCATGAATTCTATCTTTTATCATAACATTTTTTGTTAAAAAGTGAAAAAATATAACTTTTTATAACTTTTGTTATAAAAGTTATATTTTTAATTTTGCTTTTTTGCTATATATTTATAATAATATTACCATATATCATAATAAAATATAAAAAAATAACTCGAAAAAAATATAACAAAAATGTATCCAAAAGTCAACAATTTGTATCCAAAACGTATCCAAATGTATCCAAAAATGGATACATTTTATACGAAAATAATTTACATCATTCATGGTAATCCTAAATACTATATACTAAAAAGTTATGGTGACGATGGTAACACAAAAGTTATATTTTTTGCATATTTTTTGGAATATAACTAATTAAATTTCAACTATTAAATTTGAAAATTTAATTATTTATTTTTGTAAATTTTTTAATAAATTCATTTTCGGTTGTTCTGAAAATTTCACTTTCAGAACCTCCTGTTTTATATTTATAAACGATCTTATATTCAAGAGTATTTATTATTTCTACGAGATCTCCTCCTCCATTTTCTTTTTCTAACCAAAGAGAACCGGGTTTAAATGGATTTTAATTAATATTTGGATCAATGAATGGTACCCAATCGTCATAAAACCATTCGCAAGATGCACATCCTCCAATTACATCGGTTTTATTATATTTCCAAACTATTTTGCGCGTACTATTCATTCCCAGGCTGGGGTCTACAATAGTGATTACTTTATCGTCATATACACTGTGTTTCCACAACGAACCGATAGAAGGATAATTATCCATTGTTGTGTATAAACGGGTTATTAATATGTTAAATTTTGAAATAGTTAAATCATTTCATTTTTTTTTTTATACACGTTTCTTTATTTTCTGCGGAACACTATCATGTGTGGAAAAGCATTCTTGATCTCTTATTCCAACCAAAAAATTATAAATTTTAAATTTACTTTTATATTTCAATTTCATTTCTCTAACAAATATCATTATTCCAGTTATACTACTTAATAGAGTCACTATAAACAATGTTTTATTTATGTTTTTATACATTTCAATTGAGGGTTCATCGTTAATTTTCTGTAAATCGACAATATATAAATCTATTAAATACATAAAAATAATAGCTATTCCTGAAAACAAAGAAATATAATAAGGAGCTCTCATAATTATTATAAAAATTATATATAAACCTCCACTAAACAGCATCTTTTGTCTAACATTTAATTCTTCTTGCATAATTCCGACAAAAAGCAATAAGATAAAATACCCAATTATATGTTTTGATATCATTGAGTCGTTAAACAATTTTCGTAATCTACAAGAATATAGATCACCAACATAATTACCGCCAATTATAAATAAAAATATCGCCAAACTAGATATAAGTTTTATATATTTTTCAATATCCATATTATAAATATCAATTATAATTTTTTTATTTTTTTTTGATAATTGAAAAGTAGTTGCTCCCCCCCCCTCAGAATATAACTTTTTAGTCAACAATGGATACATAAAAGTTATATTATGGTAACAAATGTTATATTTTTTACAATCCATTTTTATATCTTTTATCATACCAAAAAACATAAAAGTAACTTAAAATATAACTTTTTATAACTTTTGTTATAAAAGTTATATTTTTATTTTCACAATTTTACTAATTATAATATTTGTTATTATCATATACAATAACAAAATAATATTTTATTATCTAAAAAAAATATAACAAAAATGTATCCAAAAGTCAACATTTTGTATCCAAAACGTATCCAAATGTATCCAAAAATGGATACATTTTATATTTATTTTCTTTGCATCATTTATGGATTAATTATTATTGACATGTGAAAATGTTATGGTAACGATGGTAACAAAAAAGTTATATTTTTGCAGTTAAATTATATAATTGAATTCAGGAATTAAAAAATAAAAATCTAAAAAAAACTTTTTTTTATTTTTTTGAGAATTAGAAAGTAGTTCCCCCCCCCCCCCCC
>ERZ887830.1866-NODE-1866-length-11293-cov-5.198256_pt1 | contig 11293 bp, 12 predicted proteins | sample MGYA00521101_ERZ887830 | MGnify/ENA primary metagenome ERZ887830 (study PRJEB32303, sample SAMEA104408592) | aquatic metagenome | biome: Marine water; feature: Pelagic; material: water | place: Baltic Sea | collected 2014-06-05T16:38:00 | depth 1,762 m ...
TGATGGCCGATTACAAAGATCCCGAGAACACAATCCTGATGGAACTCAAGGACGGCACCGTCGTTATCGAGTTGCTCAAAGACATCGCGCCCCAGCACTGCGACCGCATGAAGGCGCTGGCGCGCGCGGGCGAGTATGACAACGTGTGTTTTCACCGTGTCATCGACGGTTTCATGGCCCAGACCGGCGATGTGGCCAATGGCAACATGGAAAAGGATTTCAACATCCGCGGCGCTGGTACTGGCGGCTCGCAGCACCCCGATCTGCCGGCCGAATTCTCCAAGATCCCGCACGCCCGTGGCTCTTTGGGCGCGGCGCGCTCGGCCAACCCGAACTCTGCCAACTCGCAGTTTTTCATCAATTTCAAGGACAATGATTTCCTGAACGGTCAGTACACCGTTTATGGTCAGGTTGTGTCTGGCATGGAATTCGTCGATAAAATCGCCAAGGGTGAACCGCCGATGAACCCCGACCGGATGATCTCTGTCAAGGTGGCCGCCGATGTTGCATAGGCTCGCCCTGATCCTCTGCCTTGCTGCGGTCCATGCCGCCACTTCTGCGGCTGCGACGGGTCTGAAGATCACCGTGGCGGGCGAGGCCAATGGCGTGATCGAGATCGACCTGCTCGAAGACGTGGCGCCCAATCACGTGGCGCGGATCACGACACTGGCCAAGGCGAGCGATTACGACAACATCGCCTTTCACCGGGTGATGTCGGGCTTCATGGCCCAGACCGGCGATGTGCAATACGGCAAGATGGACAAAAACCTTGCACAAGCGGGCTATGGCGGGTCTGCCCTGCCAGACCTCAAGCAAGAGTTCTCTGACATCAAGTTCGAGCGTGGCATCGTCGGCATGGCCCGCGGGTCCAGTGTAGATTCCGCCAATTCCCAGTTCTTTCTGATGCTTACGGATTATCCGTCACTCAACAACAAATATACTGTTGTCGGGCGGATCACCAAGGGCCTTGACGTGCTGGACAAGATCAAGCTGGGCAAGGGCGGCAATGGTGCAATCATCGGCGCACCGGACGTTCTGGTGAAGGCCGAAGTGATCGAGGACGCCAGCTAGGCCAGCCTTGATCGGTCAAACCCGCGTGAGACCGCTGCAATAAGGGCTAGGCGTATGGGCAACTCTCTGGCACCCTCTCAGGCGATGTCGAGGAGGACCCCATGCGCCTAGCCCCATTTCTTGCCGCCGCCACCCTGAGTCTGAGCCTGAACAGTGCCGCACAGGCTGATCCGGATTTTTGGAAATACGAGTGGCCCAACACCGATTTCACCACCAACACCGTGGAAAACTGGGTCGAAATCCTGTCTGGTGGCCCCCCCAAAGACGGCATTCCCGCGATTGATGACCCCAGCTTTATCAAGGTTTCGGACGAAAGCGGTATCAATGGCCGCGAGCCTGTCATCGCTGTAGAGATCGACGGCCAGACCCCGCGCGCCTATCCGATCCGCTATCTGACGTGGCATGAGATCGTCAACGACCAGATCGGCGATGTGCCCGTCGCCGTCACATTCTGCCCGCTCTGCAATTCCGGCATCACCTTTGACCGCCGCGTTGACGGAACCGTCCTTAGCTTTGGCGTCTCGGGCAAACTGCGCAATTCCGATATGGTGATGTATGATCGCGAAACCGAAAGCTGGTGGCAGCAGGCGGTCGGCACCGGGATCGTCGGTAAATACACCGACACAGAACTGACCCAACTGCCCACATGGATGGAAAGCTGGGACGAATTCACCACCCGCAATCCCGACGGCCTCGTCATGGCCGAACCGCGCTACAACCGCTCTTACGGCAGCAATCCTTACGTCAGCTATGACAGTTCAACGCGCCCCTTCCTCTATAGCGGAGAGATGCCCCCCCATGACATCCCCCCCTCGCGCGGGTCGTGCGTGTGGGCGATCAGGCCTGGCCCGTCTCGCGTCTTGTGCAAGGCCGTGAAATCAGCGAATCTGGTCTGACCCTAAGCTGGACCTCAGGCCAGGCCTCAGCCCTAGATTCCCGCGCTATCGCAAAAGGCAAAGACGTCGGCACCATCCGCGTGCGCAAAGACGGCAAAGACATCCCCCACGACGTGATGTTCGCCTTCGCCTTCCATGCCTTCTTTCCAGAGGGCGAATGGATGCTGAAATAACGAGGTTGGTTTAACCAAATTGAGTGCGCCTCAAGAAGCGCACGCTTTATAGTAGGGTTGGCGCAAGCGGATGGTTCACTGATAAAAAACACCCGTAGAGCCTTCATCTGGCCGAAAATACCTCGGGGGTTTGGGGGCTGGCCCCCACGCGGTGGTTGGTGAGGGAACTGCCCCCATGAGGGAAAGTCCGTGGGGGCTGGCCCTCACCGGGTCGGATGCGCCAAAGCAAACCTGACGCGATCACTCCCCAAGCGTCACCAGCGCGTGCCGCTTTTTCCCGGCGCTCAGCTTGATCGGGCTGGCCAAAGCTGCCGCATCCAGCATCATCCCCGCATCGGTCAGCGGCCTGTCATCAATCCGCGCGCCATTGTCAGAGATCAGACGCTTGGCCTCTTTCCCCGACTTCGCCAGCCCCGAGCGCACGATCAACTGGATCACCGAAATCCCCTCGGCCACCTCTGCGGCACTCAGCGCCAATGTCGGCAGATCATCGCCAATCCCGCCCTTTTCAAAGACCTCTCGCGCCGTCGCCTCTGCGGCTGCCGCGGCCTCTGCGCCATGGGCCAGCGTGGTGGTCTCATTGGCCAGCCGCGCCTTGGCCTCGTTGATCTCACTGCCTGCCAGCGCGCCAAGGCGCTCGCATTCGTCAACTGACACTTCCGTGAACATTTTCAGGAACTTGCCCACATCGGCGTCATCCACATTGCGCCACCACTGCCAGAATTCATAGGGGCTCATCATGTCTTCATTCAACCAGACCGCGCCATCGACGGATTTGCCCATCTTCTTGCCATCCGCACGTGTCACCAGTGGCGTCGTCAGGCCAAAGGCCTCTTTGTGATCCACGCGCCGGATCAGGTCGGCACCAGAGACGATATTGCCCCATTGATCGGACCCGCCCATCTGAAGCGTGCAGCCAAAGCGGCGGTTCAACTCAAGAAAATCATAGGATTGCAGCAGCATGTAGTTGAATTCGATGAACGACAGCGGCTGTTCCCGGTCCAGTCGGGACTTGACCGACTCAAACGCCAGCAGGCGGTTGACCGTGAAATGCTTGCCGATATCGCGCAGAAAATCCACATAGCCCAGCTTGTCCAGCCAGTCCGCGTTGTTCACCAGCGGCGAATCCGTCGGCCCATCACCGTAAGAGATGTATTTCCCGAACACTCGCCGGATGCTCTCTGCGTTGGCGTTGATCTGCTCGACCGAGATGATCTTGCGCATCTCGTCCTTGCCGCTTGGATCCCCGACCTTGGTGGTCCCGCCGCCCATCAGCGTGATCGGGCGGTGGCCGGTCTTTTGCAGCCAGCGCAGCAACATGATCTGCACAAGGTTGCCGATGTGCAGCGAAGTGGCCGTCAGGTCATAGCCGATATAGCCCGTCACCACGCCGCTGGTCAGGCGCGCGTCCAATTCTTGCAGGTCGGTACAATCGGCCACAAAGCCGCGCGCAGTGATCTCGTGCAGAAATTCGGATTTTGGGTGGTAGGTCATAAGAATTCGGTCCATCGTTCAGGCTGGCCAGTATTATACTGGCCTGTGATATATCCGGGCCTGCGACGAAGGGAAAGCCATGAAGATCACCGGACCTGTTTGGGCATTAGGAGCGATGTCGGGCACCTCGATGGACGGGGTGGACGCGGCATTGCTGCGAACTGATGGCGACACGATCGCTCAATTCGGCGACAGCGGCTACCTTGCCTTTACCGACGCGCAACGGGATGTCCTGCGTGCCGCCCAAGGGGCTTGGCCCGGTGATCCCGGCGTGGCCGAGGCCGCCGAAGTGATCGAGACCGCCCATGCAGAACTCCTCTCTCGCTTTCCCGCCGATCTGGTCGGCTTTCACGGTCAAACCCTCGCCCATGACCCTCAGGGGCGTGGCACGCATCAGGCGGGCGATGGCGATGTTTTGGCCGAAGTGCTTGGCCTGCCTGTCGTCTGGGATTTCCGCAGCGCCGATGTGCGGATGGGCGGGCAGGGCGCGCCGCTGGCCCCCTTCTTTCACTTTGCCTGCGCGCGCTGGATCAAGGCGCGCGCGCCTGTGGTTTTTCTGAATCTTGGTGGGGTGGGCAATATGACATGGGTCGATCCAACCCGTCCAACGCCAGAGGCCGACGGCGCGTGTCTTGCCTTTGACACAGGCCCCGCCAATGCGCCGATGGATGACCTGATGCAGGCCCGCCTCGGCAAATCTTGTGACCGGGACGGGGCTTTGGCCGCATCCGGGACCGTCGACAAGAGCATCGTCGCGCGCTTTATGGAGAACGGATTTTTCCACAAAATGCCACCGAAGTCTCTGGATCGAAATGCGTTCACGACCCTTCCAGAGATGGTCGCCCGCCTCTGTGACGCCGATGCCATGGCCACGCTCGCGGCCATCACCGTCGCCTCTGTCCTGCGCGGGATGGAGCATTGCCCAACCCCTCCGGCCAAGATCCTCGTCTGCGGCGGCGGGCGGAAAAACCCCGTGCTCCTCGCAGGCCTCAGCACCGCGCTCAACACCGTGTTCGCCACAGAGGTCCTCCCCGTCGAAGCCGTCGGCCTCGACGGAGACATGCTGGAAGCACAGGCCTTTGCCTATCTCGCCGTGCGCGTCGCGCGGGGCCTGCCCACTTCTGCTCCGGCCACTACGGGCGTTCCTGCGGCTGTCGGGGGCGGGAAAATCTCCACCCCAAACCCAACCCGGTCCAAACCCAACCCAGTCCAAACCAACTTGGGCTAGGCAATCGAAAACCCCGGCGAGGCAAGCTCGAATGTGTCGAACATGAACCCCGGCGAGACGGTGCATCCCACCAGCGTATACGCCCCGGTGGTGGCCGCAGCCTGCCAGTGATTTGCGGGCACGATCAGTTGTGGATGCTGCCCCGCGCCCAGATCCGGGCCCAGAAGATGCTCTGTCGCCGGACCAAGGTCGCTGGCAGCCATCGACAGAATCAGCGGTGCCCCGGCGTAGAAATGCCAGATCTCCGCCGCATCGACCCGGTGCCAATGACTGCTTTGCCCGGCCTTCAGCAGGAAATAGATGCAGGTGCCCGCCGCGCGCTCGCCATCAGGTGCGTCGGCGATCCACGTCTGGCGATACCAGCCCCCCTCTGGGTGGGGGGCGAGATTCAGTTTCGCGATGATGTCATCAGGGGTCATTTCAGAACCGAACGACCCGCATAAATCGCGCTTTCACCCAGCATTTCGTCGATGCGGATCAGCTGGTTGTATTTGGCCAGACGGTCAGAGCGCGACAGAGAGCCGGTCTTGATCTGCCCACAGTTGGTGGCGACGGCGAGGTCTGCGATGGTGGCGTCTTCGGTCTCGCCAGAGCGGTGGCTCATGACATTGGTATAGCGCGCGCGGTGTGCCATATCGACAGCCTTGAGCGTTTCAGACAGGGTGCCGATCTGGTTGACCTTGACCAGCATCGAGTTGGCGACGCCCTGACTGATGCCATCGGCCAGACGGGCAGGGTTGGTCACGAACAGATCGTCACCGACCAGTTGCACCTTGTCGCCCAGCTTTTCGGTCAGCATTTTCCAGCCGGCCCAGTCGTCCTCTGCCATGCCATCCTCGACCGAGATGATCGGATATTCCGCGCAAAGCGCGGCGAGATAGTCGACGTTTTCGGCAGAGGTCAGCGATTTGCCCTCGCCCTTCATCTCGTATTTGCCGCCCTCGTAATACTCGGTGGCCGCGCAATCGAGCGCCAGATAGATGTCTTCGCCCGGTTTGTATCCCGCCTTTTCAATGGCCTTCAGGATGAAATCCAGCGCGTCGCGGCTGGACGAGATATTGGGGGCAAAGCCGCCCTCATCACCGATACCGGTGTTGTAACCGGCGGCACTCAGTTCTTTTTTCAGGGTGTGAAAGACCTCGGACCCCATGCGCACCGCCTCGCGGATGTTTTCCGCGCTGACCGGCATGATCATGAATTCCTGAATGTCGATCGGGTTGTCGGCATGCTCGCCGCCGTTGATGATATTCATCATCGGCACCGGCAGAACGCGCGCCGCCGTGCCGCCGATGTAGCGATAAAGCGGCTGGCCGGTGAAATCAGCGGCGGCTTTGGCGGTGGCCAGCGACACGCCAAGGATGGCATTCGCGCCAAGGCGGGCCTTGTTGGGCGTACCGTCCAGCTCGATCATGGCGGCGTCGATGCTTTCCTGCTCTGTGGCGTCGATGCCGACCAGCGCCTCGGCGATCTCGCCATTGACGGCGGCCACGGCCTCCAGCACGCCTTTGCCTAGGTAACGCGCCTTGTCACCATCGCGCTTTTCGACCGCCTCATGCGCCCCGGTCGAGGCACCCGATGGCACGGCCGCGCGTCCCATTGTGCCGTCCTCCAAGGTCACATCAACCTCGACCGTGGGGTTGCCCCGGCTGTCGAGGATCTCGCGGGCGTGGATGTCGATGATGGTGCTCATTGGGGGGCTCCGTATGCTGCGGGCGTGAGGAATTTCGCCCGCTCTATAGCAGGGGTTGCGCAGAGAGGGAACGGGGTTGTTAGCGGTAACTCTGCCCATATGTCGGCCGGGCTTTGACCATAATGAGTGCCTTTGGCACGCTTTGTCAGCTTTGCCCCCGCCTGCGGCGAGGTCAAAGCGGTGGGCCTCGCCTGACTGTCGCCGCCTGGTGCCACGCTTGGTGCTGCGCCGTGTGCTATGCCGTGTGCTGACGTCGTTTGCGACGCCGTGTCTTAGCAAGGTCGCGGATGATGCGGATGATATAGATGGCGGGCTTAGCCCGATTTGGGCGAGGGGGACACACTGGCCTGCGGGCGGTATATCTGGCGGGTGCGCAGCAGGACGAAGAGGCCGGAGGCGATGATGATGACGGCACCGATCAAGGTGATGGCATCCGGGCGTTCGCCAAGGAAAACAAGGGCCAGCATCAAGGCAAAGATCAGCCGGGAATAGCGAAAGGGCGAGACGGCAGAGATTTCTCCGATGCGCATGGCGGCGGTGATCGCGTAATATCCCATCGCGGCTGTGCCCGCTGCGCAGACCAGCCAGCCCAGTTCCAACAGGGTGCGTGACGGGCGGGCGGGGCCAAGCGCCAGCAGGACCGCGCCGATCGGGACCAGCATGAAAAAGGCATAGGTCGCCAGTTGCAGGGTCGAAATCTCTTTCGGGGCCAGTCGTGTGATCACATCGCGCCCGCCAAGGCCAAGGGTTGCGCCGACCGCAATAAGGGCACCGAGGGACAGGTTTGTGCCTCCATCCCCGCCAGCACCGGGGCGCAGTATCAGCAGCACACCCGCCAAGCCGATCATAACGGCGATCCAGCGGCGCGGGCCGACCTTTTCGCCTAAGAAAAGCGCCGCACCTGCGGTCACCACCAGCGGCATGGCTTGGGTGATCGACGAGACCAGCGACAAGGGGGCCAGTGTCAGCGCGGTGATCATGCAGATCGAGCCAAGAATTTCCGCGCCGTTTCGCAAAATCACCATCGGATGAAAGAACAGCCGCGAAAACACCGGCAAACCGGCGGCTTTGGTCAATCCGGCAAAAACCAAAGAGCCAAAGACGCCCATAAAGAACATGATTTCCGCAATGCTGAGGGTCCGTGACGCGTAAATGATGAACAGATCAGAGGCCGCAAATGTCGCCATTGCAGCAACCATCAGGCCAATCGCGCGCAGGTTTTCCAAGCTCAGTCCGCGTCCCGTTTAAGAGGCACACCGTAAAGTTCCAGCCGGTGCCCCTTAAGCTGATAGCCCAGCTTTGCCGCGATGCGTTCCTGCAACGCCTCAATATCGGGGTCGACGAATTCGATCACCTCGCCCGTGTGCATGTCGATCAGGTGGTCATGGTGGTCGCGATCCGCGGTTTCATAGCGCGCACGCCCATCGCCGAATTCGTGTTTTTCAAGGATGCCTGATTCTTCGAACAATTTGACTGTGCGATAGACCGTCGCAATCGAGATTTTGGGATCGACTCCACTGGCGCGGGCATAAAGCTCTTCGACATCAGGGTGATCGTCGGAGTCTTGCAAAACAGCCGCAATCACCCGGCGCTGTTCTGTCATGCGCAGGTTATGAGCTTCGCAGCGCTCCAGAATGGTCCCGGTCATCGGCTCTCCTCAATCGTGCGCGTCTTCTAGGTCAAAGTGCGGCAGATCACAAACCCGTAGCACGCTGCAGGTCCGACATTGGTAACTAAATTTGAACCTTTTGAGGGTTTCAGGTGACCAACAAACAGAGCCGCGCGGTGGCGTCGGCAAAAAAACGGAGTTTAGGGGATGAAAATTTTATTGGCTGTCATTGCCGGGTTTATTCTGCCAACGGTGCTGGCGATGGCGGCGGTTGCCGCGCCGAGTGATTTAACAAGTGCACCGGGTGTTATTTCGGTTGAGGGGGTCTTTGAATGACTTTGAAATGGTTGCCGGGGCTGCCGCTGATCGGTCTTGTGTTTTTGACGGCATTTATGATGCGCGACGCCAAACCCGATCCCAGCCCAACACCGGAAGCGGAACAAAGGCTTGCCCTGTTGGACTCTGCCTCGTTTGACTAGGCCTCGTTTGACTAGGCCTCGTTTGACTAGGCCTCGTTTGACTAGGCCCCGTCTGGTTTGGCCCTGTCTGGTTTGGCCCTGTCTGGTTTGGCCCTGTCTGGTTAAGCCCTGTCTGGTTTAGGGCAGCCTGATTGATACCCGTCTGATTGATACCCGCCGAGCCACGTCCGCGCTGGGTCAGTCCTTGGCAATGACGCCCGCGTCAGCCGCTGTCTATGACGCGCGCGTCAGGCGCTGTGCCAATGCGCTGACCGTCAACCCTTGCACGATGATCGAAAAGATCACCACCATATAGGTGCAGGTCAGGATCAGCGGTTTCCAATCGGTGTCCGGCAGGCTCAGCGCCAGCGCGACAGAGATCCCGCCTTTTAGTCCTCCCCATGTCATGATCGGGATGGTTCCGGCGGTAAAGCCGCGAAACGGTTTGAGCAGGGCCACGGGGATAGCAACGGCCACGAAGCGCGCCACAAGGGCCAGCCCAATCGTCAGCGCCCCGGCGGTGACCGCGTCCATGGTAAAGGCGACGGCAAAAACCTCGACCCCGATCATCAAGAACAACACCGCGTTCAGGATTTCGTCGATCAGCCGCCAGAAGCCTTCGACATACAGCCGGGTCTGCTCGCTCATGCCGTGTTTCGTGCCGATATCACCGATCAACAGCCCGGCCACCACGGCCATGATCGGGGCGGAAACATGAAGATATACGGCCAGTTCATAGCCGCCAAAAGCCAGACCCAGCGTCAGCAGCACCTCTAGCGAATAATCATCAATGCGCCGCATCACCCGGAACGTCAGCCAGCCCAGCACCGCGCCCAGCGCCGCGCCGCTCACCGCCTCTTTGAAAAACAATAGCGCCGCATCCGCATAGGCATTGCCAGCCTCGCCGCCATGTGTGTCCGCGCCGGGCAGGGCAAGCCCGACCAGCACCAGAAACACCACATAACCCACACCGTCATTGAACAGCGATTCGCCCGCGATCTTGGTTTCCAGCGTCTCGGGCAGGTTGGCCTTGCGCAACAAACCCAGCACCGCCACCGGATCGGTCGGCGAAATCAGCGCCCCGAACACCAGCGCCAGCAGCAGCGGCATCCCCGTGATCCAGCTAAAGCCAAAGCCCACAACAACCGTACTTAGCCCCACGCCAATCGTCGCCATCAACAAGACAGGCCAGACCTGTGCGCGCAGGTCTGACAGTTTCACATGCAAGGCCCCCGCAAACAATAATAGCCCCAGCATCCCCTCTAGCAAAGTGTCAGAGAATTCCCAGGCAATCACCTCTGCCCGGATTGCCGCGCTGACCGCCGGGCCGGGCAGCACAAAGTCCAGCCCGATAACCGCAAGCGAGGCCAAAAGCGCCACCACCAGAATGCCAATCGACGAGGGCAGTTTCAAAAACAGGTAGTTGATCGCCCCAAAAGCCCCCGCCAGCACGATCAGCAAGGCAGCAATCTGTAAAACACTCATCCCGAACCGCTCCCGGTAACATTGCGCATGGGCCATACCACGGCGCGTTGGCGCTTGACAGATGGGTCGCGCACCGCTTGGGTCGCGCTCTGGATTGAAAGGACACAAGATGGAGCGCAAAGACCAGATCGACGCCTTCGGGGCCATTTCACTCGTCGGCTTTTCCGCCGTTCTGGGCTTTAATCAGGTGGTGATCAAAGTCACCAATGGCGGCATTCAGCCCGTGTTTTCTGCCTGCCTGCGCTCTGTCGGGGCGATGATTCTGCTCTACCTCTGGATGCGCCAGCGCAATCGTCCGCCCCGGATCGTGCCGGGGGCGGTGCCAGCCTGCCTTTTGGCCGGAACGCTCTTTGCCTTTGAATTCGTTGTCCTTTACCTCGCCGTTGATCTGACCAGCGTGGCGCGTGTGTCGATCATCTTTTATTCCATGCCGGTCTGGCTGGCGCTGATGGCCCATGTGGCGATCCCCGGCGATCAGATCACAAAGCGCAAGGGCATGGGGCTGGCGCTTTGCGTGGCCGGGGTCATCGTCGCCATCTCGGATCGCCCTGCCACGGGCGAGGTGTCATTGGTGGGCGATATCATGGTGTTGGTGGCCGCGTCCTGCTGGGCCGGGATCGCGCTGATCTCGAAGACCACCAAATTCAGCCAGGTCGATTTCACCATGCAACTGTTTTGGCAGGTCAGCATCTCGGCCCCGCTCTTGTTCATCGCGGCGCTGTTTTTCGGCCCGCTGATCCGCGATCTGGAACCGATCCACCTCTGGGGCCTCGGCTTTCAGACCGTGATCGTGGTGACCGCAGGCTATCTGTTCTGGTTCTGGTTGCTCAAGATCTACCCGGCCTCGGGCGTGGCGTCGTTCAGCTTTCTCTCGCCGATCTTTGGCGTGGCCTTCGGCTGGTTGATCCTTGGCGAAACCGTCGGCCCGGCCCTGACCGCGGCGCTTGTGCTGGTGGTGGCCGGGCTCTTGCTGATCAACCGCCCCAAACGTGTTGTGCCAGTGCCGTCGGCTTGAACCCTGCGGCTTGGCATAAAGCGCGGGGCCCACAGGCCCCGCTCAATGTGGTTAAACTAGGTTCCGCAAAACGTCGCCTGAACGACTTCATCCGGCGCGGGAGGCTTGGCAAAGTCCGCGTCCTCCGGGCTTAAGTCAAAAGGCGTTGCAAGCACGCGGTTTAACGTGAAGAAC
>ERZ887830.1868-NODE-1868-length-11288-cov-7.677112_pt1 | contig 11288 bp, 9 predicted proteins | sample MGYA00521101_ERZ887830 | MGnify/ENA primary metagenome ERZ887830 (study PRJEB32303, sample SAMEA104408592) | aquatic metagenome | biome: Marine water; feature: Pelagic; material: water | place: Baltic Sea | collected 2014-06-05T16:38:00 | depth 1,762 m ...
CTCCGATTCGGGTTCTGGTGCCAGGCACCGGGCCCAGTTTTCGTTGTGGTGGGTTGAGCGTTGCTCTGCAGACGGCTCGTTTGTTGTCTCAGCTACGCCCTACAGAGGTTGTGACCTATCGGGTTCGTGAGCGATCACATCCTTTTCTTGACGACCTACTTCATCAAGAGGATGCACCCGGGGAGGCCCTGTGGCTGGTGAGCTGGGGGTTTCACGTCCCAATGTTGTTAAGGCGTTTGCGTGGTCGGCGAGCGCTTTATCAGGCCCATAGCAGTGGCTATGGCTTCAATCTCCCTTCTGGCGTGCCTGTGTTGGCGGTCAGTCGCAATACTCTCGGCTATTGGGGGGATCGGGCACCGCGTAATCCTTTGTTTTTGCTACCAAATGCACTGGAGCCTCAATGGCTGGAGAGGGGCGCACGACCAAGCTCCAAAGGTATATCTAGTGAGAGACGTCCGATAGACGTGCTCGTTCAGCAACGCAAGAGCAGCCCCTATGTGCTGAATACTTTGGTACCTGCCTTGAGGGCAAGGGGATTAAAAGTTGAGGTGCAGAGCGGTTGGGTTGATGACTTGGTGGCACTATTTAATCGTGCCAGTGTTTACATCTACGACTCTGCTGAGTATTGGCGAGGTTCCGGTGTGAGCGAGGGATTCGGTCTCCCTCCACTTGAAGCGCTTGCTTGCGGTTGCGTTGTCTTCAGCAGTTTTAATCACGCACTTTCTGATCTCTTGACACCAGGTATTACCGCACATCAAATCGGGCAGGGTTCCTTGGAGAATGATGTGAGGAGGATCACTGCCGCTGTGGCTGATCCTTCGGCTGTGTTGCCAACGATCGATGTGCTGGATCAGCTGCTTGAACAGAGTTCAGAGCCAACGCTGTTAGCAGGCTGGCGCAAGGTGCTTGATGACCTCGATCAGCTCTTCCCATATCTCATTCAGCCGGCTCGACAGGCCGAGCCTGATCTGCTGACTTCTCCACGGAAATGGGTGTCTCGTTACGAAGCTTTCAGGGCTCGTGCTTTAGGCAAGGCTCAACGAGTAGCCAATCGGTTCTTTGGCTGACCTTGTTTGCTTGAAAAGCCTAGAGATGCGTTTGTAGTTTGGAGATGGTAAGCCAGGGCTGTTGAAATTGGTACCAGCTTTGACTACGGCGTTTCAGAGAGTGCTGAGTCGTAGCGTTACGGCTCAGAGACTTATTGAAATTATTGGATTTCTTCCCACTAGGCAGCTGTGGGGTTTTTGGTTGTTACTAGTTATATCGACGGCTGTTGGCATAGGTGATCTTGTTTTTGTAGGCCTAATTGCCAAGCTAGTTGGCTCATTAAGTGGTTCTAGCCTTGCCGACAATCTTCCCTTTGTCAGAGTATTTGGGGGCGATGCGCTTGACCGTGGCTTGTGGATTGTTGCTATCTTACTTGGCCTTGTTTGGACGTCTACCGCTCTTAAATTTGCATCTAAATTGGTTGAGGTGCGTGTAAGCGCTGGAATATGGGCTGTTCTCGGCAATCAAGTATATGGAAATTTAATACTCCAATCTTATGACTATTTTAAAGACAATAGTTCAATGAGTCTTTTGACTCGCTTGAATCGTGTTCTTAGCAAAGTATCGGATGGCGTGGTAATGCCCTTACTTGGCATTTGCTCCAACATATTGTCGGGCGGGATTTTAATTACAGGCGTAGTTCTCGCCTTTGGATGGATTGCTTTTGCAGTTTTTGGACTGCTGCTGGTTTCCTATGGATTTGCATCAATTTTAATCACTCCGAGAATGCGATTTCTGACACGCCAACAATTCATTTACTCCCAAAAGGTAAACGAAATTCTAATGGAGTCGACTCGCTCAATTCGTGACATTCACCTTCATGGTGTTGAAAAAGACTTTATTAATCGCTTCCGAAGTATTGGTGCTCAGGGAAAGCGTTATGACCGCTTGATGAAAATCATTCCAGAAACGCCTCGCTTTGTCATTGAGCCAGCAGGCGTCACTGTTCTCTTCTTGATCGGACTTTTGCCACCTCTGTTGAGTGGTGGTGGTATTCAAGGAGTTCGTGATGCATTGCCGGCATTAATCGGCGTTGTTTTTGCTTCGCTGCGATTAGCAGCTCCTATTCAAGCCGTGTTTAGAGCCGTGAATCGTCTGAGGGGCTCATTGCCCGATCTTGAGGATGCATTGGAATTATTGAATTTACGTCCGGTTCGTCTTGCAGAGCCAAGCAAATTAATGGTTACGCCTGCAGGAGTCATGCCAAAGCATACAGTTAAATTGCAGGCAATTTCGTATCGTTATTCTGAAAGCTCTGATTGGGCCCTTAAAAACGTTGATCTAACTGTGCCCGTTGGTTCTCGTGTCGCTTTGGTCGGTAGCACGGGAGGAGGGAAAACAACAGCTGCTCATTTGTTGTTAGGTCTGCTTAAGCCTACTGAAGGACATGTATTGCTTGATGGTGTTGAAATGCAAAATGAAGAAATTCAAGCGTGGCAACGCTGCTGTGCATTTGTCCCACAGAATATTCGCCTGCTGGATGCGAGTGTGCGAAGCAACGTTGCGTTTGGTTTGGATGAAGAGTCTATTGATGACGAATCCCTTTGGGAGTGTCTAGAAATGGCTCAATTGGCAGATTTTGTTTCTGATCTTCCTTTTGGTATTTATACGCCTGTGGGTGAAGATGGCATGCGTTTATCTGGTGGGCAGAGGCAGAGGCTGGCACTTGCCAGGGCTTTCTACAAAAATGCCCAAGTGTTGGTGTTGGATGAAGCCACCAGTGCCCTTGATAACAAAACAGAAAATGAAGTCATGGAATCTCTTGAATTAATTGGTCGACGCTGTACGACAGTTGTTATTGCGCATCGATTATCAACAATTCGTTATTGCGATCGTATTTATGAATTCAGCACAGGCAAGATCGTTGCATACGGCAATTACGATGAATTGCAACAGCGTTCTTCAAGTTTCAGAGAATTAGTAGAGCTACAACGGCGTTGAGGTTTTCTATGGCTGACATTGTTATTCTTTCGACAGCTGATTGGGATCATCCACTCTGGACAAATAAGCAGCATGTGGCATTGGCACTAAGGGCTGAGGGCCACCGTGTCCTTTACATCGAATCTCTGGGCTTGCGTGCTTCACAATCCACAGGCAAAGATTTCAGGCGAATTGTAAAGCGTTTGGGGCGGGGCCTGCGTCCTCCAAAACGGATTCGGTCGGGGCTATGGGTTTGGTCTCCGTTGGTCTTGCCTGGTGGAGCTCATGGGGTGCCCCTATTCGTGAATCGTTTCAGTCTTTCTTGTGGGCTTTGGTTTGCTTTGAGGAGCATTAAGTTCTTCCATCCTTGGCTTTGGACTTATAATCCACTGACTGCAAGATACTTGAGTCTTAAGGAGTTTAGCTTGCAGATTTATCATGCAGTTGATGCCTTGCAAGAACAACCCTGCATGCCTCGAGATCTTATTGAGGTTGAAGAGCATCGCCTCTGCGCTCTCGTTGATCAAGTGTTTGTGACATCGCCACAGTTGGAACGAAAACTACGCCCGTATTCAAAGCACATTCGCTTTGATCCCAACGTTGCAGATCAATCACATTTTGCTCAGGCAATGACACTGCCTCCCTCCGCGATTCCTTCTGATCTATCAAAAATACCAGCTCCTCGCATTGGATTTATGGGAGCTATTAGCTCCTATAAACTTGATTTTGCACTGATTATTTCAGTTGCTCAGCGTCATCCAGACTGGAGCTTTGTCTTTATCGGTCCTATTGGAGAGGGGGAACCCCACACAGATATCGCTTTGTTGGAGCGTGTTGCCAATGTGCATCTCATAGGCACACGTCCCTACGCCCAGTTACCTGCTTACTGCTCGGGATTTGATTGTGGTTGGCTGCCTTTGCAAAATAATCCGTATACCCAGGCAATGTTCCCGATGAAGTTTTTCGAATACCTGGGAGCTGGTTTGCCGGTGGTCGCCACGTCTATCGATGCTCTCAAGCAATTTTCATCAGCTGCAGTTCTGTGTTCTGGAGACCCACAATCTTTTGATGAAGGCTTGCAACGTTGCCTTGCCGGCCAGGGGCCTTCATTGAGTGAAAGGCTGGCCTTAGCCGCCGAACATACTTATACATCTCGAACTAGAAGGATGCTTTCAACGCTGGAAAGCAGGCAATGAGAGGATTGGATCTCAGCGTCATCACCGTTTGCATGAACCGTCAGGCTCATCTTCTGCAAACGGCTCAGCGTGTAGCTGCCTGGCCTTATCACTGCGAACATATGATCTTGGATTGGAGCAGTCATCAGCCCGTTGATCGAAGTCAATTGCCAGACGATCCTCGAATCCGACTGGAGCGTGTGGATGGGGAAACACGTTGGAACTTATGCAGGGCTTATAACTTCGCTGTTCATCTGAGTCGAGGTGCCAAGTTATTAAAGTTGGATGCAGATTGTTGGCCTGATCAGCTTGACCCATCAATTTGTTGTGACGAGATATCGAGTGTTTGTTGGTTTGGATCTGGACCAGATGGTCGTTTGGGTCAATTCTTGATCGCTCGTAAAACTTTTGAGGCTGTAGGAGGCTTTAATGAAACGCTTCTGGGTTATGGCTTTGATGATAAAGACCTCAAGGCACGTCTTCTCAGTTGTGATTTTTCCATTAGAGAATTGCCTTTAAAGGCGATTGGTGTCATCCAGCATTCGATCCATGATCGAGTCAGTCGGGATGAGTTGCGACAGGCTTCATCCTCTGCTTACGAGCACTCACTCAGTTTTGCCCTGCGACGTGCGACTGCCATGAGCAACCGAGTTTCAGCTGCATATTGCCCCTGGACAATCCATCGGGCTTTGTCGACTTATCGGAACAATTCGCCCAATGGCTGGGTCGCTGATCAAGGATCGCTTCCGGCATTAGCACCTGCTATATCCGCAGAATTAGAACGTTTGCGGCGTCAGACCTTCTGGTCGCGCTTTTTAGAGCTTCCAGAACTTCATGTGAAGTTGCTTCCGGTCAAACTCCTCCCACCTGATCGAGACGGTCGTTTTCCTATCCGCTGGTGGCATCGGCTTTACTGGCATAGCCTTCGACGTATTTTTCGCTGCCCTGTTGACCTGTTGGCATGTTTCAAAGGCTGGGGCAAGCGATTCCGTTGATCAGGCTCAGGAAAGTATGGATGTTTTGCTTATTTGACAAGCTTTTTTGGCGCTTGCATTGGTGCCTGAATCAAACAAAAATCAAGGAATTAGAACGTAAGGTGACTTGTCATGTTGATCGTGGAGAAGTCACTAACGCGATTGTATTATTGGAGACCCAGCTTACATCTCATCATTGGGGCAACCAGGTTGATGAACTACTTTTCCGACGCAAATTAAGGCCATCTAACGAAAACCATGCGCTTTTACTTTTAGAGGCGTTACACCGCTCTGCGGTACTACGTCCTTATCAGGTCTTTTACGCCGGCATTGCATTATGTCATCAAGCATTGAAAGTTGGAGATCTGGTGCGAATCCATGAGTTGCGTCCTTGGTTGACTCAGGTGTCCTATTTAGGTGGCGCAATTCTCTCTAAGAAGGAACGCTTTTCTCGTAATCGCGAGAGTGTTTTCAAGCAGTTGGTATCAGCTCGCAGTTGCCTCCTGCAGTGCAGTCTTGCTTTATTGGAAAAGGATGAATCTTGCATCACAGCGATTGGGAACGCTAACCTAAGTCTTTTGCAGTCCTTACGATTTACTGAGATCTCAAAGGATGTTCTTTATCGAAGTAGTAGTAATCTCATGCGTGGTCTTTTGGCGATTTCGTTAACAGCTGACCAGTTAGACATTGTTTTGCCGGTGGTACAGGATTTCTACGATTGGTTGTCTCAGTCCACTTTTCAACCCCTCCGTTTACGTGCAAAGGAAGACCACCTCTCCATGGTAAGAGCAACTAAACATTTGTTTGAACAGGCTTTAGTCTATGGCGCTCCTTCAGTGGAAAAGAAGCGCCTTGAATTGATGGTAAATAGTGACGCCATGGTGGTTCGTCAAGGTGGCGAACGTTGGTTGCGTGGTCGTGACATAGAGATATTTTGAGTCATGCCCAAAGTTGTTGTTCACATTCATGCGCTTGGGCTCGGTGGAGCAGAGCGAGTCACGCTGGATTGGCTCCGTTGGCTACATGACGAAGGTCACCAGATTTGGTTACTGCTGGGTACGTCTTCTCAACCCGAGTTTTTTACTGCTCCTGCAGGGATAACTGTGTGGTCGCATGAGTCTATAAGGGGTAGGCGATCTTCAACCAATACAGCTTTATGGCTACGTGAATGCTTGCGTTCAATTCAGCCTGATCTAGTGATTGGGATGACGACTCGACCGGCGATCAACGTGTTGCTCGCAAGTGTTGGTTGCTCTTGGCCTGTTGTGGTTGCCGAACGGAATTTCCCACCAGCAAAACGTCTTCCCTTGGCCTGGCAACTTCTTCGAGCCTTGCTCTATCCGAAAGCCGCATTGCATTTGGTACAGACAGAGAGAATTGGATCATGGCTTTGCTCTCACGGTCTGGCTCGACAGGTGAGTTGTATCCCGAATGCAGTCCATTGGCCTTTGATTCGCCAAGCACCGTGGATTCAACCTGAGGATTGTCTTCCGAAAGGCGCATCTCTGTTGATGGGTGTGGGCACGAAGCCTAAGCAGAAAGGATTTGATCGACTCCTCTTGGCTTTTGCTCGTTTAGCACCTGAGCATCCCAACTGGTGGCTTGCTCTTCCTGGGCTTGAGCCGGATGATCCTTGGTTGAAGTTGATGTTGGCCCAATGCCCTCATCCTGAGTCTTGGCAATCAAGACTATTGATGCCAGGTCGCGTCGGCAATCTGGCCGATTGGTATGCCCGAGCAGATCTGTTTGCTCTGACATCGCGGTACGAGGGTTTCCCCAATGTGTTGTTAGAGGCCATGGCTGCCCGATGTGCATGTCTTGCCATTGATTGCCCCACTGGGCCGCGGGAGCTGATCAACCATCGTGTGAATGGATGGCTTGTCAATGAGACCACCTCAGAGACATGCCAACAGCAAGAGCTTGAGCAGGCTCTGATTCAGTTTATGGATGATGAGCACTTGCGACTTCAGTGCGGAAGAGCGGCATCTTCTGTGAGGAGCTCCCTAAAAGAATCAGTCGTAAAGCGATCTTTTCTTCAGTCTATTGCGATGTTGATGCAGCCCAAAGTTTTATTGTTTGCTCCAAGTAGACGCTCGCCGACAGAAACCTTCGTTAGGGCTAATTTAGCGAAAATGCCATTCAGACAAACTGCTTTTTTTGGGGATGAATTTGGACCATCTCCAGGTCAATTTCTGTATGGATGTTCTGTATTGATCAGTAAAGGATGTACCCGATTGGGTTTTCAACGCCTGGCAACCATACCTCCATCGATGGTGGCATGGGGGTTAATTCAATTTTATCGACCTAATGTAGTGATGGCCGAGTTCGGTTTTCATGCTGTGCGCATGATGAATGCCATACGTTGGACCGGCATTCCTTTCGTTGTACATTTTAGAGGCTCCGATGCATCGGCAGATCGACGATTGAGATGCTTGGCTGAGCGTTATCGCTGCTTGATGTGTATCGCTTCAGAATTTATTGTCAAAAGTCGGCCGATGCAGTGCGTGTTGGAAGGATTTGGGGCTTCGGCCGCGAGAATCACAATCAGTCCATCTGGTGCGAATCAGGATCTCTTCAGGGATGCTGACCCAGCAGCAGCAGCACCGATTGTTCTATTTGTAGGCAGGCTCATAGAGAAGAAAGGGCCCCTTGATGCGTTGGAAGCCTTTGCACGGGTTATCCAACGCACTACGAGTCCTATCCGCTTCTTGATTATTGGTGAAGGGCCTCTTCGTTCGGTATTGGTAGCGCGAATCCAGCAGTTGGGGTTAGAGGATCAGGTCGAGTTACTGGGATTGCGCACGCCATCACAAATCGCAGTGTTGATGAGACAAGTGCGCTGTCTAATATTGCCATCTCGCATTGCCGCGGATGGAGACTCTGAGGGGTGTCCGGTTGTAGTGCTTGAGGCCCAGATGGCTGGTCTTCCCGTTATTTCAACTCGGCATGCAGGTATTCCAGAGGTTGTGATTGAGAATCAGACAGCATTTCTTGCGGAAGAAGGTGATGTGGAATCTTTGGCCATAGGTTTGGAAAGATTAGTTTCTGATCCGAAGCTCGCTGGCCGGATGGGGAAAGCCGCATCTCTTCATGCTAAGGATCGATTTACGGTGAATCATCATATTGCTGCAGTTGCGTCCGTTGTTCATCGCCTTGTTGAACCGAAGCCATTCAATTCATGACTGTTGTTTTCTTAGGTGCACCAACGTGATGCGGTTGGCCATACCTCTGAAAAATTTGTGGATGGAAGAGCCTGGCATGCAGCTTCGTAGGCAGGCCGTTGCCAGGCCCCTAGCTCATAGAGGAGATCTTCAGGAATCAATGTATTTGTTGCACTAACATTAACGTGTTCATTCCATGCTGGCTCTTGGTATGGAATGCGAAGATAATCGCATAATTGTGCATGGCTTTCTTTTTTGAATAAGGTCTCAAAGATTCCAACATGGCATTCATCTAGGCCAAATGATTGATTAAGCGACCGCAATGTATGTGCATAGTCGCTACGTATTCGGATGCGCTCTGGGCGTTTCTTGGCCAACAGGCGTAGGGCCTTAATTTCTGCGTCGCTTGAGCGTATTTTTTGCTTGCGGAGCTTCATGCGCTGGCTTGAAATAATTCGCTCTATAGGGTCACGCATGATGAAAACAGGTAGAACAATAATATCCCTCTTGGCAAATTCTTGTTTGATTGTGGTTAAGACTTCGTGGCTTAGCGCTGAGTATGAAGGCGTAATGTCTCCGGTGAGTTGAATTTGTTTATTCGGCCATGAACGCTTTAAGAGCCACTGGAAATAATCGTAATATCGATCTGGCTTCTGAAAAAATCGTTGTCTTCGATGTGTGCGTAAACGCAGCCAGTTAGATGGGTTGCTCCATTGGCTTCCTCGTGTTCGAAAGCACGCAAGTCGCGGAATGTGCATTGCATCGTGAATGTGGTATTCCTTCAGGAATCCAAAGTCCACATCTTGTCGCTTTTGAAGCTGTTGATAAAGCCAGCTTGTGCCTGCTTTCTGTGCCCCCACTCCAAGCAGAAAAAATTTTTTTCTTGTTAGAGACAGATCCATGAAAATAATTTCACACGTTTGATCACTTTCGGTTGATGCCTTGACGCTTCAAGCCATATTTACGGAATATAGCTGCGTTTTCGTATGCATAGTATTCATTCGTTATTTTGTAAGACGGGTGATGACTCCGCCTTCATCTGATGCGCTGTACTCATAGATGGTTGCGTATTGCCTACCCGATAGAATAGGCTTAATTATTTCTATCGACTTGTCGACATTAGCCACAATGTCACCTTTTGTTGGGCTGTATTGATCGCCTTTTCCAATGCCATCTTTGACCCAATATGTCCCGGTCCTTGGATAGTATTCAATCAAGCGATCATATGGAATTCGATTCATGTGCCTATGGTAAAACAATCGTGATGATCGGCTAATGATGATATTCACGCCTTCCCCATTTTCTCTTAGTTTTCTTGCAATTGGAGTTAACGCCTCATAGCTTTGTTGAGTTGAGGATTGCGACCTTTTCATTTCCATCACTAGTGATAAGAATGAAGGCTTAACAGTAACTTGCTCAACCAGGACGGTGAGGCCAGTTGGACGCTGCCGCTGCCGGCGTCATCGCAGGAGTGGGCCGACACCATCGACCATCTCCTGCGCAAGGTTGAGGGACCGTCCGAGCATCAGCAGGCGCAGCGCCGGCGTTATCTGCAGGCTGCCCAGTTCTCGACCCTTGCCGAGCAGCTTGTGCAGATCTGCTGGCCTGAGACCTGAGGGTTGACTTCACGGTTTCAAGGCCACAGCCCCCGGTTTGAGAACATCGGCAGGATCGAACTGTTGGGTCCGCTGCTCCAGACGCCGCATTCTCGGCATGCAGGGGTGGTGCGACAGATCACGTCATGCAGCCGCTCGAGCGCCTCATCCCGCTTCATGGACGGAATTTGCAGTCCGAGCTGATCGGCCAGGGGATGCAAGGGGGATAGGTCCACTGGGATGCCCTGAAGCATCAGCTGCACGGCCAGCATCGATGTGGGGCAGGAGGCGAAGCTGACAGGCTGATCTCCAGTCGCTTGTAGGACCGGAACAGACCGAGGCCGGCCTCGGCGGCCTTCCTCTGGACCGTCTGGGCATGCTGGGTTGGGTCGAACGTTGGGTCCAGCTGAAGAGCAGCCAGAACTGGTGCCGGTTCGACCAGCAGTGCGACTTGCTTGGAACTTCCGGCTTGCATCCGGCCCATCAGCTCCAGGGAGGTTGCGCCCTGGATCGTTTTGAGGTGGGTGTAGATCGCATCCCGGCAGCGAGGAGCGAGCGGGTCATGGTCGCCGAAGTGCAGGCCGCGCAAGCGGCGCCCTGTTGCAGCGAAGCGGTAAAGCGTGTGCTTCAGATCGGGGGGGGGCGAAGCCGTGGTCGGCGATCAGCACATGGGTGAGAGGTTGAAGGCTGGGATCTCTCTGACAGCGCCGGGTATGGCGCGCAATCACCCCCAGGTAGCCGTACGTCAGCATTGACGTGTTAGCGCAGGGATCTGAGCTGACACGAAAACTGGCGCGAAACGGTGGGTGCGTCGGCAGAGTGCTCGCAGGTAGCGTTCGACCCGCGCATAGTTCGGAAGCAGATATTTCACGTCGGGCCGTCCTTCGATCAATTAGCCCTGGAGTGCAGGAGGCACTGAGCGATGGCATTGGTCTGATGCCAACTCCGCCGGAGCCATGACCGGATTCGCTGGCGCTTGCTCTGCTGGAGCAACCCGCTTTTGGTATGGCTCTTCCAGTGCTGAACGTAGATGCTGTCCTTCTCGGAATAGTCCCGGTAAGGGCGAAGCTCGATCCGCATCCCGTTGTACTCAACGGGTGAGTCCTCAAGATCAGGACGCCCCATGTTGTTCCAGAGTCGGATGTAGGCAGCGCTGTCGCCATGCCAGCGCTTTCCTTCCGGATCATCAAAGTAGGAACAGGCTTCCTCGAAGAATGGCGCGGCGGTGCTGCGTGCCAGTTTCCAGCAGGGGGTGATGGCCACGTCGTCGTCGCGGCGCAGCAGGCAGAGGTCGATGTCGTCGGCCAGACCGGGGAAGCGCCGGACCATGCGATGGTCGGGTTCGGTCAGCCAGAACACATCGTCGCGGTTCTGTTGCCGCAGAAACTGCGCGAAAAACAACTCGCGGTTGTAAAC
>ERZ887830.1870-NODE-1870-length-11281-cov-3.693925_pt1 | contig 11281 bp, 9 predicted proteins | sample MGYA00521101_ERZ887830 | MGnify/ENA primary metagenome ERZ887830 (study PRJEB32303, sample SAMEA104408592) | aquatic metagenome | biome: Marine water; feature: Pelagic; material: water | place: Baltic Sea | collected 2014-06-05T16:38:00 | depth 1,762 m ...
AAATGAGTCGATCTTGGGGGCAGCGAAGTATTCCTCTGGCAGGATCGGGTTACGTGTGACGAAAGCACTGCCCATCGGACCTCGTGACTTACTTGCACCAGCTTTAAGCAAGCGATCTGTGATCGCTTTGACTGTGGTGACTGGATTGCTACGGTCCGTTTCGGCTGCGAGATCATCCTTGTTCTCGTAAACCTTCGGTTTCGCAGTTCGGATCTTCTTGAGGTCCTTTTCTACGCTGGGATGTGATACCGAGTCGTACTCGCCAACAAGAACAGCGTAAGCATCGTATCGGTAGCGATTGGCGTATCGGATTGCGCGGGATGTCGCTGCGTCTCGACCTATGGTTCCTGTAAAGTCAAATTTCTCTTTGTAGATATAGGCAGGCAGATTCAAGTCGTTGCGAATTTCCAAAGCCAGCCTTTCAGCACGTTCTTTGGACCCAGCACCGACGAAATTGGTCGCCAAGATCAACCAGGGACCATCTTCTTCACTTAGTTCATAGGTCTTGGATGCATCGGCCTCTACTGCAGGTGTTCGCTTGAACATCTTCAGCAAGCTCGGTTTGTCAGCGTTGATAACACCCGTGCAAAGAAATAGAAGAGACAGTGAAAGTACAGTTGCTCGTGTCATGACGAATCCGTGAATTCCGCAGGTTTGCGACAAAATTGATTCAAGAATCAAGTCTTAGCAGAACAGACCAGCTTGGCGAAAGACAAATTCACTGTGCAGTCAAATGCGTGAAACTCTTGTTCTTGCCCAGTATCTGCCTTTTTCTACTTCATAGCCGGAAGGTCATCGCGGGTAGCTGCAAAATCAATCGCGGGGGCACGCCCAAGCAATCATGCGTGCTGGACGCGTTCGGACGCGAACTTGTGCCCCACAATTTTCTATTTGGTTGCTGTGTAGGCATAACGATTTTGTACGCCTGGATCCATCAGTCCCGCAGTGTTCCAAGGACTCAGGCCCTCGGTGATCATCGACTTGTACTCGTCGTTGGGTTGCCGCAGGACCAAGCACGCTTGCTTGGCAAACCGAACGAACTCTGTGTCGTCTGCGTTCCAGAGGTGAGTAGGGTGATAGCCCCGTTGGTAACTTTCTTCGCAGCAAATGGCGCCAGCAAAATAAATCATGCAGGCCGCCGTGAAACGCTCAAAATCTCCCATCACTTGATAGGCGGTGCTCACAAGTTCGTCGAGTAAATCACTCTCTTCTAAAAAAGAAGACTCGTATTGCTTAATTGCATGCAATTGATTTTTGTTATTCCCTGAAAGCAAAATGACGTTCAGGATCCTGTCGACGCCTGCCAAAGCATGTGCGATGCCAGTGCTGTGCAGAGGATCAAGCGTCATTGCTGCTGTGGGTAGCATCAGGTGACGTTGGCTGACTAAGGGAGGAACCAAACGCTGTAGTCTTGCAGTAGAGCGAGCACCTTGTGACGGTGCTGTTAAGGATGCCATTGCCATGATCTTGTCCAGCGATGGGTAGTCCTGAAAATTGTGAGAAAGAGACTCTGCTCTATTGCCCAGTTGCCTTGCCTCTCGTTGCTTGGTTTCTAATTTTTCGCTCCCGAGCAGTTCAGTTCCGATCCATTCAGTTCGACCCACGCTTGTGATTCCATTGTTAAAACGCAACATCCACAACCATCCATTGTCCAGCAGGTGGTGTTGAGCTGCATCGTCTGAGTCGAATGGATCCTGTTGAGTGTTTTGTCCAAGTTCATGAAGTTGTTGGGACCAGGATCCAACGTCACGATAGTGACCATAGGTCGTTCTGGTTTGTGTGCGCAGAGTGTTCGTCAGATCGGGCTGTCCCATGATTTTGGCTGAGACGGCGGCGGATCCAGATGCATCAACGATCCAGTCACTGTGGACGGTTGCTTCACCGCTTTCACCAATTGAGCGAAGCGTGAAGGGCCCTGAAGTTTCATTCTCAATTTGCACAATTTTGTGCCCGAGGAATTCAATGGCTCCGTGCTTGATGGCTTCTTGAAACAGAAACTCATCCACTTCCTCGCGATACCAATGTGTGTCGGCAACCTCATTGTTTTCGCTGGCTGCCACCAATAAGCTGTTTTCTCCCAGTTTCTGTTCTGAATAAAACTGGTGGCGGTGGTGTCGGTAGTAGCTGAAGCCACGTTTTCGACCACAGGTAAGTTGCGGAAATTGATGCTGCCAACTGCCCCACGTCGACAGGTTTTCCAGAAACGGCAGTTGATAAATTTTTGCCAAGCGTCTCAGAATCATGTCTGCCAGAGGCGTTGATGATTCACCAATTGCAAAACGTGGATGATGGGTGCTGTCGATCAACGCAACTCGAAGTCCTGATTTCGCTAGTGCCGTTGCAAGAATCGAGCCTGCGAAGCCCGCTCCGATGATTGCAACGTCAACTTTGTTTTTCATATGGATCATCAGATTGATCGGGGACGGCGCTCAGGCATGCTGAGTCAGATTGCTCTGTTGTAGCCGAGAATATTCCGCGTCACTCACGGGAACATCCCATAAGTCCAATGTGACCACTGCTCGGCCATCAGCGTCCCGCAATAGTTTTTCGTGCGTGTCAGCGAGTAAAACAGTTGAAAATTCTGGAAGCTCTTCAGCTCGTCCGCTCCAACCGTGGCCGGAGCGGGCGGGGATGACACTGATGTGTCTTGCCCCGCAGGAGATCGCATGTCTCAGAGATAACCGTGTCCATCGAACAGATTCAACCACGTCGATTCCGGGAACGCCGAGGATCAAGAATACACGCAGATCAACTCCATGTTCTGTGATTTCACCCGCGTAACGGCTGAAGTCATCGCGGGACATCTGTTTTTCTAGACGGTTGAGCCAGCGTGGTTGAACGGTTTCAAGGCCAACTGCAATTTCGAATCGGCAGGTGATAAGGTCCAGAAACGATCGTAGTCTGTGTTTTCCGAATCGAGGATGATTTTCAACGATCACCCGTTCAAACTGATTGCATCGTTGCGAAATCGCAGGGTAATCGACCGGTGGGATGCTTCGAGGATCGAAAAAATTACCACTGTTATAAAGTTTCAGCCACGCCGCTTTGGAATCTTTCAGAGCTTTGTCGATTTGCTGAGTGATCGCACCAGGTGGTGTTGTCCCAGTAAGTGTGTTCAGGTGCAGGTCGCACATGTTGCAACCAACAGGACACGTCGACGCAGTCAGGAAAACGGTTGTCGTTTCGACCTGGTTTCCCCGTCCATCGGGTTCTGCCTCGTGCACGACAAGATAGGGCTCGTACGCTGAAAGTTGTTCGCGATTCATGGTCGTGCCTCAGTCATGGGGGCGATTTGCAGTACCGATTGGCAGTACGGAATTATCGATGACGCTTGGCACAAGGTATTGGCTGATCGAGTTTGGACCCGTTTCGCGGACCTCAATCGAATTGCACTGTCGAGGCTCGTGTTTGTTTGCTCAGTCATGCGTTACCCAGCCATTCCAACGATGAGCTATCTCGTGCTTGCAGTCCCGAATCAGACTGGCGTTGAAAGTTATCCAGTAGCTATCGCTTTCGGGAATTTGGTGATGTGTCCATTTTCGGAATGGAGTCAATCGGATAAACCAAGACGCGATTTCAAGCGGGTGACCATGGCAAGCGTCGCGAGTGATGCAAGCGTAATGCTGAAGACGATGTAGCCGAAGAAAATCTTCAGGTTGCCGACGTTTGCAGATTGCTCATCAAATTCCTGTTTCAAGTTTTCGTCTAATGGGATCGCAAACAACGCTGAGAATGGACTTGAAATTCCTGTCCATTCCATGTTCGCGATACTGTCTGGCGCGAAGTTGAGGATACGCATGACTTCGAGTACCGCAGGTGGACCCACGTAGAGCAGTAGCAGGACCGAATATGTCGTCAGCAAAGCGATGGAAGTTTTTTCCGCGAAGAGTGAGCTCGTCAACGCGACCGTAGCGTTCACAAGGCATACCAGGGCTACCACGGCGAACATCGCGATGACTGCTGCCCAGTTGCTCCAAAACATCGTGTTCAGAGCTGTGCCGAGCAGAAGCGGCCAAAGCAGGAAGGACGTTAGGACGGCTGAAATGCGGAATCCGACGATGAATTTCCCCCATAGAATTTGCCATGGTGTCAACGTTGTTGTCAAAAGCAGGTCAAGCGTTTGACGCTCACGTTCACTAGTCATGCTGCCGGCCAGAAAGACCGGACCGACCAGCATGCTGAAAACAACCACATAGACCGTGAACCATGCACAGTATTCAATTTTCCAAAACAGAAAAATACCCATCAGGGGAATGGCCAGAAGCATGCTGATTTGAATTACCAAACGTAGCATCAGCGTGCCTTGGCTGAAAATTTCGCTGTGGATTTCTTTGTCATAAACCGGATTCGTTCCGTCCGGCATGAGTTGACGTTTTTTTGGTGGAGCAAATAGCCGATCGGGAAATTGATCAGGCTGAATCACAAGACCGACGGCTTGTTCCGCTTCCTTTTCAAGATCGATGACCTCTTTGCCTTCACTTCCGACATCGGGTGGATAGAGCATCCGACCAGCTGCCGCCGAACACATGAGGATTGTCGCCGTCAAAGCGATGGCAGGGAAAACCAGAAATGCGATCTTTAATCTCAATTCACCAGCATTGGTTAATGCCATCCACGCACTGACCGCCGCAATGACTAGTGGCAGAATAACCAAGTAGCTGACGACCAAAGAACTGCTGGTGCGTGAAAAGTAACTACTGCAAAAAACGCCGATGGCGCCAAACAAAATCACGGACACAATCAAGCCAGTGTAGGCTGCCAGTACCTCGTAAACACTGACACCGCCCAGCGGCAGGCAGAGAACGATGATCGGCAGCGAAGCCATGATCAGCATTCCCAAATGGGTCAGCGAGGCTACCATCTTTCCGAGTACGATCGCGCCAGGACGTAATGGACTTGCAAGCAGCATCTCGTAGGTCAGACGCTCTTTTTCACCAGTGATCGCACCAGCCGCGAAGCTCGGTGCCATCAGAGATGCGATCACGTACTGACCTAAGAAAAAAAGATCTACCAATTGCTTGGCAGACTGTGGGTTGGAGGTTAGGTCCAGAACGGTGTCAGCAGGCCAAGCGACCAGCACGACTCCGGATAAAAGTAGCTGGTAGGCAGCAAGCAAAATGAACGCACGATTTGTTCGCAGGTTGACTAGCAACTCGCGTTGCAGAACCGGATTTTCAAATAAGTACATTGGGTTGCCGATCGCCTAGGAATTGCCGCTGGATTTGTTGTCCAAAATGGGAGACTTCGACTTCGCTCCCGGTTCCTCAAATACATACTGTGGTACCGCGAAACCGGGTAAAGCAGTTCGAAGGGTCTCGACGAGTTTGAGACCAGTTTCTACTGGCACTTCAAAGTGAGTTGCTCCCCGCACGCGATCAAGCTGGTGCAGGTAGTACGGCTGAATTCGATGGTTGACAAGGCGACGGCAGAGTTCGATCAAAGTCTCGGCTTGATCGTTCACGCCACGCAGTAGGACTGCCTGATTCAAAACAGGGATACCAGCGTCGATCATGTTACCCAGTCGTGACAATACGCTCTCTGAAAGCTCTTGCGGATGGTTGGCGTGAATGACCGTCCAGACGGCCAGCCGACTTGAGGATAACCGTTTTACCAGTTCCTCGGTGACTCGCTGTGGAATCACAATGGGCATGCGCGAGTGGATTCGCAAACGCTTCAGGTGCGGAATGTTTTCCAATGCCGAGATTAGTTCGTCCAGTTTCTCGTCGCTGGTCGTCAGGGGGTCACCCCCACTGAGGATCACCTCTTCGAGTTCTTCGTTGTTCTTCAGATAGTCAATTGAAGGCAGCCAATCATCCTTGCGGGACCCCGTTTCCTGATAGGGGAATTCACGGCGAAAGCAGTAACGGCAGTGAATTCCGCATGCTGCCGTGGTCAATATCAACGCTCGACCTTCGTACTTATGCAAGACACCGGGCGACACCAATGAATTTAGGTCGCCGACAGGATCGGCAGCAAAACCCGGTTGTTCTACCTGCTCCTCAATTACCGGAAGAACCTGCTTCAGCAGAGGATCATCCGGATTTCCTGGCTGGATACGGGCTACAAATTCGAGTGGGGCGAACGTTCGGAAGTCCTGCTCGCACGCAAGTTTGCCGTCTGGACCCAGTGCGTCCGCAGAATCTGGCGGCAAACCGACTGCTTTTCTGAGTTGGCTTCCCGAGCGAATTGCTCGTTTCATCGCTACCTGCCAATGAACTGGCTCAGTATCAGGCAATGTCTGAACCGTTAGTTCACCCGGAAGGTGGGAAGCGGTCGGGACAAACTCCTCGCTTGTCGCTAGAATCTTGCCGGATTGGTTGGTCGACCCGTTCCTCATCGCTCGAATCAACAATCATCCCTCTCGTTCTACTTCACTGACTCGTACGACGGAGCCATCTTTTATATGGCTACTTATAACACAAGCGACTTCCGAAAAGGACTCAAGGTAGAAATTGATGGCGAACCCTACCTGATGACCGAAATGATATTTGTAAAGCCAGGCAAAGGAAACGCCTTTTACAAGTGCAAAATGAAGAATTTGGTGCGCGGCACCTCGTTGGACCGAACCTACAAAGGTGGCGATTCGCTCCAGTCAGCCGATGTTGAGACGACTGATGTGTCGTTTCTTTACCGGCAGGGTGAGGACTACGTGTTCATGCACCAAGAAACTTTCGAGCAATACGAGGTCAGCAAGGCCGTTGCAGGAGACGTCTGGAAATACCTGAAAGACGGCATGATCTGCGCCATGACGCTCTACAACGGCAACGCGATCATTGTTGAAGCTCCAAATCAGGTCGAACTCGAGGTGGTCGACTGTGCACCGGGTGCCAAAGGCGATACCGCTACCAATGTCACCAAACCGGCCAAAGTCGAAACCGAGGCTGAATTCATCGTTCCCGGGTTCATCAAAATTGGCAATGTGATCAAAGTTGATACGAGAACTGGCGAATATGTTGAGCGGGCCAGTAACTGATTTGTCGCTGCTTTTGCTCGTTAAATGCATGAATGGCCCTGTTTAGGGTGGGTCTTCATGCTGTGGGTAATGAGAGTCTGATCTAGGATTTCGGCGTGAGTGTCCTCGTTTGATTACGAGCTCTCCGATTACGATACACCTGCGGAATAAAATTTCTGGAGCTGTCGAGAGGTTGCGTGATTGCGGCCATGACGACTCGACCTCAGCTTCGCTGCATTCGGTGCAACGATGGTCAATACACTACTTCTCCCTGAATTGCGCGAGATGCTGGCCGATGAAAATCAGGCTGAGCTGGCGGAATTCTGTGTGGCCTTGAATCCCGGTCGCACCGCCGAATTCATGGAGGGGCTTTCTGATCTCGAAGTTTGGTCGGTGCTTCAGTTTGCTGAGCCAGATCGTCGAGCCGAAATTTTTGGGTATTTCCCCGAAGAACGGCAAGTCGCGATGCTCGAGGTGCAGCAACCTGATCAGGTTGCCGAACTGGTGGAAGAAATTCCACCAGATGATCGTGTCGATCTGATTCAGGAATTGCCTGATGACCGTGTCGAACAGATCATGCCATTGCTTTCCCTGGAAGATCGACGGGATATCCAACGTCTGCAGTCCTACCCAGAAGGCACGGCAGGGGCATTGATGACAACCGAAGTGGCCATGCTGAGCGAAAATCTGACCGCTCGCGAGGCTCTCGAGGAACTAGGACGACAGGCGAGCGAGTTAGAAACGATCTACTATTTGTATGTCGTGGATGAGAATCGCCTGCTCCGAGGAATCGTTTCGACTCGGCAGCTTGTCTCTTCCCTCGTACGCCCAACGCGGAAATTGGGCGAGATGATGGAATCAGATCTTGTCGTCGCCCTCGCCAATGACGATCAGGAAACTGTTGCGCAAGCAGTTGAGAAATACAATTTGTTGGCGATTCCTGTAGTCGATAGTGGTCGCCAGTTATTAGGGATTATCACTCACGATGACGTCATCGATGTCGTCCGTGAAGAATTAGCAGAGGATGCACAGCGAATCGCTGCAGTTGCGCCTCTGGAAGATGAATATTTGAGAATTGGGCTGTGGACCCTGTCGTGGAAACGTGGGATCTGGTTGACCATTCTGTTCTTCGCGGCTCTGCTTACCGCATTTGCGTTGCGGCATTACGAGGTTGAGTTGGACAAGTTTGCCTGGCTGGTCTGGTTCATTCCTCTGATCATCAGCGCCGGTGGGAACTCTGGAAGTCAGTCCGCAACCCTCGTCATTACAGCCATGACAAGCGGGGAAGTGGAATTCCACGACTGGCCGCGAGTCATGTACCGTGAAGTGCTGGTCTCGCTCACGCTGGGCGGTTTTCTTTCTCTGATCGGTTGGCTGGTTGCGATCTTTATCGCCCCCAACCTTAAAGATGCCTTGGTAATTCCGCTGACTTTGTTGTCTGTTATCGTCTGCGGTTGCTTGTGCGGCAGTGCTCTGCCGATTCTTTTCAAGAGGCTGGGGCTCGATCCAGCAATGATGAGTAATCCATTTGTTGCAGGTATCGTTGATATTCTGGGCATTGTGATTTATATCAACATCGCCCGCTTTGTTCTTGGTTGATCAGGTTTCAAGCTCATCATCGAAGTGATTGCTACGTACGCGGGGTGGGCTGCTCTCTTGTCGCATGATGGCTGGTGGGTGGGGGCGATGCTTGGGGATTTGAATGCACGCCATCGCTTGTTGTGTCAACGCGATCGTTAGCTCACAAAAAAAGGCGACCAACAAAGTTGGCCGCCTTACTGTCTGAATTATCCTGTCGGTTCAGGATCAATACATGTCGTGGTCGCCACCGGTGCCTTTGGAACCACCCTCTTTAGGCTTTTCGGCAACCAATGCATCGCTCGTCAGCAGCAGTGTGGCAACGCTGGCGGCGTTTCCGAGTGCGGTGCGAGTCACCTTGGTTGGGTCGATGACGCCTGACTTGACCAAGTCCTCGTAGGTGTCCGTCAACGCGTTGTAGCCGCCGTTGCCCTTCATGCCGAGAACTTTCTCGCACACGATGCCGCCGTCCTGACCAGCGTTTTCGGCGATCATTGTCAGTGGTGCACGGCAAGAACGCAGCACGATGTTGTAACCAACGAGTTGGTCTTGGCTGAGTTCCTCAGATGGCTTAGCTGTGCCAGCAGCACGTAGCAGGGCTACACCACCACCTGGAAGGATTCCCTCTTCAACAGCAGCACGGGTTGCGTGCAGTGCATCTTCAACACGAGCTTTTTTCTCTTTCATCTCGCTCTCGGTCGCAGCACCGACGTTCACTTTTGCAACGCCACCGGCGAGTTTTTCAAGTCGCTCTTCCAGCTTTTCGCGATCGTAGTCGCTGCTGCTGTTCTCGATTTCGCGACGGATCTGGTCAATGCGTGCCTTGATGTCACCGGTTTTTCCGCCACCTTCGATGATGGTGGTGTTGTCCTTGTCGATGATGATCTTCTTGGCACTACCCAGTTGTGGTAAGTCGACGCTCTCGAGTTTAACACCGAGTGCCTCGAAGATTGCGTGGCCGCCTGTAAGGATCGCGATGTCCTCCATCATGGCCTTGCGGCGATCGCCGTAACCAGGGGCCTTCACAGCACAAACAGTGAAGGTTCCGCGAAGTCGGTTGATCACGAGAGTAGCAAGTGCCTCGCCATCAACATCCTCGGCGATGATCAGCAGAGGCTTGCCCTGTTGCACGACTTTCTCAAGCAGTGGGACCATGTCTTTGATGTTGCTGATTTTCTTCTCGAAAACCAGGATGTAAGCGTCCTCAAGGACGGTTTCCATCGAGCTTGGATCGGTAACGAAGTATGGCGAAAGGTAGCCACGGTCGAACTGCATTCCCTCGACCCACTCCTGCTCGGTTTGAAGGCTCTTGCCTTCATCGACGGTGATAACACCATCTTTACCGACTTTGCTCATGGCGTCAGCCAACAGGTCGCCGATCTCGCGGTCGTTGTTACTGGCGATTGTTGCCACGTTTGCCATGGCTTCTTGGTCTTTGACCTTGGTCGCCATCTTGTGCAGTTTTTCAGTGAGATCCGAGACAGCAGTCTCGATACCACTTTTCATCTGGATTGGATTCACGCCGGCAACCACAGCCTTAAGGCCTTCATTGAAGATTGCCTCCGCCATGACAGTTGCGGTCGTGGTTCCATCACCAGCAACATCGCTGGTCTTGCTGGCGACTTCGCGGACCATGCGGGCGCCCATGTTCTCGTAGACGTCTTCGAGTTCGATCTCTTTGGCAACAGTCACGCCGTCCTTCGTGACTGTTGGGCTGCCGAAGCTCTTTTGAAGAATCACGTTGCGACCCTTGGGGCCGAGTGTGACTTTCACTGTGCGGGCTAGCTTGGAAACGCCGCGGCGAATCGCTTCGCGGGCTTCTTGTTCGAATGCAATAATCTTTGGCATGATTTTTCTTAAGTTGTGTTGTGAATGTCAGTGGGACAAGAATTGCTGTGCGGTCGCCGGTTTTTATCCGATGACAGCCAGCACGTCGTCTTCACGCATTAGCAGGTACTCGACATCGTCGATCTCAACCTGCTCTCCTGCGTAACTGCTGAACAAAACGACATCGCCGTTGCTCAGTTGGCTTGCCGCACGTGAGCCATCGTCAAGCAGACGTCCACTGCCCACGGCGACAACTGTGCCCCGTGCTGGCTTCTCTTGAGCCGAATCGGGAAGAACGATTCCGCCAGCGGTTGTCTCTTCACTCTCAACTCGCTTGACGACGATTCGCTCGCCCATGGGTTGAAGACGAATCTTGGACTTTTTCTTGGTGGCAGTTGCCATCGGTGGAGTACCTCTCTCTGCGAGCGGGAAATTTAGGTCTATCAGTCTTATTAAAATATCGCGTCTGAGCCGCCGAGGCTGCCCTCGACGCCAATTTGGCATCTGTAGGGTTGAGCTGGACATTCAGCGCACGATTGGCAGTCAACTGCAATGTTGGTCCCTTTGTAGCAACCGCCGTGCCATTGATTGAAAATGTTTCGCAAGTCTTTGCTATCATTGGGTTTGTTGAAAAACAGCATCCCGGCCTTGGTCGCCGCTCTTCCAAATTGGCAGGCGTGCACCCTCAGGGATTCGGCCCCCCCGTTTGACGGGAATCGCGTTCGCAGTCTGTCAAACGCCTCCGGGAACACCTGCATGCGACGTCAAAATGAGCATGTCCAGAGAGTTGCTCGACGGGCCGACACGGCAAAACAGGCGGGGGAATGCCGCGCTCTGTGTGCTGGCAAGGTCCGCTCTAGCCGTGGTTTTGCCAGTTAATCGTGCCGGTTTCGACGCTGGGCTAGCAGCTTTTCCGTGCGAAAT
>ERZ887830.1871-NODE-1871-length-11279-cov-7.073949_pt1 | contig 11279 bp, 11 predicted proteins | sample MGYA00521101_ERZ887830 | MGnify/ENA primary metagenome ERZ887830 (study PRJEB32303, sample SAMEA104408592) | aquatic metagenome | biome: Marine water; feature: Pelagic; material: water | place: Baltic Sea | collected 2014-06-05T16:38:00 | depth 1,762 m ...
TTCTGTTCGAGCGCGGCTTTGCCCCGACCCATGCGTTTTCCGCCTTTTATCAATACCTCAAGCATGACTTTGCCGCTGACGTGGTGCTGCATTTCGGGATGCACGGCGCGCTGGAATTCATGCCGGGCAAGCAGAACGGCCTTGGCGGTCAGGACTGGCCAGAGCGTCTGATGGGCAACCTGCCCAACGTCTATCTTTATGCGGCCAACAACCCGTCCGAGGCGACACTGGCCAAGCGGCGCAGCAATGCGGTGACCATCACCCATCTGACGCCGCCCTTGCAGAACGCGGGTCTGTACAAAGGTCTGAGCGCGCTCAAGGACAGCCTGGACAGCTGGCGCAATGCCAATCCTGCCGAGGACAAGTCCGACTTGCTGGACCTGATCCGCGCACAGGCCGAGGCCGTCGATCTGAACGCTGAAAACCCTGACACGCTGTGGATGCAGCTGCTGGAAACAGAGGCCGCGCTGATCCCTGACGGGCTGCATGTGGTCGGGCGCATCGCCAGCGCCGAAAGCATTGAAACCACCCTTGCGCAGATGCATTTCGACACGGACGCCGCCCGCAGTATCGCACGCGGCCATCTGGGCACCGACACAGAGCTACCGGCGCTGATGTGCGCCATGAATGCGGAATATATCACCCCGGTCCCCGGCGGAGATGTCATCCGCGCGCCCGAGATCCTCCCGACCGGGCGCAATATTCACGCCTTTGACCCGTTCGGGATGCCAACGGCAGAGGCGATGATCAACGGAACGCAGCAGGCCGCTGAACTGCTGCGCACCCATCCCGAGATGCCGCGCTCTGTCGCGCTGGTGTTGTGGGGGTCGGACAACATCAAATCCAACGGCGGGCCGATTGCGCAGGCGCTGGCGCTGATGGGGGCAACCCCGCGCTTTGACACCTATGGCCGTCTGTGCGGTGCGAACCTTGTGTCGCTGGCCGATCTGGGCCGGGCGCGGGTTGATGTGGTGATGACCCTTTCGGGGATCTTTCGCGACCTGCTGCCCTTGCAGACAAAGCTGCTGGCAGATGCCGCCTATCAATGTGCGATGGCCGACGAACCGCTGCACCTGAACCCGATCCGCGAGCACGCGCTGGCCCATGTGGAAAAGCACGGCGTCGATATGCGCACCGCAGCGTTGCGGGTGTTTTCCAACGCCGAAGGGGCCTATGGATCGAACGTCAACCAGTTGGTCGACAGCTCTGCCTTTGACGACGACGGCGATCTGGCCGACGCCTACGAGTCGCGCAAAAGCTTTGCCTATGGCACCGACGGCGAGGCCAGCCAGCAAAGTGCGCTGTTGCAGGACACGCTGGCGCAGGTCGATCTGGCCTATCAGAACCTTGAAAGCGTCGAATTGGGCGTGACCTCGGTCGATCATTATTTCGACACGCTCGGTGGCATTGCATCTGCCGTAAAGCGCGCCAAGGGGGGCAAAGAGACGCCCGTCTATATTGGCGATCAGACCATGGGCGGCACCAAGGTGCGGACCCTGCGCGAACAGGTGTCCCTTGAAACCCGCGCGCGCAACCTGAACCCGAAATTTTACGAGCCGCTTTTGAAACATGGCCACGAAGGTGTGCGCCTGATCGAAAGCTATATCACCAATACGGTCGGCTGGTCCGCCACCACCGGCACCGTCGATCCGTGGATCTACCAGCGCCTGTCAGAGACCTTTGTGCTGGATGATGCCATGCGCAAACGTCTTGCGGACCTGAATCCACAGGCCTCGATGCGGATGGCAAACCGCCTGCTAGAGGCCTCTGACCGCAACTATTGGACACCAGACGATACAACCTTGGCCGCTTTGCAAAACGCAGCCGATGCAATCGAAGATCAACTAGAGGGCATTGCAGCCGAATGAACCTCGAAAGGGAAAAAACATGAGCCCACTTGATAAAGGTATTCCAGTCCTGCGTGGTCAGGATGGCGAAGGATCCGTTCAAGTCCATCAGGATGACGACGCAAAAATCGAAGGCGCCAAGGTGTTTTCGGTCTATGGCAAGGGCGGGATTGGGAAATCCACGACCTCGTCGAACCTGTCTGCCGCCTTTTCGATGCTGGGCAAACGCGTTCTGCAAATCGGATGCGACCCCAAGCATGACAGCACCTTCACCCTGACCGGCACGCTGGTGCCAACCGTGATCGACATCCTGAAAGAGGTCGATTTTCATGCCGAGGAACTACGGGCCGAAGATTTCGTGTTCGAGGGTTTCAACGGTGTGAAATGCGTAGAGGCCGGTGGCCCGCCTGCGGGCACCGGATGTGGTGGTTATGTGGTCGGTCAGACCGTCAAACTGCTGAAACAGCATCACCTGCTGGAAGACACGGACGTGGTGATCTTTGACGTGCTGGGCGATGTGGTCTGCGGTGGCTTTGCCGCGCCCTTGCAGCATGCGGATCGTGCGCTGATCGTCACCGCCAATGACTTTGACAGCATTTACGCGATGAACCGGATCATCGCCGCCGTGCAAGCCAAGTCGGCCAACTACAAGGTCCGTCTGGCGGGTTGCGTTGCGAACCGGTCCAAAGACACGGACGAGGTTGATCGCTATTGCCGCACCGTCGGCTTTAACCGCATCGCCCATATGCCTGATCTGGATGCCATCCGTCGTTCACGGCTCAAGAAAAAGACGCTGTTCGAAATGCCCGACGATCAGGAAGTGGTCGAAGTGCGCAAGGAATACATCCGTCTTGCCGAAACGCTGTGGAACGGGACAGAGCCGCTGGCCCCCGCCCCGCTGCCGGATCGCGAAATCTTCGAGCTTTTGGGATTTGATTGATGGGTGACGGTTCGCAAATAGTCAGCCTGACGCCAAAGGTCACAGCGCCTTTGCCGGGCGGGGCAGGCGGGTCACAGGGCTTGGCTCGGGGCGGGTATCACCATACCCGCAACCGGGTCGAAACCTATTTCGACCGCACCGCCACCCGCACATGGGAGCGTCTGACCTCTGACGCGCCTGTGTCTGGCATTCGCGCCACCGTGCGCAAGGGCCGCGACGAGATGCGCCAGTTGATCATCGACAGCCTGCCTGCCGATCTGCAGGGCGCGCGCATCCTTGACGCGGGCTGTGGCACGGGCGCGCTGGCGGTGGAACTGGCCATGCGCGGCGCAGAGGTTGTGGGCGTCGATATCTCGCCGCAACTGATCGATATCGCGACCAAGCGTTTGCCTGCAGAGCTGACGAACCGCGTGACCTTGCGGGCGGGCGATATGCTGGACGCGGGTCTGGGCCATTTCGACCATGTGGTCGCGATGGACAGCATGATCTACTATTCCGCGCAGGACATCGCGCGCAGCCTCGAAGGCATCGCGCCGCGCCTGCATGGCAGAATGGTCTTTACCGTCGCGCCGCGCACGCCGCTGCTGATGATGATGTGGCGCGCGGGCAAACTGTTTCCCCGCGCCGACCGCTCTCCGACGATGGTGCCGCATTCGCCTGCGCGCCTGACCCAACATCTTGGCACAGGCCAGCTGCGCGATATTCGCCGCGTCACATCCGGTTTCTATATTTCGAACGCCCTGGAGTTTACGTCGTGAAACTGCCCCTGAAGCGCCCCATGCAAAATACGATCCGCAATCTGACGATGCGCTCTTTGCCGTTTTCGGATGCGATCAGCGACGACTTGCCTTTGGGCGAATTGTTGCGTCTGTCCCTGTTCCAGATCTCTGTCGGTATGGCCTCTGTCATGCTGCTGGGCACGCTGAACCGGGTGATGATCGTAGAGCTGGGCGTGATGGCGTGGATCGTGGCGATCATGATTGCGATCCCGGTGCTGGTTGCGCCGTTTCGCGCGCTGCTTGGGTTTCGCTCTGACACACATCGCTCTGCCATCGGGTGGAAGCGTATCCCCTATCTCTGGTTCGGCTCGTTGTGGCAATTCGGCGGTCTGGCGATCATGCCGATGGGCCTGCTGGTTCTGTCCGGCGATCAGGTTGCCGGTCCGGAATGGGCGGGCGAGGTTGGCGCGGCCTTGGCGTTTCTGCTGACTGGTCTGGGCATGCATATGACCCAAACCGCCGGTCTTGCCCTTGCGGCGGATCGTGCCACCGAAGAGACCCGCCCAAAGGTCGTCGCGCTGCTTTACGTGATGTTCCTGATCGGCATGGGGGTCTCTGCACTTATCATCGGCACGTTGCTGCGTGACTTTTCCGCCTTGCGTCTTGTGCAAGTGGTGCAGGGCGCGGCTGTGGTGACCATCGTTCTCAACGTGATCGCCCTGTGGAAGCAGGAAAAGGTCAACCCCATGACCAAGGCAGAGCGCGAGGCCCCGCGCCCGCAGTTCTCTGAGGCATGGCGTGACCTGACGCAGGGCAATTCCGCCGCGCGCCTGCTGATCGTGGTGTTCATCGGAACGCTGGCCTTCAACATGCAGGACGTCCTGCTGGAACCTTACGGTGGCGAGGTTCTTGGGCTGTCGGTTTCCGCAACCACGCTGCTGACAAGCATGTGGGCGATTGGCGCCTTGGCCGGGTTCGGTTTTGCTGCGCGCTGGCTCAAGACCGGGCTTTGCACCTATCGCATGGCCTCGCGTGGGATCCTGATCGGGCTTTGTGCCTTTTGCGCCGTTATCTTTGCCGGGCCGATGGCCAGCACGCCGCTGTTCTTTGCGGGGGCGTTCGGGATTGGTCTGGGCGGTGGGTTGTTCGCGGTCTCGACGCTGACTGCTGCGATGACCCTGACCACCAGCGGCACCGCCGGCAAGGGTCTTGCCCTTGGCGCATGGGGCGCGGCGCAGGCCACGGCCGCCGGTCTGTCGATCTTTATCGGCGGGGCGCTGCGCGACGTGATCAACTATGCCGCCACCAGCGGCAGCCTTGGCCCCGGCCTGCAATCCAATACCACCGGTTACACGGCTGTTTACCACATCGAGGTGGGCCTGCTGTTCGTGACGCTTGTGGCGCTTGGCCCGCTGGTGCGGACCCGCAAGACCACCGACCGCGCATCGGCCCCGATTGGCCTGCCGGAATTCCCGACATGACCCAAACTTATCTGAACCCGATACACCGCACGACCCCACACGGAGGACACCCAAATGGTTGGCACTGAATTTTTCGGAAACTTCGATCTGGCCAGCGCCGCGATATGGCTGTTCTGGCTGTTCTTTGCAGGGCTGGTCTATTACCTGCAAACAGAGAACATGCGCGAGGGGTATCCCTTGCAGACCGATGACGGAGAGCTTTCTCCAAATCAGGGACCGTTCCCGGTTCCCAAGGACAAGACATTCAACTTGCCGCATGGGCGTGGCGAACTGACCGTGCCGTCCGGGCAGCGCGGTGATCGTGACGATCTGGCGCTGGAACGGACAGGCTTTGCCGCCGGTTCCCCCTACGAGCCGACCGGCAATCCGATGATCGACGGTGTTGGTCCCGCATCCTGGGCCCCGCGCAACGATTACCCGGAACTGGACGCCCATGGTCACGTCAAGATCAAGCCGCTCAGCATGCTGGAGGATTTCAAGGTCTCCGCCGGGATCGACCCACGTGGCAAAGCTGTTGTCGCGGGTGACGGCGAAGTCATTGGCCGTGTCATCGACATGTGGGTCGATGTGCCAGAGCAATACGTCCGTTACCTGACGGTCGACCTGAACCCCGAAGGATCTGGCCAGATCCGTCTGATCCCGGCCAACTTTGCCCGGATCAAGCGGGATCGCGTTTCGGTGCGGTCGATCTATGGCGCGCATTTCGCCGATGTGCCCGTAACGAAATCCGACGCCGAGATCACCTTGCTCGAGGAAGAAAAGATCATGGCCTACTACGGGGGTGGCACGCTTTATGCCGACCCAAAGCGGACCGATCCACAACTTTGATCATCTAACACCACCGGGCCAGCCGCCAACTGGCCCGGACACCATCATGGGGACAAAATCATGCATCACGACGACTTTAAATTTGAACCGGTTCGCGGCCTTCCAGAGGCGCTTCCAGCGGGTGAACACATCTTGTGGCAAGGGGCCCCTGACGCGATGCGTCTGGCCAAGGACGCCTGGAAGATGAACTGGATCATGGGCTATTTTATCGCTTTGGCGATCTGGCGTGTGGTCGTCTCTTCGGCGACTGAACCGCTGACCACAGCGCTTGGACACGGCATCCCGCTATTGTTGTCTGGTCTGCTTGCCTGTGTGATCATCTATATCATCGCCTATACGCAGGCCCGCTCGACGGTCTACACCCTGACGAACAAGCGCGTCGCGATGCGCATCGGGGCCGCGCTGACAATGACGCTGAACCTGCCGTATGTCTGCATCGCCAATGCCTCTGCCAATATCCGTGGCAATGGCGTCGGCACGATCTCTTTTGAGACCAACGGTGATTCGCGCATTTCCTACATGATGACATGGCCACATGTGCGTCCGTGGACGTTCAGCCGGGCACAACCGTCGTTCCGCGCGATCCCGGATGCGGCCCGCGTTGCGGTGATCTTTTCGGACGCCGCCGAGGCCCGCGTTTCGATGCCCGTCCTGTCCAGAGTCAACGCCTCCGCGCCCGTTACCGGCGCCGTTGCAGCGGAGTGATGGATATGAGCTATAACCAGACCTCTTCCCTCGCCAATCAGATGAAACTGCGCGACCGCGACATGGTTCCACGCGTGCTGGTTCAGGCCATGTTTGCCCTGATGCTCGGCTCTCTTGCGCTGGTGTCTTATGCCCGCATTACGGATCTGCCGCGCACCGGCGTTGCAAGCTTGCCAGAGATAGTTGCAGAGCGTAGCGTAACCTTTGAAGGAGATCGCAACTTCGGTATCCGCATTCTGGATGCTGGCGGAAACGAGATCGCAGCCTCGACCAAAGACAAGGCTGGCTTCATTGACGTTGTCTGGATCGCAATGACCCGCGAGCGCAAGGTGCAGCGCGTTGATCTGAATGCACCCTTTCGCATTGTGCGCCGTGAAAATGGCCGGACGGATGTGATTGATGATACCACAGGCTGGGCCCTTGAACTGATTGGATATGGCCCGGACAATATCGCAGCCTTCGCCAGGCTGATCGATACCAACCAAGGGACATGATATTATGGGACTTTTGACCAGAACAAAGGAAACGGCCCCCTGCGAGGTGACCATCTCGCACCGGTTCGAAGAATTGTCGGCACATGTGAAATTCCTCAACGGGGCGGTCATCAACCCCGGTGACAGCGTGCTGGTGCACGGCGGGGAAATCATGGCGCCCTATGGAGAGTGCATCGTCGAGGAACGCACTGCCACCATCACCCGCGCCTCGGGGATCGAACGCATGTGGACCCGCGCCACGGGCGATTTCGAATTCATGGAACTCTGCGAGTTTTCCTTTTCCGAAGAGGTGCTGTCATGAACGCGCATACCAAAGCCGAAGTGACCCATTCCGCCTTTGCCAACACCGCCGAAGAGGCGATTGCCGCCCAAGACGCGCTGGACAGCGGTGTCATCACGTCAGAGGAAGCGACCGAAGTCGCGATGCAGAACACGCTGCTGACGCCGCGGTTTTACACCACCGATTTTGACGAGATGGACAAGATCGACGTCACCCCCGTGCGCAAGGACTGGGATGTTCTGATCGCACAGATGAAATCTGACCCGAACAAGGGCCATTTCAAGAAGAATGAAAAGTGGGGCAAGGTCGATTGGGACGGGATGGAGCCAAAGCTGCGTGCCGAATTCATCGACTTTCTGATCAGTTCCTGCACCGCTGAGTTTTCGGGCTGTGTTCTCTACAAAGAGATGAAGCGTCGCGGGTCCAACGAGGACATCACCACGCTGTTTCAACTGATGGCGCGCGACGAGGCCCGTCATGCCGGGTTCATCAACGATGCCCTGCGCGAGGCTGGTATCCGCGTGAACCTTGGCTTTCTGACGCAACAGAAGAAATACACCTACTTTCGGCCAAAGTTCATCTATTACGCCACATACCTGTCCGAAAAGATCGGCTATGCGCGGTATATCACGATTTTTCGCCACCTCGAGGAACACCCTGACAAGCAGTTCCACCCGATCTTTGGCTGGTTCCGCGAATGGTGCAACGACGAGTTCAGCCATGGCGAGGCCTTCGCCCTGCTGCTGAAAACCGACCCAAAGCTGACGCAGTCCTTCCAGAACAAACTGTGGATCAAGTTTTTCCTCACCGCTGTCTATTCGACAATGTGGGTGCGCGATCACCAGCGGCCCTTGTTCCACGACGCACTTGGCGTCGACACCACTTGGTACGGCCAAGAGGTGTTCCGCAAGACGTCAGAGATTTCCAAGCAGGTGTTCCCGCTGACGCTGGACATCGATCACCCGCGCTGGCGTCCCAACCTTGACCTGATGGAATCTGCCTCTCGTCAGGTTGCTGCTGGCAAGGCCCGTGGCGGTCTGGGCGGTATGCTGGGCCGGATCGCGGGCATGGCCAAGGCCACAAAGGCCTTTGTCTCGCTTTATACGATCCCGGCGATCAAACATGACGTGCCGCAAAGCACCGTCCTGAAGCCTGCGTATTGATCCCATGACATCGCCTTGGTTCGCCGCACTCTTTGCATTATTCGCCTGGTGGTTCTTCACCGGGGTGATCCTGCTGATCGTGCGGCGGGCCGATGCGGGCAAGGCTGTTGCCCATGGTCGCAACGTGTTCCTGACGGTGCCGTTGTTTGCGCTGGGTGCGGCCTTGCTGGTGATCAGCGCGCAGGAAAAGACCGTTCTGAACGCTTATCTGGCCTTTTTCAGCGTGCTGCTGATCTGGGGCTGGATCGAACTGTCGTTTTTGTCGGGCGTCATCACCGGGCCAGAACTGCGCCCCTGTCCCAAGCATCTGACAGGTTATGCACGGTTTGCGCGGGCCTGGGATACGATTTCGCGGCACGAATTGCTGCTGGCGGCGACTCTGCTGGCGGTGGTTGTCACCACCTCTCATATGCCCAATACCGTTGGTCTGTGGACCTATCTTATCCTCTTTACCGCGCGCATCTCTGCCAAGCTGAACCTGTTTTTCGGCGTGCCGCGCATCAATACCGAATTTGTCCCGATCCCTTTGCAGCACATCAAATCCTATTTCCTCAAGGGCCCGATTACGATGGCGTTTCCCATCGGGGTCACATTTCTTAGTGTAACTGCGGCGTGTTTTGCCGAACGGATGTATTCATCAGAGATAGAGGCGACGACCATCGGCTTTGCTCTGCTCACTGCTTTGGCGACACTGGCCGCCATCGAACACTGGTTCATGGTGGTTCCCCTGCCAGATGCCAAACTCTGGCGCTGGATGCTGCCAGACAGAACGACTTCAAGACAGGATCAGACCAATGAACTTTGACGCACTTTTCAACACCCAGCTCGACCAATTGAAATCCGAAGGCAACTATCGCTATTTTGCCGAGCTTGAGCGCAAATGCGGCAAGTTTCCCCGTGCCGCCAACCACGTCGAGGGCGAAAAGCGCGACGTGACGGTCTGGTGTTCGAATGACTACCTTGGCATGGGCCAAAACCCGTTGACGATTGCCGCCATGTGCGAGGCGGTCCAGCGCACCGGCACCGGGGCAGGGGGCACCCGCAATATTTCCGGCACCAACCACGACCACCTGCTGCTGGAGGCCGAGCTGGCCGATCTGCATGGCAAGGACGCCGCGTTGCTGTTCACCTCTGGCTACGTGTCCAACTGGGCGGCGCTGTCCTGTCTTGGCAGCCGTCTGGAAAACTGCGTCATCCTGTCGGACGCAGGCAACCACGCCTCGATGATCGAAGGGATCCGTCATTCGCAGGCGAAAAAGGTCATCTGGAAGCATAACGATGTCGCCGATCTAGAGGCCAAGCTGGCCGCGCTGCCCGCCGATATCCCCAAGATCGTCGCGTTTGAATCGGTCTATTCCATGGATGGCGACATCTGCCCGATGAAGGAAATCGTCGAAGTGGCCGAAAAATACGGCGCGATGACGTATCTGGACGAGGTTCACGCCGTTGGCCTGTACGGCCCGCGCGGTGGCGGTATTTCCGAACGCGAAGGTCTGGCGCATCGCATCACCCTGATCGAGGGCACACTGGGCAAGGCCTATGGCGTTGTCGGCGGGTATATCACCGGCTCTGTCGCGCTATGTGATTTCATCCGCAGCTTTGCCTCTGGCTTTATCTTCACCACCGCGCTGCCGCCTGCCGTGGCTGCCGCCGCGCGCGCCTCTATCATGCACCTGAAAACCAGCACCGACGAGCGGACCCGCCATCAGGCACAAGTCGCCAAACTGCGCGCCGCGCTGGACCGCGCCGGTATCCCGCATATGCACAACGAAAGCCATATCGTGCCAGTGATGATCAAGGATCCGGTCAAGACCCGGATGCTGGCCGATTACCTGATGCAGGAATGGGGCATTTACGTGCAGCCGATCAACTATCCCACAGTGCCCAAGGGGACAGAGCGTTTGCGCTTTACCCCCTCGCCGCTGCACACCGACGAAGATATTGATCATCTGGTCGGCGCGCTGACCCATCTGTGGACGCAATGCGCGATCAATCAGACAATGGCTGTGGCATAAGCTGGAAACCATAAAGGTGGGCAAATTGCCCACCTGACGCCGGATGAACGGCCCCTATCGCCAGTGTGAAATATCCGGCCCCTTGGTCTTTGGGTCCACCCCTAGTGTTTCGATCCTCAGCCCTGCAATATCCTGCAACGCGTGTCGGATATAGGGGATCTGGCGCGCGGCGCGGTGCATCGCGATCAGTTCTGTCAAAGACCCATTGGCATCTAACGTGTAGAGATGCACAAATTTTCTTTCTTCAATCGTTCCGGCAATGCTGTTGCCGCCCCGGTGCGAGGACGCAAGATATTCCCCGACAGGATGACCCGGTTTTACCGGAATATCACGTGCGCCGAAAAATGTGGGAATGGTCAAACGATCAGGCCGCACCGTCAACAGAGGGCTGCGCCACGCATTGATAAAACCATACCCCAGCGCGCCTATGCCGATGAAACCAAGGACGACCAGGGGTAGATTCCGGTAGGGGGCAGGATGACACCCTAAGGCTCCCGCGCCCATCTTTTGCCCCTCGTTTGAGCCCTGTGGTTGCCATCGTTGTGGCCATGAGTGCGGCGTACCCGTTTCGTGGCTGTGAAGGTGGCAAGATATAGGGATGATTACTTCACAACTTTGCCCCTACTTGCCGCCGCCACCGGTATTCGCCGGTGAGCAGGATGTGCGCCCACCCAAGCGGGGAGATATGCGCCAGTAGAGCGGGGTCGCAATTCAAGCCGGCCCGCTGACGTGCGCCCACGGCCTGACCGAGATGCTTGGTGTTCCATGTGTGGATGCCCGCTTTGATGCAAGATATATTTTCGACGG
>ERZ887830.1877-NODE-1877-length-11253-cov-5.339346_pt1 | contig 11253 bp, 10 predicted proteins | sample MGYA00521101_ERZ887830 | MGnify/ENA primary metagenome ERZ887830 (study PRJEB32303, sample SAMEA104408592) | aquatic metagenome | biome: Marine water; feature: Pelagic; material: water | place: Baltic Sea | collected 2014-06-05T16:38:00 | depth 1,762 m ...
AGACCGGGCATTTCGAACCCGGTTTCCAGCGGCCAGACGGTCAGGGCGATTTCGTGCTTGCCCAGATCAGAGGCGCGCCGGATTGTGGCCGCGCCTTCGATCTCATGGTCTTCCAGCAAGTGCCCAAGCCGCTCTGCCGCGCCCTCTGAATAGGCGGCCAGCACCACGTTGCCGGTCTCGACCTTGGTGCGCACGTGGTCTGCCACAGCACCAAACAGGCTGACGCTTTCCTGCTGACGTTCTGGCGAGAAATTGCGCCCGATGCGCCCGCCGCCGTCCGTCACGCCAAGCCCGGTGGCCTGTTGCAGCGGGTTGAACTGGATCACGCGGCGCGCGCCCAGCGAGACCTCCCATGCGGCGTCATCAAGGTACAACAACCCCGGCGGGCAGGGTTTATAGACGGTATCAAGGCGGTTTTTCTGTTCAAGTGCGTGTTTGCGCGTGCCGTATTGGTCTTCGACCGACTCCCACCGCGAGACCCGCGCGGGCGTGACCTGATCGTCAAGGCAGACCGAGGCGCCCGGTAGATAATCAAACAGCGTTTCCAGCCGGTCATAGAAAAACGGCAGCCAATGTTCGATGCCCGCATGTTTGCGCCCCGCGCTGACCGCCTCGTACAGCGGATCATCGGTGCCTGCCGCGCCGAACTCGATACGGTAATTCTGGCGAAACCGGGTGATCGCGGCCTCGTCCAGAATGACCTCGCTGACCGGGGCCAGTTCGATCTGGCTCAGCTTTTCCGTGGTCCTTTGCGTGGCCGCATCAAAGCTGCGCGCGCCGTCCAGCACATCGCCAAAGAAATCAAGTCGCACCGGCCCGCCCTCGCCCGGTGGATAGATGTCGATAATGCCGCCCCGGATCGCGTAGTCGCCCGGTTCCAGCACGGTCGGTGCCTGAGTAAAGCCCATGCGCACCAGAAACGCGCGCAAGCCCTGTTCGTCGATGCGGTTGCCGACCTGTGCGACAAAGGCCGACTCGCGCAGGACATCCCGCGCAGGCACCCGCTGGGTTGCCGCGTTCAGGGTGGTGAGCAGCACGAACGGCCCCGCCAAGCCTGCCAGCCCCTGTGCCAAGGTGGCCAAGGCCGCCATCCGGGCAGAGGCGATATCGGCGTTTGGCGACACGCGGTCAAAGGGCAGACAATCCCAGCCCGGAAACTCCAGCACCGGCACGTCGGGCGCAAAGAACTGCAAAGCGGCGCGCATGGCTGCCAGCCGCTTGTCATCGCGCGCGATATGGATGACCGGGCGGGCGCTCTTTTCCAGCTCCGCGAGGATCAGCTTGGCGTCAAAGCCCTCGGGCGCGCCGCCGATTGTGAGATAGGTTGGTTTAGACATAAGAGGCCTCAGGTACCGCGCCCAGCGGCCAAGTCAACCGCTGAATTCAAGCCCGGTACTTAGCCACCAAGCGCGCCGACGGACATATTCTGATACATGCCCCACATGGCGGTCACGAAAATCGCCAGAAGCCCGATGATTTGCGTATAAAGACGGTGACGTTTCAGCTGGCGGCACAGATCCTCACCATGTAGCGCGCCGGCTTGGATCTTTTGTGCTGTCAGCAGGCTGAGCGCGCCGACCAGTGATAAGGGAAAGGCCAGCAGGAACAGGGCCTGCGCGAACTCGACCCAATACCAGAACCACAGCATCGCAAGCCCGGTCAGACCCGCGCAAGCAATCCCCAAAATCCACAGCCCCGAAACATTGCCGATGAAAACCAGACGGTTGGTATATATACGCGTCAGGTTTTCCAGATCCGCCATCGCCGCCTCGCCGTCCCGTGCCGCGCGCTGGACCATGTCAAAGGGCACGCCGATGACCCAATGGCTTGTCGTGGACCAGACGACAGCCAAGGCAATCCAGAACCACAGATTGGAAAATGAACGCATATCGATGAGTTCGAAAACAGTGTCGTACCAGTTCAAGGGAAAGCCTGCGTGTTTGATTTTTTTCGACCATAGTTTCGTGTTTTGGGAATTGATAGGCTTGAGAAGCGGGAAAAAGCCTGTAATCCATGTGGCGTTGCAACGGAAAGACAGAAAAATGACCCCTATCCTGCCTCCCTTCCCCACCACACGCCTTCGTCGGATGCGCTCCAGCGCGGCGTTGCGCGATCTGATGCGCGAAAACACTCTGACGGTGAACGACCTGATCTGGCCGGTGTTCGTGATGGATGGCGAGGATGCCGAGACACCGGTGGACTCGATGCCGGGCGTGATGCGCATGACGGTGGACCGGGTGGCAAAGGCGGCAAAGATGGCGCGCGATCTGGGGATCCCGGCGATCTGCCTCTTTCCCTACACGGATCCGTCCCTGAAGACGGAAACCTGCGAAGAGGCGTGGAACCCCAACAACCTGTCCAACCGGGCGGTGCGGGCCATCAAACAAGCCGCCCCGGATATTGCGGTGATGACCGATGTGGCGCTGGATCCCTATAACGCCAACGGGCATGACGGGATCGTGCGCGACGGCATTATCGTGAACGACGAAAGCGTCGAGGCGCTGGTCAGGATGGCTCTGGCGCAGGCCGAGGCGGGCGCGGATATTCTGGGGCCCTCTGACATGATGGACGGGCGGATCGGCGCGATGCGGGCAGCGCTTGAGGCGGCAGGCCATCAGGATGTGACGATCCTCAGCTATGCGGCGAAATATGCCAGTGCCTTTTACGGGCCGTTCCGCGATGCGGTCGGGGCGTCGGGCGCGCTGAAGGGCGACAAGAAGACCTACCAGATGGATCCGGGCAACTCGGATGAGGCGTTGCGGCTTGTCGCGCGCGATCTGGCCGAGGGCGCGGATATGGTCATGGTCAAGCCGGGGATGCCCTATCTGGACATCTGCCGCCGGGTCAAGGACACCTTTGGGGTGCCGACGTATGCCTATCAGGTGTCGGGCGAATACGCGATGCTCAAGGGGGCTGCGATGAATGGCTGGGTCGATGGCGAAAAGGTGATGATGGAAAGCCTGATGGCCTTCAAACGCGCCGGATGCGACGGGATCCTGACCTATTTCGCCCCGGCGGCGGCGCGCCTATTGCGCGACGCAGAGTAGGTCCGCTTTGGGTTCGCGGCCCTCTTCGGCGGTCCCTCGCTATATTGTGATAAAGTGGATTCACAGGCGGCTGAACTTGGCCTATAGTGCCCCTCAGAGCGTTCGGACAAACAAGAGCGTCAGAGGCACACCGGCAAGATAAGGCACACCCAATGAACATGATTACCCGTCGAACCCTTCTGGGCGGCGCAGGCGCTGCGACCATGCTGACCGCAGCTTGTGGCAATGGCATCGGCAGTCGCGGCGGGTCGGAAATCGACGCGCGCGTCGATGCGACCCATAATTTTCTGTATTCCAAGTATCCCAACACCATGGATCTGCGCGACAAATCTGTCGGCATCCTGACAATGCCGCTTGTCACCAAGGCCGGCTTTGGCGTCGGTGGCTCGTACGGGCGCGGCGCGCTGCGGGTCAATGACGTGACGGTGGACTATTACTCGGCCGCCTCGGGCACCATCGGGTTGCAAATCGGGGCGCAGCAATATGCCCACTCCCTGTTTTTCCTGACCAATGAGGCGCTGGAAAAATTCCGCCGCTCGCCGGGCTGGGAAGCCGGGGCAGACGCGGAATTCACCTTGCAGGAAAATGGCGAGAACATCTCTGCCGCGACCACGACCTCGCTCTCGCCGGTGATCGCGCTGATCTATGGGCAGGCCGGACTGATTGCCGGGGCGACACTGAAGGGCACCAAATACACCCGCATTATTCCCTGATCTTGCGGGTTTGCTCTGCAAAACGAATTTTCGTCGAAAATTCGGTGCGATCGGGGCGCGCCTCGGTCGCATAGAGGCCCAATGGGCCATTGCACCCTATATGCCGCTGGGGGTATAGTGCCGGACAACAACATCTGGGCCCGGCCGGGCTGGTAGCACAAGAGACGGACAGGCACGTGAGCGATACGCCCGAAACACCTGAAAATTCAGACGGAACACCGCCAGATCGTTACGTCTACGACGGTCCGCAGATCTCTATTTCAGATGAGATGAAAACATCCTATCTGGACTACGCGATGAGCGTGATCGTCTCTCGGGCGATCCCGGACCTGCGCGACGGGTTGAAACCGGTGCATAGGCGTATTCTGTTTGCGATGCACGAGACCGGCAACACCCACGACAAATCCTATCGCAAATCTGCGCGTCCTGTGGGCGACACCATGGGCAAATACCATCCCCACGGCGACAGCGCGATTTATGACGCGCTCGTGCGCATGGCGCAGGGGTTTTCCATGTCCCTGCCCTTGCTGGACGGACAAGGCAACTTTGGCTCGATGGACGGCGATAACGCGGCCGCCATGCGTTACACCGAGGTGCGCATGGACAAGCCTGCGGCTTTTCTGCTGGCCGATATTGAAAAAGAAACCGTTGATTTTCAGGACAATTATGACGGCAAAGACCGCGAGCCTTCTGTGCTGCCCGCGCGCTTTCCGAATATGCTGGTCAATGGCGCGGGCGGTATCGCCGTCGGTATGGCGACCAACATCCCGCCCCATAACCTTGGCGAGGTCATCGACGCCACGCTGGCGCTGATCGAGAATCCGGACCTCGATTCGCTGGAACTGATGGACTATGTCCCGGCCCCCGATTTTCCCACGGGCGGCGTGATCCTTGGCCGCGCTGGCGCGCGCAAGGCCTATATGGAAGGGCGCGGCAGCGTCATCATCCGCGCCAAGACCCGCATCGAAGAGATCCGCAAGGACCGTTACGCGATCATTCTGGACGAGATTCCCTATCAGGTGAACAAGGCCACGATGATCGAAAAAATCGCGGAACTGGCCAAAGAGAAAAAGCTGGAAGGCATCAGTCACGTTCAGGACGAATCCGACCGGGTCGGCGTGCGCGTGGTGATCGAGTTGAAACGCGACGCCACGGCCGAGGTCGTGCTGAACCAGCTTTACCGCTTTACGCCGATGCAGACCTCTTTCGGCTGCAACATGCTGGCGCTGAACGGCGGTCGCCCTGAACAGCTGACGCTGCGCGATTTCCTGAAGTATTTCATCACCTTCCGCGAAGAAGTTGTGGCGCGCCGCACCGCGTTTGAATTGCGCAAAGCGCGCGAGCGCAGTCATATCCTCTGCGGTCTGGCCGTGGCCGTCAGCAATGTCGACGAGGTCGTCGCCACCATCCGCGCCAGTGCCGATGCGCCCGAAGCGCGTGCCAAACTGATGGAGCGTCGCTGGCCCGCGGGCGAGATCGCCGGCTACATCCGGCTGATCGATGACCCAAGCCACACGGTGAACGAGGACGGCACCTATTACCTTAGCGAAATTCAGGCCCGTGCCATTCTGGACCTGCGTCTGCAACGCCTGACCCAGATCGGCGTCAAAGAGGTTACTGACGAGTTGGAAGAACTGGCGGGTAAGATCAAGGAATACCTCGATATTCTGCGCTCTCGCGAGCGGATCATGGGCATCATCAGTGACGAGTTGCGCGAGGTGAAATCCCTGTTCGCCGTGCCGCGCCGCACCGAGATCATCGACTGGTCCGGGGATATGGACGACGAGGATCTGATCGAGCGCGAGGATATGGTCGTGACCATCACCTCTGGCGGCTACATCAAACGCACGCCTCTGGTCGATTTCCGCAGTCAGCGGCGGGGCGGCAAGGGCCTCGCGTCCATGGCCACTAAAGAAGAGGACGTGGTCACCACGCTGTTCGTGGCCAATACCCATACGCAACTGCTGTTCTTCACCAGTGACGGCATGGTCTATAAGCTAAAGACATGGCGCCTGCCCCAAGGCAGCCGCACCGCAAAGGGCAAGGCGGTCGTGAACATCCTGCCTATTCCCAACACCGTGTCGATTGCGGCCATCATGCCGGTCGACAAGCCGGAAAACGAATGGGACGATCTGCAAATCGTCTTTGCGACCTCTGCAGGCGATGTGCGGCGCAATGCGCTGTCTGACTTCACCAACGTGCGCTCTAACGGCAAGATCGCGATGAAATTGCCGGACGAGAACGTGTCGCTGGTCAATGCGCGGATCTGCACCGAAGACGACGACATCATGCTGGTCACCTCCATGGGCCGTGCGATCCGGTTCCAGACCACCGATGTGCGTGTCTTCAAGGGGCGTGATTCCACCGGCGTACGCGGCATCCGCCTTGGCAAGGACGACAAGGTGGTGTCCATGTCCGTGATCCGCCACTTCCGTGCCGAGGCAGAGGAACGCGCCGCCTACCTCAAGATGCGCCGCGCTGTGGCCGGTCTGGCCGATGACGCCGAGGGCAATGACGACGAAGACACCGTACCAGTGGCCGAAAACTTTACGCAGGAACGCTACGCCGAGATGTCGGCGGCCGAGGATCTGATCCTGACGATCACCGCCAAAGGATCGGGCAAGATCAGTTCCAGCCACGACTATCCGGTACGCGGTCGCGGGGGCCAAGGTGTTGCTGCAATGGACAAGGTGATGCGGGGCGGGCGTCTGGTGGCAAGCTTTGCTGTCGATATGGACGATCAGATCATGCTGGTCACCTCGACTGGCCAGTCGATTCGCTGTCCCGTTGAAGGCATCAGTTTCCGTTCGCGCGGGGCGGGTGGCGTAAAGGTCTTTGACACCGCCAAGAACGAAGAAGTGGTCTCTGTCGCATGGATTGCGGATCAGGGCGATGAGGATGCGGCTGGCGGCACGGTCGAAGACGGTGGTGCGGGTCAAGAGGGCGGAACGGGCGAGGTCTAGACCCACTTTTTGGACATTTGTTAACGAATGTCCAAATTTCGCCGCATCTTCGCCAATTCGAGGGCAAAGTCATTACCGCGATATGAACACCAAGGTGGGGGGCTGCCATCTGGGGTGTAGAAATGCCAAATACTCTATCCAACCGTTCTGCTGAACGCCTGACAAATCTGGGCGCCACTGGTTGTTCCGTCCTTCGTATGATCGTTGGGGCGTATTTTCTGGCGAAAGCTGCCGGGCTGATGCTTGTACCGGGACGCGTGACGCTGCTGCACTCTGTCCTTGCAGAGGGCACAGCCGTCACTTTGACCACGGGGTTCCTTGTTGCCGGGGGCTTGACGCTGTTGCTTGGCGTCGTAATTCGTCCTGCCATCGCTGTTCTGGGTCTCTACGCGCTTTGCACGGCGGGTATTGGTCTGCTGGCTGGCGTGGAAAGCGTGACAGTTCACCTTGTGCAAACCGCAGCCCTGCTAGGCGCAATGACCCTTGTTGCCATCGGCCACCCGATGCAGACCGACACCCTGATGGAATTCATCCGCGTCCAACGCACCTTGCGCCGCAAACTGCCCCAAATGCCTGATCTGCCCCATATGCGCCAGCACGGCCGCGATACCATGATCGACCTCACCGCCACCCGCCCAAATGATCTTAGCGACGACGAGCAGGACGAATGGGGCGAGGATGACGCGGGCAACCTGTTCCAAGAGGTCTGGCAAGAGAATTCGCGCCCAAGGCTGATTCGCGTCGCCTGAGATCTTTCCTTTCGCCCTGCCCTCGCCTAAATCCCACGTATGAGCAAAACATTGAACATCGTGGGCGGCGGCATGGCCGGGTCCGAGGCCGCATGGCAGGCCGCTGAAATGGGCGTTGACGTGGTGATCCACGAGATGCGCCCGACCGTTGGCACCTTTGCCCATCGCACGGGCGATCTGGCGGAGATGGTCTGTTCCAACTCTTTCCGCTCTGACGATGACGAGCAGAACGCGGTCGGCCTGCTGCATTGGGAAATGCGTGCGGCCAACGGGATCATCATGACCACCGCCGATGCCCATGCCCTGCCCGCAGGTGGCGCGCTGGCGGTCGACCGCGATCCCTTTGCCCGCGCGGTCACGGCCAAGTTGCACGCCCATCCGCGTATCACTGTGGTGGACAGCGAGATCACCACCCTGCCCGATGACGGCCATTGGATCATCGCCACCGGGCCTTTGACCTCTGGCGCGCTGGCGCAGGCGATTCGCGACGAGACCGGCACAGACGCGCTGGCCTTTTTCGACGCCATCGCCCCCATCGTCTATGCCGACAGCATCGACCTGAGCAAAGCGTGGTTTCAGTCACGCTATGACAAGGGCGAGACCGAGGAAGACCGCAAGGCCTACCTGAACTGCCCGATGGACCGTGACACCCACGAGGCCTTTATCGACGCGCTGCTCGCCGCCGACAAAGCCGAGTTCAAAGAGGGCGAAACCGCAGGCTATTTCGACGGCTGCCTGCCGATAGAGGTCATGGCAGAGCGCGGCCGCGAGACCCTGCGCCACGGCCCGATGAAACCCGTCGGCCTCACCAACCCGCATCAACCCGACGTCAAACCCTACGCCGTGGTGCAACTGCGCCGCGACAACAAGTTGGGCACCCTGTTCAACATTGTCGGCTTTCAGACCAAGATGAAATACGGCGCACAGGCAGAGGTCTTGCGGATGATTCCGGGCCTTGAGAACGCGCGCTTTGCCCGGCTCGGTGGCATCCACCGCAATACATTCATCAACTCACCCACATTACTTGACGGCGCTATGCGCCTGAAATCAAAGCCGAACATCCGTTTCGCCGGGCAGATCACCGGGGTCGAGGGCTACGTGGAATCCGCGGCCATGGGCCTGCTTGCCGGACGGCTTGCCGCCGCTGAACTCCTTGGCGCGCCGCTGGACATGCCCCCCCAGGACACCGCCATGGGCGCGCTGATCCATCACATCACCGGCGGGGCCGAGGCCAAGACGTTTCAGCCGATGAACGTGAATTTCGGCCTGTTCCAACCCGTTGACCTCAAAGGCGGACGGCGCAACCGACCGGCCCGTTACAAGGCCTACACAGACCGCGCCAAAGCCGCATGGACCGCGTGGTTGGGCCAAAGCAAGCTGGACGCGGCCTGATGAAGTTCGGACCGCAACTTTCTGACATAGCGTGATTTTTCGTACGCGTTTCGCGCCCAGCCCCACTGGCCCGCTGCATCTGGGTCACGCCTATTCTGCCTTGCTGGCCTTTGACATGGCGCGCGCAGCGGGCGGGCAATTCCTGCTGCGGATCGAGGATATCGACGCCACCCGCAGCAAACCACAGTGGGAAGAACAGATCTACGACGACCTGCGCTGGCTTGGCGTCACTTGGGATGCGCCGCCGATGCGTCAATCGGAGCGCAGCGACAGCTATCAGGCCGCACTGGACCGCCTTTGGTCGATGGGCCTGCTCTATCCCTGCACCTGCACCCGTCGTGACATCGATGCTGCCTTGTCCGCCCCACAGGAAGGCGTGGAGGTCGGCTATGGACCGGACGGGCCGATCTATCCCGGCACCTGCCGCTCCTTGTCTGACCGCCTTGGACCCAGACCAACGGGCGTGTTACGATTGGACTTGCGGGCCGCCTTGACCCATCTGATGCCTCAAACCGTAACATTCACAGAGACAGGCGTGGGTCCAAATGGCGAAACCGGGACCCGCGCCTACACCGATCACCTGCGAACCTTGGGCGATATCGTCTTGTCCCGAAAGGATTTTCTTGGATCCTATCACCTGTCGGTCGTGCTGGATGACGCCGCTCAGGCGATCACCCACGTGGTGCGCGGGCGCGATCTGTTCGACGCCACGCAGATCCATGTGATCCTACAACGCCTACTTGACCTGCCCACGCCAATCTACCACCATCATCGCCTGATCCGAGACGCTCATGGCAAACGCCTCGCAAAACGCGATGACGCCCGCGCCATCGCCAAATACCGTGAAGACGGGGCCAGCGCGCAGGAAATCCGCGCTATGACAGGTCTGCCATCGGCGACATAAGCTCGACTTCTGCGCCCTCACGCACAGTTGTGTAAAAACAGCTGCGGCGATTTGTGTGACAGGCTGGCCCCGTCTGATCCACCAAAGCCAGCAAACAGTCCCGGTCACAGTCCAGCCGCAGATCGACCAAGGCCTGCACATGACCCGATGTTTCACCCTTCACCCAAAACGACTTTCTCGAACGTGACCAGTAGGTTACGCGCCCCGTCTCAAGTGTCTTGGCCACGGCCTCGGTGTTCATCCACGCCAGCATCAGAACCTCGCCCGTATCATGTTGCTGCGCAATCACCGGCAACAGGCCACGCGCGTCATAGACCAAAGTGGTGGGATCAAACGCCATAAGATATCCTTTTCACAAGCCGCCTGTCGCCCTATGTAAGAGAATACGCGGGGCGACAAAACCGAGAACTGACATGAGCGACGGCGATCTTATCAAACTATACTCTGGGCGGATTCTGGAACTGGCGGCGGATATTCCCTTGCTGGACAGGCTGGCCGCGCCCGATGCCAGCGTCAAGAAACGCTCTCCTCTCTGCGGCTCGACCGTTACCGTCGATCTGAAACTTGCCGATGGGCGTGTTGCTGCGTTTGGGCAGGATGTCAAAGCCTGCGCACTGGGTCAGGCCGCAGCCTCTGTGGTGGGCGCGCATATATTGGGGCGCACGCGGGCCGAGGTTGAAACCGCCCGCGATCAACTCAAGGCGATGCTGAAAACCGAAGGCCCAGTGCCCGATGCGCCCTTCGATGGGCTAGAGGTCCTGATGCCCGCGCGCGATTTCAAAAACCGACACGCCTCGATCATGCTGACGCTGGATGCCACCGTCGAGGCCTTTGGTCAGGCAGAAAAAACGGCCTGCGCCTAAAGCGTTTTTGAAAGTCCTGCCTCGCTTGGCGCTGTCTGAAATCAAAGGGTTCAGCGCGTTAAACGACACATGAGACTTCAGCTGCTCCGAGAAGCGCTATTAAGGCCAGTGGGGTGCAAAAACCTTTTGATTTCATCTTGGCAAAAATACTCCGGGGTCTGGGGCAGAGCCCCAGCCTATTGGATTTGCCTGCAAATTCAACACATCCCCCAAACAAAAAAACCGCCGCTCTCCAACGAAGGAGGCGGCGGAAAGTGGCGTCTGTAATATGCGGGGCGATGGGGACACATCGCGCGGCAAAAGCGGCCAGATCAAAGAGTGAAGCGGTAAACTCCACCCTAGACCAGAGACAGGTGAATGGTCTAGGCGTCGACTATGGGGACAGAGACGCGGACCTAGCCGTCAGGACAGAACGCAGGCAGAAACTTAAACAATAACAGATAGATGCAGGCTAACAACGAGAATAAGAACCAAGGCCCCGGCCCCCACTGCGTCTTTGAGCAATGTATCGCCAGAGCGCGCTATGATCGCTTGAACATCCTTGAACATTTTGATGACCCCTCATCCCTTCTGTTGCTCCTTTGTTCTCATTTTCAGATCCAATTGTAAAGAACTTTTTGAG
>ERZ887830.1880-NODE-1880-length-11238-cov-19.120451_pt1 | contig 11238 bp, 4 predicted proteins | sample MGYA00521101_ERZ887830 | MGnify/ENA primary metagenome ERZ887830 (study PRJEB32303, sample SAMEA104408592) | aquatic metagenome | biome: Marine water; feature: Pelagic; material: water | place: Baltic Sea | collected 2014-06-05T16:38:00 | depth 1,762 m ...
TAGAAGATTACATTCAACAGGTATACATCTTGATACATATTATTGAGTTACCCACGTTGGAGTGCCAACTTGCCCATTCCTATGGAAAGTTTATGCTCTTTGATTCTCCACATTTACTTGTAGAAGTCTAATAGAAGATTACATTCAACAGGTATACAAAACAGAATACATTGACGAACACAGAAGGGCCATTGATTACAATTGGTGAGCAGTGAAAAAATTCAATAGGATCCGCTCGACCACCTCCACCAATACACAATGGACACCCTATCTAATGGCAAAGAGGCTCCATCTGGACCAGCAACAATCACTGTAGAAAAACACAAAGACAACTTTCGAACCCAATATGGAACATTCTCAGACAAACCATCAGAAAATATTACCAGGTGGTTACAAAAAGCAGAGGATTATCAGGATGCACACATGATTCCATCATTAGAAATGGCATCTATAGTCATTCACTCCATCAAAGGAGAACCCCAAATCAAAGTACAGAGAATGTTGGAAGTTGGAGGAGATGACTACATACATGCTAATCACTTCAAAGAACAACTAGAACAAGAAGCAGTCCCATACACCAAATACAAACCAAGAGTTCCAGCAAAAAAGGAAATAAAAGACCCAAATACAAACGTAATCACGCAAGAAGCAGAAGCAGCAATAGATGCACAACCAGCAATCATGCCAGTCAGATACCAACCAGAAGTTAAGAAAAACAAATGCCTAAAATTTTATCTGCTCGATCTCTATCAAAAAAGATTGAACCTATCAGATGCAGACAAATTTCTAACAACCTTCAAGACACAGAAACCAAAACAAACATGCTCCAACTACTTGGACGAGTTTGCAATAAACTTTGAGAATTATGCCCATTTAAAATGGTCTCTGAAGGAACTGAATGGCGTCAAACATAAAGCTGCCACTGGAACCTTAGGTAATCCTGATTATGTACCAGAGGTCAAAAAAGTCGAATCAAACATTGAGACAAGAAAAGCAGAAATGCTAAGATTGGTTACTGATGGCTTATGCAGTGAATTCAAAACTCACTGTGACAATACAAAATTTGACTTAACAACTAAAACATTCATTGAAATAGAAAAAGAAGTCATGTTTTGGCAGAGATCAACAACTCAAGGAAAGAAGTTCACAGCATCATGCACACCAGCCAAACCAACAACCACTGCTACTGTCGCTGCAATGGAGTTTGACAGGTATCTGGATACTACCATGGAGGGTGAAACCCATGAAGAATCCTTCACTAGCTCCACACAATCCTCACAATCTACAAGAGGAAAAACTGGAGGCAGAGGTAGTACCAGAGGAAACAGAGGAAGAGGAGGAAGAGGCCGAGGTGCAAGTACAGGACGACCAACCATATCAAGAGACATTGGAGATGGAAACCATCCTAATTACATGCAAACAGCAGACGGCCAATTAAAAAGATCAATGCATGGATTCCCTCTCTGTAACTACTGCGGAACAGCTAGCCACAAAAGACAGAACTGTCCTCTTAAAATAAAGGACAGAGCAGCAGGGAAGATGAGACTTTCCCATCCTGATAGAGAGAAAAACTCCTCTAACCAAGAAAAGGGAAAACAGGAATCAGCACCTTCATCTGCTGTAATGGCAGCACCAATAGGAATACAACCAAATATTCAACACCAACAACTGTGGCACTACAATCAATGGCCACAGCAAACATCATCTGCCAGTCTACAGCAACCAACAATCCATGATGGCCAACAACTACAACAACTACAATTGGGTCCCATAGGATCGCAATTACAGGATCCTCAACAGAAACCAGCTCCAACAAAGTTGACTACAAGGCACCAACCCATGACTAACCCTTGTCCATATCCAACTTGCCATGCTATATTGGCAGACTTTAATCAGACACAGGAACACATCAATCAATTCCACACCATCCCAACACTGGCAAGGGGGCCAGGAGCTGAACAATGATGCACAACCAATTACAACAGCCTGTACACTCGGAGTACAGGCAATACCAATCTCCATTTCTAAGACAATGGTTCCAACCATACATTTTAGAAGAACATGTCACAACAGCATCACAACAGCACTACAAAAAACATTTCGTTTTCAACCCAAATAGACCACACATCAACGTTAAACTTGATGACAAACATTCAGTAAAAGCTTTAGTCGACAGTGGAAGCAGTATCTGTTTGGGGGACAGTTCATTGCTCCACAACATTGAAGCTAAATATCCAAGTGCACCCCCCATTAGTGTTACTGACGTACATGGAGGAAGAAAACAAACATTAGGGTGCTATACCTCCACATTATCTGTACAAGACAAATTGCCTCATCCACTTGTTAACAAGACAATAAACATTCACATGCAAGAAAACCTATCTTCTGAATTGGTGTTAGGCACAGATTTCCTCGCAGACCATGGAGCAGTCATCGATGTGAGATCAAATAAAGTCATATTTTTGCCAACAGAATTGTTTCCAGTTAGCCTGAGCAAAAAACCTATAGTATGTGAAGCCTTTGCTTCTGTCATTGATCAGGAGATTCCAACTGAGGATTTGCATACTTACAATATGGCAGCCTTTGCAGTTCAACCAACTGAAGACGTCACTATACCATTCATGGATCAAAAGATTATTCATGTGAAGGTCATGGAAAATAATACTTCGATGGTCCACAAGCCTAATACAACTTTTATGCTTACATCAGGCATGGCTCCAGATCCTCAGATACCAGAGGGACTTTACTCCATAGACCATGAGCATTCTATCAGAATCACAATAAGAAACTCTTCAACTGGATTATTAGTCCTGAAACAAAACAGACCTATTCCAGGAATCGTGGCACATGACCTTACCCAAGAATATCATGAGCCAGTAGAGATCACAAGAGAAACTTTACGGGCAATGTTTCTCAAGGATCAAACTATCAAGGCGGCAAAACTAGCAGGAGTTCTGCCACAATCTACAGCTGACTCTTCAGGTTTAGCAGCTGATCACCCGGATTACATGGACCCAACCCCAGAACAGTATATTGCTTCTGTCATGGCACAGTTCGAAGAGGCATCATCTCTATTACAAGCATCTGGATTGGAACCTCCAGGAGTAAGAAGGAAACCAACACAAGGACCAACACAAGCCATAAGGGACAATCTCTTATCTCAATTTGATTCATCGGGCATTGACAAGGAATACGTCCAAGATTACATAAATGCAATGATGAGAAATTGGGACGTGTTTTCCTTACACAAATATGACGTTGGACATACACCACATTGGGAGCACAAGATTGAACCAACTTCTAATGAACCTGTATTCGTCAAACAATTCAAGATTGCAGTCGGGGATGAAGAGGCATTGGACGAAATGTCAACACACCTCACAGCAGCAAAAATTCTTATTCAACAACCTAGTGACAACAATACACCCATATTCATGGTTGCAAAAAGAGGAGGACCACACCAGGGTAAAAAACGATTTGTTCAAGACTTCCGAAAAAGAAATGCCGCATCAAAGGATGACAAATACACCATAAAGGATGTAAGAGAATCATTAGTGGCAGTAGGAAGATTAAAACCCAAAATATGGAGCAAGTTGGACTTTACAGGTGCTTTCTACTGTTTGTCATTAGAAAAGGAATCCCAAAAATTGACCTCTTTCACCTTACCCTTCAAAAGTGCCCAATACAGTTGGGCAAGAATGCCTCAAGGCCTCAAGGGAGCATCAGCATCGTTCTCCAAATTGTGCCAAATCATTTTTAGACACATGCCTAATATCATCACTTATGTAGACGATCTAGTAGGAGCGACTACAAACCACCAGGAAATGATCAAACTACTGGAAGAAGTCTTTGCTGAATGCAGGTATCATGGAATGAAGTTAAACTTGAAAAAATGCCAATTTGGTCTTGAAAGCTTGTCATGGCTGGGATACAACTTGTCATCCAATGGAATTTCACCAGAAATTGATAAAGCAGAGGCAGTCAAAGCAATGGTCTTACCCAAAACAATCAAGGAGATACAATCTCACCTAGGACTTTTCCAGTTTTTTGCAGACCTCATCGACAATTATGCATTAATAGCAGGGCCCTTGTCAGCAATCACAAGTCCTGATCATCCATGGAGATCCTTTGTCTTATCAGGAGACCTACCGCAAGAAGCTCAGGATTCCTGGTTCAAACTAAGAAATATCATCGCATCCAGACCAGTAGTAGCGTTCCCTGATTTCTCTCTGCCATTCCAGTTGTTTGTGGACGCAAGCGTTGGAAAACCACATGCAGATCCTCCAATTAGAGGGGGCATCGGAGCTATACTCACTCAGGTCCAAGATGGCGTTACCAAAGCTATTGGATATTTTTCAAGACAATTTAGGGACTCTGAGAGCAGATATAATGCATACAATGCTGAATTATGTGGATTGGTAGCCGCATTGGAACATTTCATGACTTACATAAAAAACAGCAAAGTCACAGCATTTACTGATCATATGCCTTTGGTTAAAGCAGCTTCAAGAGACAAATCAACATCTGATGCATTACTCTTCAAGCTATCATCCATGGAACTTACACTCATTCATATCAAAGGTCAAGAAATGCCAGCAGATGTATTATCAAGACAGGCACATCAAGCCATCAAGGGCAACTTGGCAGTAGCTGCATCTACCATTATGGAAGCACTACCAGCGGCAATGAGTGATTTACAATGGAAACATGAACAATCAGAGGATACCATGTGTAAGATAATGAAAAAATGGCTTAAGGAACAAAAATTATCACCATCACCATTCATGCAAGGAATCATCAAACTATATGGACCACTTTCATGCATAGATTCAGTCAATGGGCTATTGTACATATACTTTAACCGTCCAAACACCACACCAGTTAAACGACTGTGGGTTCCAGAACGCCTGCAATCAATGATTATGGCAAATCATCATGGATCCACGCTTGGTGGTCACTGGAGAGAAGAAAAAACATATGAGGCCATTGCAATCAAGTATTTTTGGCCATCAATGGCCAAGGACATTGAAAGTCATATTAAGTTATGCAAAGTATGTCACCAGCAAAACAATAGGTACAATTCCAAAGATAAGGTTCCCCTTCGTCCTTGGGGCCCACCAACAGGTAGAAACCAAAGAATCCATTTTGATCTAGTGGGACCTTTAAAATCATCAGGATCCAACTTCAAACACATCCTCAGTATCACTGATGCTTATTCAAGGTGGGTGGAATTGGTGCCTATCCCTAACAAGGAAGCAATCACTGTCGCCAAAGCCTTGTGGGATAATTGGATTTGCAAGTTTGGTTTTTATCGACAATCCGTAAGTGATGGAGGAAAGGAGTTTGACAATCAAATATTACAAGAATTGAACAAACTTATGGCATCCAAACACCATATTATATCACCATACTCCCCATCGGTTAATGGGATTATTGAACGTGTCCATAGATCTTTGGGTGGATACATCAAAAGCTTTTGCAATAACCACACAACAAACTGGTTGGAGTACCTACCTGCATTAACCTTCAGCTTAAATACCAAAATAAACAAATCTACTAAATTCTCACCATACTTTCTGACCTATGGAGAACATCCATCCTTTCCTTGGACACCCCAAGATCATATCACCTATAGCGAATCAGAGATAGCTGATAGGGTCAGAATGCTCCAATATGCCCAAGAATTGTGTAATAGAAACGATCTGGATGCAAAAGCAGCTAACAAACGAGCCTTTGACGTTAAAGCTAAAGCCAGAAAATTTAAAATTGGAGATGAAGTCCTATTACACATCCCATCACCTCCTCCTGGCCACAACTCCAAATTCTATACACCTTGGAGAGGGATTTACAAAGTAACCCAACAGACCTCAGAATGGACATACTTGGTTAGAAAAAAGGGTGGCAGAGAAAGAAAGGCACATGTTAATAGACTAAAATTCTATGATCCAAAAAATTCTCATGAAGATCCTGAAATCACTATAATGGAAGAAGATGATGAAGAAGACAAAGAGGACTCTGTAACAAAGCCAGATCCAGGCCCAGATACAAACCAAAGAATTACCAGGAGCAAAACTAATAATTTACCTCCACCCATCGACAGATTTGCATCAAACACATAATTCATCATATCAAAAAATTCTACAGGCCATGTAATTCGACACACATATTTAATGGCCCCATACAATGCCAAATTTCAAGATCAAATTCTATTAAACCTAGTACTTGTTTCTATGAAAAATGAAATTGGAAACCTCATATGTCATCATTACTCAACATTCCACGTCAATAACAAATTTGGACTTACCTACTCTTGGAACATGTAATTGGAGTAACCTTGTATCAAATTACTGCTCCAATTCATGGAATAGCCTACAAGCCTGACATTACCATGAAGTTAAGTAGTCATCCATCAAGATCAAAATTCTTTGACCTACTTACTTGTTATTGCGTATTGGTTATCTAGTTCATCATTAACCTCAATACACAAGCAAAACAACTTCATTCAACATCAAGAGATATACTAAGAACCACCTATATCTTACCATCCCTCAGTTCCATCTCCACCTCAATACATTCAAACCGTCATCACTCAACCAGTAACGCCATGAGTCATTGGAATAACTTTCCTGCCTGTTCCTTTATGACGGATTTTGAAATTGTGGTGGTACAAAATGAACGTGCTCGGTTAGAGGGGGAAAGTTTGGAACAGGAAGAACTTAATGCCCAACAAAACAACCAAATTCAGGATCACCATGGTATCCAACAACAACAAGTTCATGACACTAACGACACTCCTCTTGTAGTCAATGTCTCATCTACTGCAGGTCCTGAACTCTTACCTGATGATCCATTAACTCCCACTCTCCCTGCACCACCAGCTTATGTCCTGGTACAGGTTACCCCGCCCCAACCACAAGTGGAACTAGCAGGGGTGAACAAATCAACAACAGACATATCCACCACCACAACAAATGTTCACAAGAGCATCAATACCAACCAACATCAGCCTCAAACCGTTTCTACTTCCACAGCATCAGACCAAAGTTTGGGCAATGATAGTAGTAGCTCCGGTACCTATCAATCTTTCACTGATGAAATTCAAGACAATAACTCATTAGTGGGACGTGTTACATTTCGCAATAATGACACAGAATTCATGACCAATATCAACAAATGGAACGTCCACAGAACAACAAGAACAATTTTAATCTCAGCAGTCAGACCAAGCTTCCAATGCCAAGCGCACAATGATTTCTTTATCTGCCATACTTGTCAAAATCATCCCAGAAAAATCAAAATATCAGATCAATTATGGGAAAGATGGGGCGATGATTGGCGTGGAGATGAATTACCATTTGCCTATAATTTGAGAGGAATTATTGCCCATTTGACCAAATTCCACTGTGAAACACACGTAGATGCGGAAGGAAAAAGATCCAGAGACATGATTAGAACTGTCTCCAGCTATATTTGTATGATTAACAAGGACATTAACCTGAAAATTCCAAAAATGTTCTGTCTTGAAGACTCCATACCAAAAGCTCCTTCAACATCTTGTCTCAACAGTACTTGGAAATCAAATCAAACTCATCTTACTCTAAATCTCTCGCAAGCTTATGACTTTCAAGAATACAACACTGCTTGTACAGGTCACATCAAAGGCAAGGCCACCGAGGGTGTAACCGAGGGTGCAACCTACGAAATGGACTTGGCTGACACTGTTTATTGTTCTTGCAAGGCCACTACAGTCAAACCCAAGATTCATGCGTCTCTTCCAAAGGTCATTTTTGATCCTTGTGGCAACCTGACTCTAGACGCACCTTTCCCAGAAATCATTCTGAATCCTTGTGGCAATCTGACACTAGGCCAAAGGGATCACATGGAACATCCTATGGCAGAAGTCATCCTAGATCCCGCCTTAAATGTATCTCCATACTGCACATTCTTCGATTTGGAGGAGAAATCAATCTATCAGTCGCACAAAACAGTCCTTTGTCATTATAAAATATTCCAATCCTTACCAGAATTCCCCACAAGAACCTTTATTCCGGAGAAACCTACCACCAGAGGAGATACCATGAATAAAAAACAAATAAAAGACCATCAAGATACATCATCTGAAGATACCTCCTCAAGTAACAATCAATCCAGTCCGGAACAGCAGTCATCAGCTGATTTGAACCCTGCCAGTTGTTCCATCCCACCACCAGCACAGGTGCGCTTACCTCCGGAGGGCAAGTCACCACCTGTTCAACCGCATGTCCATCAAGGCCAGCCTTCAGCTGTTGGCTCAAGAGGCAGCCCTATGAAATCTGTTGTAGAGCAGGGATTGGCAACTGCAGCCGGCCTGCTGAGGACCGGCAGGCCCAAAGTCAAGTCACAATGGCTATAAAACCTAGACACATTCTCCTTTAGCTTCATAGTGCTTGTAAATGTTGACATGATTGTGGAATAGTGACTAATATTTACTTGGTATTACTTACAAGGACTGACCTTGTGAAATACAATACCTGCAGTGTATTGGTTTCATAATTGACAGCCTTACCACAACAGCTATAAAAACAACTGCATTTGCCGTTCAAGCTTCACTTTCATCTAAAATCTCAGTGAGGAAGGTGGCTACTGGTGGCTGTCACAGCGACCCACATTTGGAAAATTTTATTTTGGTATTTTCATCAAAGACTGACTTTGTGAAACAGCAATACCTGCTGTGTATTGCTTCAATATGATGTCTTTATCAATTACAAGAACAATTGTCATGATTGTATTATGGTCCACCATCTATGAAGTACATACCAAAGGCCCTCATATGAATACATTATACGTGGAAATTGGACAACTTTACCCCAGGGCAGACTTCGCTGGGGTCCTCATTAACTTAAATGTTGACAAGGCCATCGACAGAGGCAAGTCTGCTCTCAACCTCACTGATCATTTCCTCCTATATAACAAAGCAAGACAAGTTATGGGCAGATACTCTGGGGCCAATAGAAACATACACTTTCTTGCCCTCAAACGCCATCAAGTTGAACATAACCTCAATATACTTACCACTGACCTTTATGAAATCACAGAACAATACAGGATGCCTGGCTCAAGAAAACCTCATCCTAGGCCTCGCCATAAGGCCAACCCTCGGACCACCAACAGACACAGACGTGGAATCAACTTCGATATCGAATTCGACGTCAATAAAGCCCTGAAAACTGTGGTTGATGGAGTCGTCAGTATTTTCTCTTCCCCACCATCTCTTGACAAGATACAAAAGTCGGTGGACAAGGTTGCTCTTCGCACCTCCAGATTGGAGTCGAAGTTCGCTAACTTCACCACCCATGTTGATAACATTATTCATTGGATGAAAGTGGATTTTTCTGAGGACGTTGATGAAATTCATATGATCTCCTCCATCAATTCCGCTCTGGATTTAGCCAATGAAGGTATAATGGAACTATTAAACTCTATTACACCACTGGTCCAAGGTCAATTGACTCACAGCTTACTGGACCCATTACAGGCTCAAAGCCTTATTGACAAGACCCAAAGCCTAGCGGACACCCATGGTTTACAAGTAATCGTGAACCAACCGGTGGATATATTAAAATGTAGTGTCACTACCTTTGCTACAAATTCATCATGGTATGCACTGTTATCTATTCCATTGGTCTACAGAACTGAGGCAATGTCTGCATATCAGTTCATCAATATACCATGGATATATGAGGATTACAGCGTCCAATGGTCATTTGCAGATGGTATTGTGGCATTACAACCAGGATTGTTTCCAAAAATCAAAAATGTATTCGTTCCAATGGAATCACTGGATAAGGTTTGCGAAAGGTTCAACAATAGGTTCCTGTGCCACAAACGCATTAACCATTTCCCCACCTGCCAAGTATCCCTTTTGTCTAATCGCACCCGTTATTGCTCCTTGAAAATAGCAGCACCCAAGGTTCGATACAGCTTCGGGTCATTTAATTTCCTGTTTTTTCAAAAACCTACGGAGTCTTTGGTAAGATGCCCCAATCAAACCTTTCATGACAAATTCCATGGCCTTATTAATTTCGAGGAAATCTCTAAATGTACCATTACAACTCCCAAATTCACCCTACTACCAAAATCCCCTGAATCTAAGCAATCCACGTTGGTGTACAAGCCTAAACCAGTCTTTGTGCTTGACACGGAATGGCTCAAAATGACAGTTGCTTTCGATCAAAACAACAAGAAAATGCCTCCTCCTGGTGAACCTAATCCATGGATGACAACCAATCCTGACCACGATGATGGTGTTCGTTTATTTGGGTCTCATACTATTCTTGTTAATTCTGTATTTATGTTCATTGCTACTATTGTTATCATTTTTATATTCGGCATCTGCCTCGTGAACTGTACATATTGCCCTCCCACATTCCTCCAAAATCACCCATTTTCTTTTCGTGCCAACTCCTTTTCGTTGGTTTCATGTGACCCAGAGGAACCCCATGAGGTAGACCCTGCACTACCCGGTGACAAGGTCCTTACAAAATGTAAGGATACACCTGTAGTATAAAGTCACATATAAAATTTCCTATTTTCAAACGAATTCAAACATCCTTAGAATTTCGTATGTACATACTAAAAAACATATTTCATGTATGAAGAAAACTGAGCAAAGTGTAATCAAGCACCCAAGGACATTAGCAAAACCTCCTGTCATTGGACATTCAACACAACAATAACAATAACAATAACAATAACAATAACATATTATCAACAATACAGTACGAGCTAAAAGTAGGTCAGGGCTGAAACTATACCTGACTTTTAGCGTACTACATACCGGGGAACAGAGTTCTAAGTACAATAAAACCTCAGTTGAAAACTCTCAGTCTTTGAGAATAGTTGGCTAAAATTATTTGGATATCTTAGAAAGCAAAAGTGTGGGAAATGGACACATTTACAAACACTTTACTTTGAAGGCTCTTAGCTATCCAGAATGAGCACCACGCTATAGGTGGGCGAATTGTGAATAGCATCGGTCTGGAAATTAGGGGTGGCGTACCCCACATTCTTACCGGAGCCGGACGCAACATGGAAAATATTATGATTCTCAATTCTCCATATTTACTTGTAGAAGTCTAATAGAAGATTATATCCAACAGGTATACATCTTGATACATATTATTGAGTTACCCACATTGGAGTGCCCAACTTGCCCATTCCTATGGAAAGTTTATGCTCTTTGATTCTCCACATTTACTT
>ERZ887830.1883-NODE-1883-length-11225-cov-6.914951_pt1 | contig 11225 bp, 5 predicted proteins | sample MGYA00521101_ERZ887830 | MGnify/ENA primary metagenome ERZ887830 (study PRJEB32303, sample SAMEA104408592) | aquatic metagenome | biome: Marine water; feature: Pelagic; material: water | place: Baltic Sea | collected 2014-06-05T16:38:00 | depth 1,762 m ...
TTGCCGCAAGTGGTAGCTGCGAATATCTTGTTTTGGCCCGGTGGCGGCATTTTTCGCGAGTTGGCTAAATTTGCTGGAGGCAGTTTGATGTGGATTTGTATATTTTTGGTGGATTTCGTCAGCTCAAGATGCGACTCAGAAGCCGCCTCGCCGGCAGCTTTTCAGCGCGAGCTTGGTCCTGTTTGAGAATAGGCGACTTTCGGGTTTTGCTGTGGAAAATCTGACACCGTCGCTGATAAGGCTATACAATTGGCGGCTTCAATTTGATCAGTGGATGGGCGCGCTTAATCCCTTAGGCGAGCCTAGGATTTGATCTAAAACAATATATAAACAGAATATGACAAAGGCAGATGTTTTGAGTATTGAGCATGTTAAAAAAAGACGCACCTTTGCGATAATTTCTCACCCAGATGCGGGTAAGACCACGATCACTGAGAAACTGCTGTTATTTGGCAACGCCATTAAATTGGCGGGTACGGTGAAATCTAGAAAATCCGACAGACATGCGACCTCTGACTGGATGACCATGGAGCAAGAGCGTGGCATCTCGGTGACCACGTCGGTAATGCAGTTTCCCTATGAGGGACGTACGGTGAACCTGCTCGACACACCGGGGCACGAGGATTTTTCTGAAGACACTTACAGAACGCTCACGGCTGTGGATTCTGCCTTAATGGTCATTGACGGTGCCAAGGGTGTAGAGCCGCGTACCATTAAGCTCATGGAAGTATGTCGTCTGCGTGACACGCCCATTGTCACCTTTATCAACAAATTGGATCGCGAAATCAGAGATCCGATAGAAGTATTAGACGAAATTGAAGATATTTTGCAGATTCAATGCGCGCCCATGAATTGGCCCATTGGTATGGGTCAGCATTTTAAAGGTATTTACGAGCTAGCAGATGATCGCATTGTTTGTTTTGCAAAAAGCCAAGGGCATCATATTTTCCCATACAGGGTGATAGAAGGTCTTGAGAGTGATGAAGCGAAAGAATACCTAGGCTTAGAGCACGCAGATTACGTTGATGAAATTGAGTTGGTCCGCGGCGCGAGCCATGAGTACAACCAAGAAGACTTTGAAAACGCCACGGTCAGCCCAGTCTACTTTGGTACCGCGTTAGGAAATTTTGGTGTTAGACAAATGCTTGATGGGTTTGTTGAACAGGCCCCATCGCCCCAACCTAGAATGACGCAGGCGCGGGAAGTATTGCCTTCGGAAGAGAAGTTCAGCGGTTTTGTTTTTAAGATACAGGCGAATATGGATCCCAAGCACAGAGACCGTATTGCCTTTATGCGCGTGTGTTCCGGCACCTATCGTCAAGGTATGAAGATGCGTCATCTGCGTACCAATAAAGACATTAAGATTGCCGATGCAGTGACTTTTATGGCCGGTGACCGAGTGCATACCGAAGAGGCTTTTGCGGGCGACATTATTGGTTTGCATAATCATGGCACTATTCAAATTGGCGACGCTTTCTCAGAAGGGGAAAAGCACGAATTTATTGGTATTCCCAACTTTGCGCCAGAGATGTTTAGGCGTGTGAGAGTTAAAGATCCACTGCGAGGTAAGCAGCTTGAGAAAGGTGTTAAGCAGTTGGCAGAGGAGGGCGCGACCCAAGCCTTTATCCCATTGTCGAAGAATGAAATTGTTGTCGGCGCAGTGGGCGTGCTGCAGTTCGACTTAGTCTCATTTCGTCTGCGAGACGAATATAGGGCTGAGTGTATTTGGGAGAACTCGACTATTTTTACCGCGCGCTGGATACAGTGTGATGACGAAAAAATGCTTGCTGACTTTCGCAATAAGAATCAAGAAAATCTTGCGATAGATGGTGGCGGGTACTTGACCTACCTGGCGACAAGTAGAGTCAATCTCAGTGTCATTCAGGACCGCTGGCCAGACATTAACTTCAGTAAAACGCGTGAGCACTAAATGACTGTTTGTAACGCTAGCGATGCAGAGTTTTGCTCTAATGAATAAGCCTGATGAGTAAAAATCAACTAATCAAAGCATTTGCAGATGTGAGCTCCCTAGATGCTCAAGAGTTCGAAATGGCGCTGCTGGTGGGAACGTTGATTGATCCAGACATGGACTTGCAGGCGGTTCGAGAGAATTTTGAGCAGTTTATCGCCAGTATCAGTGAGCCAAAGATTGATGGCGTAGATCAATTGTTAGAAAAGTGCAAGCAATTTGGATTTGGCGAAACGCCTCACTCAGTAGTTGACTTAACTCATAGCAGTTTGGATTGGGTTTTAAGGCAAAAACAAGGCATACCAATAGCCCTGAGCATACTGTTGGTTGAAGGTGCGCGGCGGCTGGGTTTGACTGCTTGTGGGATAAATTTCCCGGGACACTTTTTGGCGCGGATTGAGGGAGTGCTCGTAGATCCCATGAATATGTGCGTTATTGAGGCGGGCGATTTAGATGTGGCAAACGCCCCAATGATGCTCATTGAGGCAACAACGATCATGGTTGGGCTGCGTATGCTGAACAATATTAAGGCCATGTATATGCAGGCGGAGAATTGGCAGCAAGTTTTGGAGATCATCGATTATCAATTTGCTATTGATAACAATAGCCCGGAAGTCATGGCTTCTTTGCATTTTGAGCGAGGTGAGTGTTGGCAGAAGTTAGGCGTGCTAAGTGCCGCGCGGGAGGAGTTTACAATTTGCGCAGCTATTTGCCCTTACCCTGAACTCACAACCTTGGCTGAAGAAAAGGCCCGGGGATTGGAGGTGAAGAATGAAACCCTTCACTAGGTGCAAACGGTTAGAGTAGGTCGGATTTGCTAGGTCATATCCTCAAAAGGATTTTCAGCGTCTAGTGATACTGGTTTGCCGAACCCAGGTATGTGTATTGCACTTGGAGTAATCGTTAGATCGGTGCCACTTAAAACATCTTCGCCAAACTTGTAAATAGGTGAAATGCTTCCGCTATCTGCCACGTCGTCGTAGTCCTGAGCATTGGTTTCTGCTTGTTCTTGCTTTGCGCAAAATGCGGAGAAAGCTTTTTTGCCCCAGCGTTGCTCGAGCATCGCACGTGTTTGGAAGGGCGATAAAAACAGCCCGGTGGCGTTGTTTCCACCAAATCCTTTGGAGTTAATAAATGCGCCCTTCATAGCATCTGGCGCATGTTCCACGTGCTCCATGGGTAAGTGCAGGTTGCTCTGCTCTACATCTTCGGCAATGTGGTCAATAGTACTGATGCCAGGCACCAAGCCATCTTCCCAAGCACCCAATATTGCTGAAAGTTGATCGCCGCCAGCTGGCGCCATTGAGTGACCTACATAGCATTTGATTGCGCCCACTAACCAATTGTCTATACCGAAGTTGCTGGCAAGTTCGTTAAGAATTTGCGACTCGGTGACTCGGTTTTGTGGTGTGCCAGTACCATGGGCTTGCATATAGGTGTGTTGGCGCAGGCCTTCTTCACCAAGGATTGCGCGGGCAGTAGCCATGGTTTTAGCCACCGTCACGTAGTTCCCAATGCCAGGGCCAGGAATAGATTTTTTATAGCCATCAGCGTTAACGGCCACATCTGCAACTGAACCTAGAACGCGAGCGCCACTCTCCATAGCAAGCTCGTCGTCCATCAATACGATCCAAACTGAAGATTCGGCAACGGTAAAGCCTGCGTTAGAGGAAAAGGGTCTGCATGCGCGGCGATTGTCAACGCTTGTAGATCCGTCGAGAGCCATTAAGGCCTCGTCTTCTGCTAGCGCGCCCATGGTGCGATAACCCTCTATTACTCCGGGAACGACAGGTGCTTCAGAGTTGCCAACAACGACTATGCGTTTGTTGCCAGATCTGATCTCGTCTAAGCCTCTTTTAACGTTGTAGAGGAATGTCGCGCAGGCGCCGATGATACCGGCAGTCTCGCCCACTGAACCGAGCACGTAGGCGTTGACAAAGTCGCCAGGCATTTCTGGTAGCCCTAGGGCCACGTGCTTAGAGCTAGGGCGTTTGCCCATCAGCGAATTCTGCATTAGCCCGCCATAAGATTCGGCGTCTAATTGTCCCATGGCAGAGCCGGAATAAACTGCAATCTGGTCAGGGCGGCACAAAGTCTTTAACTCGGGGATAGTAAAGCCTGTTGATCTGAGTGCGTCGGAGGCTGCAAACACTGTCATTTGCAGCCCGCGTGGGTGGTTGCGGCTTTGGTAAAGGGCTGCAGGGTCGAACCCTGAGGGAAGCTGACCTGCGCTGGTGACTTTAGATGGTCTAAAGTCGGGCAACATAACGCTCAGCGGTTCAGTCGTGGTGATCAACACCTCTTTGTCGCTAAGCGCTTTAACTTCCCAGTTCTGCGGAATCTCAACCGGTAACTGCTTTTTTGCCAGCACAAAACTAACAGCTTCGCTGCCTTCGCCTTTTAGTTGCGCACTGGATTGCCAGTAAACTCTCTCTGGGTCGAAGTTTTCAATACGACGGACCAAGGTGTGATCGCGTATGTGTTTTCGTTGGCTGTCTTGAGAAGCACTTTCTGGATCTAGCCCCATCATTTGCGCGAGACTGCGATAGGTAGCGTCGCGTTTCGCCTCTGGTAGTGAGTCAATGACCATGCGTCGATAGCTGTGGTTGAAGGATACTCTGCCGGCGGAATTTACTCCGCCGCACCCAACGATTACAGGTAGTCGACTTTTATTACTTAATTGACTCAATGATTTTTCCTACTTCGGGGTTATAAGGTGCTTGTTTTAGTTGCGTTCTAACGCCACTGCAGTGGCTTCGCCACCGCCAATGCACAGTGCAGCAATGCCGCGTTTTTTGCCTTGGTTTTTCATCGCGTGTGCGAGGGTCACAATAAGTCTGCTGCCGGTAGAGCCAATAGGATGGCCTTGAGCGCAAGCGCCGCCGAATACGTTGACCTTAGCTGGGTCTAAGCCCAAAGATTGAGAGGTCAGCATAGTCACCATTGCGAATGCTTCGTTAATTTCAAAGAGGTCAACGCTGTCCAAATCCCAGCCGGTCTTTGCTAGCAGTTTTTCAATTGCGCCGATTGGCGCTAGGGTGAATTCGCTTGGGTGAATAGAGTGTGTGGCATGGGCAACAATTTGCGCTAACGGGTCTCTTCCAGCAAGACTGCTCTCGCGGGTCAGCACCAGTGCTGAAGCGCCGTCAGATATGGAGGACGCGTTTGCAGCAGTAATGGTGCCGTCTGCTTTAAATGCAGGGCGTAGGTTGGGGATTTTATCGATCTTAGCCTTGCCCGGCTGTTCGTCGTTTTCCACCATGGTGCCGTTAATTTCCATCCCAGCAATTTCAGATGCTAATGATTTGTTTTCAATCGCTGCACGTGCGCGGTTTACTGACTCAATGGCGTAAGCGTCCATGGCCTCGCGGGTCAGTTGGTGTTCGTCAGCGGTATTTTGCGCGAAAGAACCCATCGAGCCGCCAGTTTCTGCGTCCTCTAAGCCATCTGTAAATAACGAGTCGAGCATGCCAGCGTGACCCATTCTCAAGCCGGTGCGTGCCTTAGCAACTAAGTAGGGGGCATTGCTCATGCTTTCCATGCCGCCGGCAACTACCGTATCAGCGCTGCCAGCCCTAATGAGGTCCATCGCCAACATGGTTGCTTTCATACCTGAACCGCAAACTTTGTTGATTGTTGTTGCAGCGCAGCTGTCCGGCAGGTCAGCCATGCGCATGGCTTGGCGTGCGGGGGCTTGCTTCAAGGCCGAGCTGACTACATTACCAATAATGACTTCGTTGACCTCATCGACGTTAACTTGTCCATTGGCCAGCGCCGCAGCAATAGCGTGAGCACCTAGCTCCGGGGCTGATTGAGATGCAAGGCTGCCTTGAAAGCTGCCAACTGGGGTGCGTGCTGCACCAAGAATGTAGATTGATTCGCTCACTGGATGGTCCCTATTGTTTTACTAAGCAGATTGGAAAAAATTTCTGGTCTCAGTTAAAGACCAGATGACAAATACATATCTGTTGAAACTTGTCCTCGGTGGGTCTGAGTTTACTGAGAGACTCAGTTCAGGGCTACTCTTGAGTGCGCTGATTTCGCCATCATATCGGTATAAGGCGACCCCCAAGTCATGAATGAGGGGGCTAGGCCTCGTTAAAGCGTGGAATCAGTTCTGCGAAGTTGCAGGGGCGAAAATTGATATCTAACTGATTTACCAGAATTTTTGTCCACCCAGTAGTTACGGCGCCCGAAGACCCTGGCAGGCTAAAGATCAAAGTACCGTTCGCGAGCCCTCCTACGGCTCTGGACTGAATAGTGGAGGTGCCAATCTCAGCAAAGGAAATTTGCCGAAATAATTCTCCAAAGCCTTCAATGTCCTTATCAAACAATGGCTTAAGCGCCTCAGGAGTGCTGTCTCTACCGGTAAACCCGGTGCCGCCTGTAGTGATAACAACGTTAACTTCTGGCGCAGCAATCCATTGGGAAACGATTGATCTGATTGCGTAGATGTCGTCTTTGACGATGTCGCGGTCGTGTAATTCATGTCCGGCTTCGCGGATGTATTGGCTCAACAGGTTGCCAGATTTGTCATCTATAAGTGTGCGAGTGTCGGAAATAGTCAGTACGGAACAGGTGATTTTTGTCATATTTTTCATATTGCTAGAATTGCGATTAGCGGCACAAGTAGCTAGAGTAGCGCGAATCCTTAGATAGTCCAAAATAGTGCAAAAACAGCTCATTGAAGGGGATAGGCTTTTTTTTATCGCCGAGAACCTAGCAAAAGACTTTTCATCGTTTCCTGACATCAAGCAAGAGGAACAACCTGTTCCCGGATTATTGTCAAAACACGATATTGAACAACTCAACGACAAACTCTCCGCGCTCGATATAGACGCCTATATAGAGTCTGTTGTTGCTCCCGCCGAAGCTCAAGGTCGCGAACCAGCGCCAGCGATAATCAGACAATTAGGCAAAGTGGTAGAAGAGGACAGCTTAGGGCCGTTTTATCAAGCCGTGCTGCTTATGGACTTTCCTGGCGGCGAAAAGCGCCCGGTAGGGTTTATTGCCCAAGACAGATCCAGTGAAAAAGGCAGTTGGATGCCCCAGCACCATTTGCGCGCTGCATCTTTCGCAGAATATTGTTCTGCCAGAGCCATTCCCTTGGTTAGTTTTATGGACACTCCGGGCGCGGACGCAGGCGAAGAAGCCAACGCGAATAATCAAGCCCACAGTATCAGTCGCCTTATTGCAGAAATGAGTAACGTAGACGTACCCACAGTAGGGGTCATTTACGGAGTAGGGTACTCTGGTGGCGCGATACCTTTGGCTGCAAGTAATTTGATCTTGTGTCTGCGCGACGGTGTTTTCAGTACCATCCAACCTGCTGGTTTGGCGAATATTGCCAGGCGGTTAAATTTATCTTGGCAGGAATGTGCAAAGTACGTCGGCTTGTCAGCGCCTGAACTCCATGCTCAGGGCAATATTGACGCCATTGTCGACTACAGCCCCAATGATCCACCGCAACAAATTGAAAAACTGCGCAGCGCATTGGTCGGCAGCATTGTAAATATTGAAAACTTGACCAAAGACTTTGTGGCGAAAAATCCATATATCTTAGATCACTATAAGCAAAGCCTTTTGCGATACCTGAAGCCTTCTAGCCAATTGCAGGCAATGGAAAACAGCGCCTCACTGACGTTGACAAGAAATCCAACAGAATACGTCAACGTTTTTGGTATCGCTTATCGGTATCTGCGCTACTTGCAAGTACGCAAACGTATCAAGGCGACCAGTGTTCAACAATATGGCCGTCTAGCGAGCCAAGAGATTCCCTCTGGTGAACTGCATATTCGCGCCGATCGCGAACGTCGCCAGACCTTCCTTTATTGGTTACAAGACCCAGACAAAGTGGTTTATGACGAAGCGCTTTCTAAATCGTGGCGCAACTACACAGACAAGCGGCAAGCAATGAACGACGAGCGTGGTCGCATTGCGCAAATGATTTTTGGCGAACCCAAAGAAAATTATGAGCTTGCCAGACATAACATTCTCTCAACGGTAGGGGCGTTCCTTTATAATCGTTGGAAGAAAGAGGCTGCGGGCAATCTAGAATCGCTGAAGAGCTATTTAGAAAAACACGAAGATACTCGTCATATATTGCAAATTACAGACGTTAAGAGCCCACGAGAGTTTCTTGTCGTGGCCGCGAACAACGCTAGTTTGCAATCGTTGCTGCAAGAGCGTTTTTCCTACGAAGGCAAAAAACTCTTGGTGGAACAAAGTGTCGCTGGATTGTCCGATACCTTTGTGGCAAAACAGTTGACCGCTGAGCTAAACATGCTCATTACTGGTCCCCGCCTGGTAGAGGGTGGAGAAGGCTCTAATGTTAAGGCTAACAGAAGTTATTTGGTTGCCTTGTCCGAAGGAATGATAGCCGCGTTAGCAAGTGGTGGTGAACCCATTGCGATTGCGGATATGACGATTCTCGACGTTTTACTTAACGATGAGTTGCGCCAAGACTTCATTAAAGAGTGCGAGAACTTGCTCTTGTTTGATGCCTTTTACGATGAGGCAATTGGCCGTTTAGAAACCATCGCTCATGAAGCACAAACAGATCAAGTGTTGTCACTAGGAAGTGCTGAGAAGTTGATAGACGGCGCTGTGTCTGCGGCGGGTCTGATGCTCAAAATTTCTGTGAGTGATCCGGTCGAGCAGGCAGCTCTGAAAAATCAGCTATTTGATTGGTATCAGCGCATTTTAAAGATGCCTAAAGGTAGCGAATTTTTCCGCACAGTAGAAGAGTGGAAGAAATTAAGTTTTGCGCATCTGGCTGACGCCTTGTTCGTTATTGTGACTTATTTCTTTAGCACGTTGTTTAACTCTTATGTGGTTGCTGAAAGAGATGGAAAGAATTATCAAGGGCGTATCACGCCGCGCAATATTGGGCGGCGTAAGGATTTTTGGAATCGCTTAGATATGGCTTACAACGACCTGCAAATGCAGGGCGTTTTACGTAAAGTTAAAGCTAACAATAAGTTTGGTTATCAAGACATCATTGATCGCTATTTTGATCAATGGGAAAACCGCTATGATGATTTGCTTAGTTCTGATCCGTGTTCGTTTCCTGGGTTCAGACTGTCTATAGAGAACGCTCTTAATAATGATTTGCCGCCTTGTGGTGTCGTTACCGGTATTGGAACGTTAAAAGAAACCAACGAAGGCGCTATAGCTAACCCACGTGTTGGCGTAGTTATTTCCAATGTGCAATTCCAAGCTGGCGCCTTTGATATGGCCAGTGCGGAAAAGGTTTGTCGTTTATTGGTAGAGTGTGCAGAACAGAGCTTGCCAGTGGTTTGCTTCATATCCTCTGGAGGTATGCAAACCAAAGAAGGGGCGGGCGCGCTATTTTCAATGGCTGCGGTAAACGATCGAATTACACGATTTGTCAGAGATCATGATCTGCCGGTTATTATTTTTGGATACGGCGATTGCACAGGTGGCGCGCAAGCAAGTTTTGTAACGCACCCACTGGTGCAGACCTACTATTTCTCAGGTACGAGTATGCCTTTTGCTGGGCAAATTGTTGTTTCTTCAAACTTGCCCTTGAAGTCCATCCTCTCCAACTATCTGTCCGCCACTCCTGGTTCTATGCAGGGTTTGGTTAAACATCCATTTTATTCCGAGTTAGAGGACAATCTGGCTGAAGTAGATGCGGACATACCTCATCCGAAGGACTCTGTAGAAGACGTTATTGCCGGGATTTTGTCCGGTGGCTTAGAAGAGCAGCGTCCTATTGTTGTGGCACAAAGGCCAGTCTTTACTGACGAAGAATTGATTCGCCCAACCCGTAAAGTATTGATTCATGCCCGAGGTTGTACTGCTGCGAAACTCATTCGTATTGCGCAGCAGCAAAATGTAGACGTTGTGTTGGTGCAAAGCGACCCAGATATGGAGTCCATGGCAGTAGACCAACTACGCCCCCAAGACACCGTTGTATGTATTGGCGGTAATACTCCAGATGAAAGTTACCTGAACGCTATGAGTGTTCTGAACGTTGCCGAAAATGAAGGTGTAGACAGTTTGCATCCGGGCATCGGATTCCTCTCTGAAAATTCAGGTTTTGCTGAATTAGTGCGAAGCAGAGGCATCAACTTTATTGGGCCGCCAGTTTCCAGCATGGAAACTATGGGTAATAAGTCCAATGCTATTAATACCGCATTGAGATTGAAGGTCCCTGTTGTACCCGGCAGCCACGGCATCATGACTAATGTTGAACGAGCGGCAGAGGTTGCTCTGGATATAGGTTACCCGATTCTAATCAAAGCCGTGCACGGTGGCGGTGGTAAAGGTATTCAAGTTGTAGAAGGTGCTCAAGAGTTCGAACAACTGTTTCATCGTGTGGGTTTAGAGGCGCGTAGCGCTTTTGGTAACGGCGATGTGTATTTAGAGAAATACGTTACTTCACTGCGACACATTGAGGCCCAATTGTTGCGCGATACCCATGGCAATACTCGCGTGTTGGGTATTAGAGATTGTAGTGTGCAGCGCGACAAGCAAAAGGTTATTGAGGAGTCTGGTTCCACCATGCTGCCCGAAGACTTGCTTGCCACTGTCTTACGTTCCACGGCAGATATTGCTGATGAGGTAGGGTACGTGGGTGCAGGCACCGTAGAATTTATTTACGACCTGCGCTCAAATGCTGTTTATTTCATGGAAATGAATACCCGTTTGCAGGTCGAGCACCCGGTCACAGAGTGGACTTCCGGTGTAAACATTGTTGCGGAACAGTTTAGGATTGCTTCTGGCGAATCCATCGCTGACCTTAAAATTGCTGACAATGGCTATTCAATTGAAGCGCGAGTCACTGCCGAAAGATTGGTGGTTCAAGCTAACGGTGACGTAGTATTTAGACCGCACCCAGGGCAAATAGACGAGTGTGTATTCCCTGAAGAGGATGGTGTTGAAATCATTGCCACAGTAGGGCCGGGCAAGTTTGTTTCGCCTTACTATGACAGTATGGTCGCGCAACTGGTGGTTCACGCTGAATCAAGAGATGCGGCGGCAGATAAGCTAATTGACTATCTGAGCCGAGTGGTCATCACCGGTATTTGCACCAACATTCCTCTGCTGCGCATGATCCTTGCTGACGAAACCTTCCGGAAGGGTATATACGACACCAATTATCTGCCAGAGATGTTGCAGCGTATTGATATCGAGGCCCTGATAAGCGACATAGAGTCTAACAGTGGCTCTAAGGGTGAAAGCATTGACGGCAACGCAGTGCGCATTGATGGCACTGACGAGTTGAAGG